>Ga0255345_1003398_pt1 | contig 18581 bp, 11 predicted proteins | sample wastewater_treat_6_FD_192415 | JGI IMG/M metagenome (GOLD analysis project Ga0255345, IMG submission 192415) | Wastewater microbial communities from Lulu Island WWTP, Vancouver, Canada - plant20 | ecosystem: Engineered > WWTP > Wastewater > Unclassified | place: Canada: Vancouver, British... | reverse complement strand
TCAAGAGAAGAAAGTGATGACAATCCTGTTGGACTTACAATAACAGTTTGTGCTGTATTAGTAATTACAGGTTCATTAAAATCGAAATAAATGGCGGCAAAATTCTTAATCGTATCGCCAACTACTAAATTCGGCTTTGGCTTTATTCGGTAGTGAACAAATCCGTGAGAAAGTGGTTCATTCACATTACTATCAGGCAATAAAATATTATCGAACTTAAACTCCATATTACGCTGGTAATTGATCCAATTGAGATTCACAGGATGCGAAGAATTCACAAATTCGATAGTAGAAATATTTAGTTTGTTGGTATCGATAGGATTGAGAATTTTCACTGTAAAAGCTGTGTCGTTACCGGTGTTTTGGAAGCGAACAATGTAGTCGAGCCAAGGGGAAGAGTTTAACTGAGAAGTAGTGAGTGTATCATTACTTACAAGAATGTCATTTGGATCAAAAGAACCAATAGTAAACACTTCCCAATTTGCATTATTATTACTTTGATTGACATCAGAATTATAAGGATCTATATGTACACTTGAAGTTAATGGAGAACCAATAGCCAAACCTAAATCCACTTTTACATTTACAATAATACTTCCTGTTTGAAATGGCGAAATAGAAGGCAAAACCCAAACTACTGAATCAGTTGTGATTTGATTAGGCGTTACACTTGCGGATTGATACAAAATATTATTATCAGGATTAAACACGATTGAAGGAATAACTGTAGTAGTCCCCGCATTACTATAATTTATCATGTATCCAGCATTGAATCCGCTTCGAAAACCAGATAAAGGAGTAATTGTAACAGCAACTTCATCGAATGTACCTTGAGGTTGAAATGCAAAATCATTTAGAGAATCTAATTGGTGTATTCCTGAAAAATAAGTAGCGTGAGTTGCAGGAGAAGAGCTATATAAATTAAGCGGTGTTGGATATGTAAGAAAACTACCGCTATCTAATACAGCTAAAGAATATTTCCCGTTTTGATCGCTAAATGTAATTCTACCAGAATTTTGCTCTATTACCATTTTATTTGGCAGAGATGGTTCTAGTGTATCTTGAATTGCATTACTGTTAAAATCAGCAAAAAGATGTCCAGCAATTCTATTGTATTTATTAGTGAGTTTTACAACCCAATAATCGTACATTCCAATACAATTTTCATCTTTGTCAACTGAAATATTTGATATTGAAGAACCACCCAAGAGACAACTTTCATCAGAAGTGTTGGCTATAGTAAACAATGATTGAAAATCGCTACCGCCAATTGTATTTTGCCATTGTATACCCCCTAATGAATCCGTTTTAACTACCCACATATCAGTATTGCCAATTGATTTTTCCGTTTTATTTCCCGAAATACTAGAATTTGAATCCCCTCCTAAAATATAGCCCCCATCACCAGTCTGCATGATTGAATACAAATCATCCTCCTCCTCTCCTCCAAATGTTTTTTGCCATTGAATATTGCCTATTGAATCAATCTTAACTATCCAATAGTCTGCAAATCCAAAACAACCCTCGGTTTTATCACCTGAAATATCTGACATAGAATATCCACCTAAGATATAGCCCCTATCATTTGTTTGTTTAATTACCCTTAACTCATCATACGAATTCCCTCCAATCGTATTTTGCCATTGAATATTTCCAACATTATCAATTTTCACAACCCAATAATCACTATTTCCAAAACTGTTTTCTGTTTTATCAGCCGAAATATTAGAATTGGAACTCCCTCCCAAGATAAATCCTCCATCATCAGTCCTTTCAATTGTATGCAAAAAATCATCGGCATTTCCGCCAATTGTATTTTGCCATTGAATATTTCCTGCCGAATCAATTTTCAAGACCCAATAGTCGTAACCACCATAACTATTCTCTGTTTTATCTCCAGATATGTCTGATATTGAATATCCTCCCAAAATAAATCCTCCGTCGTTCGTCGTACTAATGGAAGCAAACCCTTCATATGAATTTCCACCAATAGTATTCTGCCACTGAATATTTCCTGACGAATCTATTTTCACGATCCAAAAATCATCTCCACCCAAATTATTTTCATTTTTATCACCAGAAATATTAGAAAAAGATTCTCCACCCAAAACATATCCACCATCTGGTGTAGAACGAATTAACTTTAAATTATCAGCATTGCCTCCTCCTATCGTATTCTGCCATTGAATATTTCCTGCCGAATCAATTTTTACGACCCAATAGTCGCTGCCACCATAACTATTTTCTGTTTTATCACCCGAGATGTTCGAACTAGATTGCCCACTTAAAATATATCCTCCATCTGAAACTTGCAGACAAGAATACAAATAATCATACGAGCTCCCTCCAATCGTATTCTGCCATTCGATTTCTTGTGAGAATGCGTTAGAAATAATACCAATACAGAGGGATAGAAAAATAAAAAGAGGTTTCATGGCAGTTAATTTCCAATAAAAGTAATAAAATACTTTTATATTTTACTAATGCCTTAAAATATTTAAATTAATTCAGTCTTGAGCTATTTGAAATGCCGAAGCTGTTCCATAGAAACTTGCAACTAATCTTTACAGCGCATAACGCTACTTTAGAATAGAACATATAGAATAAAATATGTCTCCTTTTGAACTATCATTAACGAGAATCAATTACTGATTGTAACGCTACGTATTTTGGCTAAAGATTCTATTCAGCCATCGAAGCATTGAGAAGGCAATTGCTGTTGCTACTAGCAATAAAAAACAGTTGAAGAGGAAGAATTGCGACTTGTCTTCGTATTTATCCCACATACTCGCTAAAACTCCACTTAGTTTATTTCCGATTGATGTACTTAGAAACCATCCTCCCATCATGAGTGCGGTGATACGCGGCGGACTTAATTTCGAGACTAAACTTAATCCCATCGGACTTAAAAACAACTCGCCAATAGTTACAACTCCATACGTTGCGAAGAGCCACCAAACACTAACTTTTTCGGCACCATTATGCCCGGCTTTTGCTGCAGCAACCATTACTAATGCCGAAAGCGCAGAAACAAATAATCCGTAAGCAATTTTAGCAGGCGTTGATGGTTCTTTCTTTCTCCCTCTTAACCAAGTGAAAAAAGCTACCACTAGCGGCGTTAATAAGATAACCCATCCAGGATTAATCGACTGACTTAAATTCGTAGACCACACATTAATACTTTCTCCTTCTTTAGGGAGTTGATCAGGATGTTCATTACGGAAATAAACAGGATAATTCACTTCTTCTTTCACAACTGAACCTTCTTTCTGTAAACGAAAAGCAGCATCGTACAAAGGTACAGTGTCTTTACTATAAGTAATTTTCTTTGATTGCTTAAGTGCATCGAAAACTTCACCTGTTGTTCCATGAACAGAACGATCTGTATAGCGATCGGCCCAAGTATTAAGTGCAGATCCGTTTTGCTTAAACACAGCCCAAAAAAGTATTACTACTGCGAAAATCGCCAACATAGCTGCAATTGGACCTTTCTCTTCCTTCTTAGCAGTAAAATATAAATTTCCATAAAAATAAATTACGGGAATACAGCTCAAAATAAATGCATCTGTACTATCACTACCGAAAACATTATCGGGAATCATCCAACCAATCACTCCGAAGACAACCGCAGGAACCAATACTAATCCCACAATTTTTAGCATAGGCATATCGCCTGGCTGCACACCTTTCTTTACATCAAACCCTTGGTAATGTTTTTTACCGGACAAAAACACTATTAGTCCGATAAACATACCGATACCGGCAGCCATAAAAGCCCATCCCCACCCTAACATAATTTGCAAAGCAGCGCCTAAAAAATTACAGATAAAAGCACCAATATTAATTCCCATGTAGAAAATATTATAGCCTTCATCTTTCTTCTCTTTATACTGATCAGTTGAATAAATATTTCCAAGTAACGTTGAGATATTAGGTTTAAAAAATCCGTTTCCAAAAATCACAAGCGACATCCCTGCATATAAAGTCGTTAAACTATGAATGCCCATTAAGCAATATCCAAAGCCCATCATTACGCCACCAACAACAATTGATTTTGTATAACCCCAATAGCGATCGGCAATTAATCCGCCTAAGAAAGGAGTAAGAAACACCAACGCAATAAATGTTCCATAGAGGTCAGATGCTTCGGCTTCTGTCATTGCAAAACCCTCTTTTACATCTTTGAGATAAAGTGTAAAAATTCCGATCATTAAATAGTAACCAAAACGCTCCCACATTTCAGATAGAAATAAAAAAGGTAGCCCTGAAGGATGTTTTTTAGTCATTGTATGTTCTATATTTTTTACGAATATAAAGTTTGTGAATTTAAAATGAAAGAAGAATCAACAAAAAAGGCCTCTCGAATGAGAAGCCCTTATGCGTTTTAGTTTTTTATGCTTTACAAAAACAATTTTTCTATACAATTGTTTTTGCCTTTTCCATTGCAGCTTTCAATCCTTCAGGATTTTTCCCTCCGGCAGTAGCATAGAAAGGTTGTCCGCCGCCTCCACCTTGAATTTCTTTAGCAAGGTCGCGAATAATATTTGTTGCGTTCAGCGATTTTTCTGCTACTAAATTTTCTGCTATGATCAACGACAACGACGGCTTGCCATCAACGTTAGACCCTATCAAACAAACTAAATTATCGATTTGATTCTTTAATTCGAAAGAAATATTTTTTACAGAATCACCTGGAAGATCCACTTGCTCAACGATTAAGTTAACACCATTTACAGCTTTAACTTTAGTCAGTAATTCATTCTTGATTTGCTGAGCTTTTTCGTGCATAACGGCATCAAGCTGCTTACGCAGTTTCGCCGTTTCTTCTAGAGCTGTTTCAAGTCCTTTAACAACATCTTTCGGATTATTCAACAACTCTTTCACTTTACGTAATGTATCAATTTGATCACGTAAATAATTCTCCGCATTATCAGCAGTTATTGCTTCGATACGACGAACGCCGGCGGCAACAGCACTTTCAGCAATCAATTTAAAATATCCAATTTCTCCTGTAGCTTTCACGTGAGTACCTCCGCACAATTCAACAGAATAATTTCTATCGAATGTAATGATTCGCACGAAGTCGCCATATTTTTCACCGAACAAAGCTGTTGCACCTGACTCCATTGCTTGTTTAATCGGCACATTACGTTGTTCATTCAATACAATATTTTCACGAACTTTTTGATTCACGATTTGTTCGATCTGCATTAACTCTTCGTCGGTCACCTTAGCAAAATGCGAGAAATCGAAACGTGTTTGATCAGGATTTACGAGCGATCCTTTTTGAGCCACGTGATTTCCTAAAACTTGCTTCAATGCTGCATGCAAAAGGTGAGTTGCGCTATGATTCTTCGTAATATTTGATCTTCGTCCAATATCAATGCGAGCATTGAAAACAGCATTAACATCATCCGGCAAAGCATCGGCATAATGCACAATCAAATTATTTTCTTTTTGCGTATCAGTAATTCGGATAGCCTTATCGTTAGCCTCAATTACTCCTGAATCGCCAACTTGTCCACCGCTCTCCGCATAAAAAGGAGTGCGATTCAAAACAATTTGATATTGTTCTTTATTACCCTTTTTAATCTTGCGATACTTCACAATTTCTGCATCACACTCGAAAGCATCATAACCGATAAAATCAACTGATTCATCATCACTCACCATAGTCCAATCGTCGGTACTCATAGCAGTTGCTTTACGCGAACGATCTTTTTGTTGAGCCATACACTTATCAAAGCCTTCCATATCGACCGACTTATTATTCTCGCGCGCCATAAGCTGCGTTAAGTCGATTGGAAATCCGAAAGTATCATACAATTCAAATGCGAAATCGCCGGCGATTAAATCAGCTAAATAAGCTTCAAACTTTTTAATCCCCATATCGAGCGTTCTCAAGAACGACAATTCCTCCTCTTGAATAACACGAGCAACAAAATCATGTTGAGCATTAAGTTCAGGGAATACATCTTTAAATTGAGCTGAAATAATATCAACCAATTTATACAAGAAAGGTTCTTTGATATTCAAGAAAGTAAAAGCATAACGAACGGCACGACGCAGGATACGACGAATCACATAACCTGCCTTATTATTAGAAGGCAATTGTCCGTCGGCAACTGCAAAAGAAATAGCACGAATATGATCAGAGATTACTCTCATAGCGATATCCGTTTTTTCATTTTTACCGTAAGCGATTCCTGAAGCTTTCTCAATAAAATTAATAGTTGGCGTAAAAACATCGGTATCATAATTCGACACTTTGCCTTGCATAGCCATACAAAGACGTTCGAAGCCCATACCGGTATCCACGTGACGAGCAGGAAGAGGTTCAAGAGAGCCATCAGCTTTACGGTTAAACTCCATAAAGACATTATTCCATATTTCAATCACCTGTGGGTCCGACATATTAACTAGATCTTTCCCATCAACTTTTTGGCGTTCGGCATCGGAACGTAAATCGATATGAATTTCGGAACAAGGTCCGCAAGGTCCCTGCTCGCCCATCTCCCAGAAATTATCCTTTTTATTACCGCGAAGGATACGATCCTCAGCGATCCACTTCTTCCAAAAATCGTAAGCATCCTGATCGAACGCTAAATTCTCTTTAGCATCTCCCTCAAAAACAGTCACATACAAACGATCTTTCGGTAACTTATAAACGTTAGTAAGTAAATCCCACGCCCACTCGATCGCCTCCTCTTTAAAATAATCACCAAACGACCAATTTCCGAGCATTTCGAACATGGTATGGTGGTAAGTATCCACTCCAACTTCCTCAAGATCATTATGTTTCCCCGATACACGCAAACATTTCTGCGTATTGGCCACACGCGTTGCAAAAGGTGTAACATTTCCAAGGATAATATCCTTAAACTGGTTCATCCCAGCATTAGTAAACATGAGAGTCGGGTCGTTTTTCACGACAATTGGAGCCGACTGAACGATAGTATGGCCTTTTGATTTAAAGTAATCGAGGAAGCCCTGACGAATTTGTGCTGAAGTAAGAATGCTCATTCTATTAGAATTATTCTATTTTTGTAAGAACAGGCAAATTTAGGAAATAAGACATGCCGAAAGCAAAATATTACTTCAATACTGACTCCTTAAAGTACGAAAAGGTGGTAGTTAGCTTCAAGAAACGCTTCTGGCGGGTGATTGGATGGCTATCGAGTGCTTTAGTTTTTGGGTCGATAGTACTTTTGATTGCCTATAACTTCCTTGATTCACCCAAAGAAAAGCAGTTAAAGCGAGAAATTAACGAGATGGAACTGCAGTACGACATCTTGCAGCAGCGAATGAACCTTGCAGATGCTGTGTTAAAGGACTTACAGCAACGCGACGATCAAATTTACCGAGTAATATTCGAGGCGGAACCTATTCCTGCGGAAGTACGGGAAGCGGGCTATGGCGGAATAAATCGATATAAAGAGCTAGAAGGTTATGATAACAGTGAGCTCATGACGGAAACATCGCGTAAAGTTGACAAGTTAAGCAGGCAGATATATATTCAAAGTAAATCGTACGACGAAGTATTTGAACTGGTAAAACAAAAAACGGTGATGTTAGCGAGTATCCCCGGAATTCAACCGGTATCGATGAAAGGTCCGGCGCGAGTTGCCTCAGGATATGGGTATCGTATTCACCCTATTTACAAAACGCCAATGATGCATGAAGGGATTGACTTTACGGCACCCATTGGAACAGAAATTTACGCAACAGGGAATGGTGTTGTAGCAAAAACAGAATATAACGGTCGCGGCTATGGGAACAATGTTGTAATCAACCACGGATTTGGTTATAGCACTTTATATGGACATATGAGTCGATTTAATGTTCGTCCGGGGCAGCGAGTTAACCGAGGCGACATTATAGGATATGTAGGAAACACGGGATCATCGACGGGACCACACGTACATTACGAAGTAATAAAAGGCAGTTCGAAAATAGATCCAATCAATTTCTTCTTCAACGATCTTTCGCCTGACGAATATGAAATGGTAAGAGAAAAAGCATCTCAGCAAAATCAGTCGTTCGACTAAAACCACGCTTATGGCAATAATGGACTTCGACAAAGAAACAGAAAAGCTCTACTATACAATAGGAGAAGTAGCTGATATGTTTTCAGTAAACTCATCGTTAATTCGTTTTTGGGAAAAAGAATTCGAAGTACTCAAGCCAAAGAAAAACAAAAAAGGAAATCGTTTATTTACCTCTGAAGATGTAAACAACTTAAAGCTTATTTTTCATTTAGTAAAAGAAAGAGGATACACACTAGAAGGAGCCAAGAAAAAGCTGAACGAGAACAAAGAGAATATAGAAGAGCAAGTTCAGATTAAAGAAACTTTAGTGCGAATGAGGCAGTTTTTAACGGAGTTGAAAGAAAGTATTTAGACAGAAAAACTACTTCTACTAATCCCTGCATTCATTAAAACCTTTCTATAATTTTTCACCCAGACTACATGACAATAAATTGAATTAAGCAAATAAATTATGCTTACTATTAATATTTTTTCACTTTCTTTCGTGCGGAAAAGAAAGTAACCAAAGAAAGCGCACAACCGAAAACCAATTGCCCAAACAAGCTATGAAATTAGCGAACAAGCTACCTTTGAATAAACTGCAAGACCTATCGTTTGGCCAATTCGCTCTTTTCGCTTGACCGCCCAAGCGCCATCTCCCACAACATATTCAACGACAAAAAATGAGGGTACTAAATGATCTCAATTTGAAACTCCTAATAAACAATCACCAACAAATATGAGGCAGTTTTTAAGCGAGTTGAAGGAAAGTATCTGATCCTATCAATTGTTATTCTTCTTACCCATTTTAAAAGAAAAAGATTTGTGGATAAGAAAGCTAAGCATACCGATAGTAATTGCAGAAGTTCCTCTGGCAATAGTTGGGAACCAACCGAAATTGTTTATTAAGAAATGCATGAAGAAATAATTCAGCATTAAAATAAACAACGCTACCAATACAAATCGCAGGAGTTGATGATGTGTTGCTAATTCGGACTCATTAAAAACTAAAAACTTCGTTATTAAAAAGTTCGTTATTAGTCCCATGGTATACGACAAAATCAGCGACGCTGTTGGTGCAGAAACCGTATACACACTAAACAAATCGATATTTGATTTTTGGTAGATATAGTTAAAGGCCACAAAGTACACAGTAATATCGACCCAAGTAGCAATACCTGCGGAGATAAAATACCTGAAAACTTTAGATTTTAAAATAGCTTTAACCATAAATAAATTAATAATAATTTCCTGTCATTAAATAATTCTGAACATAATCGGTTACTCCCTCTTCAAGCGAATGAAACGGAGTATTATAACCTTGCGCAATCAACTTCGACATATCGGCTTCTGTGAAGTACTGGTATTTATCACGAATATCGGCGGGAATATCGACGAATTCGATATTAGTATCTTTCGACATAGCTTTAAAAGTTGAATCGGCAAGATCATAGAAAGAACGTGCTTTTCCTGCTCCCAAATTATAGATACCTGAAGTTACTTTATGCTGCATTAAAAACACGCAAACGTTTACTACATCCATCACATAAACAAAATCACGCAACTGCCAACCATCTTTATAATCGGGGCGATGAGAACGAAACAATTTCACCTTACCTGTTGCATTTATCTGATTAAAAGAATGAAAAATCACAGAAGCCATTCGAGCTTTATGAAATTCATTGGGCCCATAAACATTAAAGAATTTTAATCCTTGCCATTGTGGCGGAGTAGCATCTTGTTCTAAAGCCCAAATATCAAATTCCTGTTTCGACCAACCATAAGGGTTAAGTGGTTTCAAGCTAGGAATTTTCGATTCATCATCTTTATATCCTAGTTCTCCATCGCCATAAGTTGCCGCAGAAGAAGCATACACTAAAGGAATATTAAAGCTAGTACAAACGCGCCAAATAGACTTAGTATAATTCACGTTCAACTTATCGAAAATCTCTTTATTAAACTCGGTAGTATCTGTACGAGCTCCGATATGAAACACAAAAGAAACCTTATCGGCATTAGCTTCAAACCAAGGCAAGAAAGCTTCACGGTCAATTTGACGTGCATATTTTTTACCTGAAAGATTCTTTTGTTTATCGGGAAAAGAAAAATCATCGACCAATAAAAGGTCATTAAAACCTAATCTATTCAGTCGACCCACTAACACACTTCCGATAAACCCGGCGGCACCTGTAACTACTATCATGACTCAAATTATAATTAAACGAACACCGGATGAACTAATTCGGGCAATATTCCGGCTTTTTGCCCTTCACTAAACAATTCCGAAATGGCATTTCGGCCTTCCGTCCCCAAATCTATTGAAAAATCGTTGACGTAGAGGTTAATATGTTGTTGTTGCACCTCCTCACTCATTTCTTGGGCATGCAATTTGATATACGGTTTAGGCACCTCAGGATGAGAAAAAGCAAATTCTATTGACGCTTTTATTTGATTTTCAATCACTTTCATCTCCTCTTGGGGCAAACTTCTTTTTACTGCAATGCAACCTAAGGGAATAGGATTTCCGGTTTTTTCTTCCCAGAGAGCACCCATATCGGCCACTTTATGTAAGCCTTTGGAATCATAAGTAAACCTGTTTTCGTGGATAATGAGTCCGGCGTCTACTTTACCCGAAAGCACTGCATCCTCAATATCAGAAAACAGCATTTCCACTTTAGACTTACACTCCCTCACGAACATCGACATCAACAAATGAGCGGTAGTATGTTTACCGGGAATTGCAATTACGGCATCCTTCAAATCCTCCAAGTTCATAGGAGACTTACTGATGATTAGTGGACCACAGCCATGCCCCAAAGCACTTCCTGCAGCCAAAATTCGATAATGTTGGGAAACGAAAGCGTAGGCAGCGAAACTCAGCTTAGTAACGTCAAACATTTGATTTGCAGCATTTCTATTCAAAGCTTCAACATCCATCAAATGCACATCCCACGAATTATCGAAATCTGATAATCGCCCATGAATCATTGCATCAAAAATGAAAGTATCGTTAGGGCAAGGAGAAAATGCAAGTGAGTAATTCTTCATTAATGAAATCTTTGCTACAAAATTAGCATTCTATGAGCATAAGAAGAGGTAACGATGAATAAATTAGTTTATTTTGCAACTAATGAATCAACCGAAAGAAAAAAAGCCACGTAAATCGGGGATTTTTCAAACGACCATGTTACTATTTAATGTGATCGCTGCAATAATTCTGTTGATTGTCCAGATAATTCCAAGATTTAGTCCAAAGACTTTTTGGGCATTTGAACCGATTGCTTATACCTATCCATTTTTACTAATCATTAATATCGCATTTATTATTTATTGGGCAATTTCGAGAAATCGATTCGCCTTCATCTCACTTTTCATTATAATACTTGGATATGACAAACTCGAACTTTTTTATCGGCCTTCTTTTCTAGTAATTGAAGAACCTGTAACAGAAAACTCAATACAAATAATGAGTTACAATGTCAGGTTATTTGACTTATACAACTGGAGTGGAAATAAAAAAACGAGAAATAGAATTTTTGATTTACTCTCCAAAGAGACTCCCGACATTACCTGTTTTCAAGAATACTACCATAGCGATAAACCCGACTTTTCGAACAATGATACACTAAACAAAATATTAAAATCTTCTTACAGGCAAATTGAATATGGGCTTACTTTATACAATGACTTTCATTGGGGACTAGCTACCTATAGCAAATATCCTATAATCAATAAAGGGTTAGTATTTTTCAAAGAAGGGAGTACAAACTTCGGAATGTTCTGCGATGTAATTTACAAAGGCGATACAATTCGAGTATATAATATACATTTACAATCGAATCATTTCAAGAAAAAAGATTACGAGTTTATTTCAAATCCTGATTCTGGGTCGAAGGAAGAAATAATCAAAGGAGCCATGTCGATTTTTACACATATCAAAAAAGGTGTATTAAAGCGTACAGAGCAAGTTGAGATACTTAGTGCACACATTGAATCATGTAGATATCCGACATTAGTTTGCGGAGACTTCAACGACCCTCCATATTCTTATGCTTATAACACTATCAGTCGCAATTTAAAAGACTGCTATACTGAGAAAGGAAAAGGATTTGGCATCAGTTATAATGGATCGTTTTTACCCTACCGAATCGATTATATTTTGCACAGCAATTATTTTGAGTGTTTAAAATATTCGATGGTCAGAAAAAAACTCAGTGATCATTATCCGGTTATTGTGACACTTAAAACACATCACAAAAAATAGTTATTGATCATTAGCCACAGCTCCGCCAGAATATAATTGCTTACTGTACTTAACAGAAGGGGAAGAAATAAATTCACCTATTCCAAGTTTACTCCAAATTTCATCGATACGTTTAATCGTTTTTTCATCGGAAGCCAAAATATTCGGCCAATCACGATCAAATCCATCGAAAGCTTTTGTTTTACGAGTTCCATCGAACACAACATGATCTACTTCATTCGCACGAACAACTTTTAGCATCGAGTGATCGCGACGAGGGTCGACATTATTCGCGAAGCGCCAAACGGCATCTGCCACGTCAGAAATATCCATATTATCTTCGAGGAAGATTAACACTTTAACCAGCGAAAAAGCAGGATCACTATGCAATGCATTTGCCATTTCATTTACGTGACCTTTACGATTTTTATGAATTGAAACGAACGCCACAGGAATTCCCATCAACAATAAAGAAAGATTTAAATCTTTCAGTTCACTATACTTTTTTACTACCGAAGTAATTTCACCAACACAAGCCGACAATGCATCGACATTCACCATATCAGGAAGAGCAGAAGGATCAATTTCTTCTTCCAACTTAGTTGTTGCATCGATTCCCATTTTCCCTCCGAAAGCCATTCGAGAGCAACTATGGTCGAGCACATCGGAAGGTCCTTGACTAAAGAAAATATCGCGTGCAACATTAACACGACTAGAAATATGTTTTGCTACCGCGGCATTATCATGAATGTTTACATCACCATCAACAACGATCATCATTTTAGTAAACATCATTTGTCCGGCGCCCCACATTGCATTCATCACTTTCAACGCCTGACCGGGATAATCTTTTTTTATTTTCACTATCACCAGATTATGAAAAACGCCTTCAACAGGTAAAACCATATCAACGATCTCTTGCACAGCGGTCATTTTTATCGGAGCCAAGAAAATCCGTTCAGTAGCTTTTCCGATCCACGCATCCTCTTGAGGAGGGATTCCAACGATAGTAGTTAAGTACAAAGGATTTTTACGATGAGTGATTGCAGTAATATGAAAACGCGGATAGAAATCGGCCAATGAATAATAACCGGTATGATCGCCGAAAGGACCTTCAAGAATAAAATCTTCATTGGGGTCGACATATCCTTCGATAACAAAATCGGCATCTGCAGGAACTTCCAAATCAATTGTTAAGCATTTCACTAACTCTACTCTTTTCTTACGAATAAATCCTGCTAACATAAATTCATCTACACCATCGGGAAGAGGTGCAGTAGCAGAATACGTATATGCAGGATCGCCACCGATACTAACGGCCACGGGCATACGAAGTCCGAGTTTTTTATACTCATTAAAGTGACGTGCCGAAACTTTATGACGATGCCAATGCATCCCCGTCATTTTTTCATTAAAGACTTGCATTCGATACAAGCCTACATTTCGAATTCCGGTATGCGGGTCCCTTGTTTGAATAACCGGCAAAGTAATAAATGGACCACCATCTTCGGGCCAACACTTCAACACTGGCAATTTAGTAACATCAGGATTTTGCATCACAACCTCTTGACAAGCACCTCTGCCACTAATTGACTTAGGCATCCAAGAAGCTATTTCACCTAGCTGAGGAAGCATTTTCAATTTATCGAACATCGAATGCTTCGGTCCGGTTAACGACTTAAAGAGTGATTCAATTTGTTGTCCAAGATCATCAAGATTATCAACGCCGAGAGCCATGGCCATTCTTTTCTCGGTACCCATTGAATTTATGAGCACTGGAAAATCATAACCGGTATTTTCAAAAAGCAATGCGGGGCCATATTGTTTAGAAACGCGATCAGCGATCTCAGTAATTTCAAGTTCAGGATTAACATATTCTTTTATCCTTACTAATTCGCCTGCATCTTCGAGCAACTTCACGAACTCCTGTAAATTTTTAAATGCCATGATTCAAATTTTATTTACTACAACAATGAGTAAAGTAGAAAGTTATAAAAAGGATTAACTAAAATAAGAATATTCATAACGATAAGAAAGATGAGTATCTCTTCCTGCTCTAGTAAGATCGGTTTCATAAATTATTTCGCCAATCAACTCCCCTTTCTCGTTATACTCAAAATTAGATCGAGATATTACGAAACCATTTTCGTCACTTAATGACTCTTCAACAATTCGGCCCAGCTCATCATACTCAAAATTAGAAATGCGCGTATAAAATCCACGTGATACTTTGCGAATAATTTTACCAATTTCATTATAATTAGAATCTACTTCAGCAGTTTTCTTTCCTTGATCATTATACTGAAGTAATTTCGTCTCGAGGCCATCATCATTATAAGAATACTCATGACGCCCAACCGATTTATTATCCGCATCAAACTCTTCGGCTATTACCAATAAATTTTTATCGTTGTACTTAAAGATCACTTTTCTATAAGGTCTATCAGCAGAAGGTGCATTAATTACTCGTTCAAGCATATTGCCATTTGAATCGTATTTAATTTCTTCTGACGAATCTAGTTCACCATCGGCATCGTACTGAATAATTTTCAGTGGTTGTCCGGATTCATTATATTCATAAATCGTTTTCTCACCCGGATCATCGCCATACATTTTCACAATTGTAATTGGCCAACCATTAACATCACGTTCAGTAATAAAAGACTCTTCAATACCATCTTCAGGAAGTGATACATCATGCAAGACCAAATGTCCGTCGTCGTTATAAGAATATCGATGATGCTCTTCCACTTCTCCATCAGCAAAATATTTCAATTCTTCTAACTGAAGACCTTTATCGTTATAGTTAGTTGCCCAGGAAATATACTCCACAGCATCATCGCCGGAAGAACGCAAAACAGAACGAATTGGAGTAGCGTAGCGGGCTACAGACTTAAGATTAGGGGTGACACTCATTTTCGTGAATTTAAGCAGCAAAATTACCTTAAATCCACGATTCGCAATAAAATTAACGATGATTAAGCGCAATAAAGGTTAAAAAAGGCCCAAAATCCTTGAAAAATTTCTCAAACAAACGGAAAAACACTTTCTTAGCGATATTGCCAAAACAACGCAATCTTTTAAAGCCTTGCACTGAGCTTTTCAGACAGCAAGGCTTTTTTATTTTCGCTTTAGCATTTTCTCATACATTTCGATCCACTTTTCAGGTGAAATTTTAGAAGCAAGTTTACCGAACAATTCGAAAGGAATCAATTCAGGTTTTTTAAAGCGGATACAACTCTTACCCATATCTGGTTTCTTCCCAACTGCTTTAATATATTCATCGGTAAACCACTGTAAAAGATTCGCATCACCATAGATCCCCATATGATACACTGCAATAAAATTTTTCTGCGAAGCGATATTCATAAATGGCAATGGAAGTTCCGGTGTACAATGATAGCCTGCGGGATAAAGAGAATGAGGTACAACATAACCAATCATTCCATAGCCCATCGTTTCCTTAAAACCTTTAGGCAGATTTTTCTTAAAGACCTTTCTCAAAGTAGAAATAGCTTCTCTCCTATCATCAGGAAGAGATTCGAGATATTCTTCAACAGTAACGGCATCTGATCTCATGGTAATGAATTTAGAAAAACAAAACTACGAAGACTTTTTCTTATCTCACAAGGCTAACACGTCCAGAATATTGATGCGGTTCATCATCGAATGAAATCACATCGAACAAATAGACATAGATTCCTTCCGCGCAAGGAGCACCGGACTTAGAGAAAGTACCATCCCAAGGTTTTCCGAGGGAATCAGAAGTATAAATTAATTCACCCCATCGGTCAAATATTTTGAAGCTGGCCGATTTTATTCCAACACCGTAGCCAGTGAATCCTTCATTATACCAATCGCCATTCGGAGAGAAAGCATTAGGGATAAACACCGAAAAATCGGGCATCACATGAATTGTTTCATAGGCAGTATCGCGACAACCATGTTGACTGATAGCAATTAATTGTATTTGATAACTACCGGTATCGCCATAGATATGCGTTGGACTATATTCGATAGAAGAACTATTATCACCGAAGGTCCAATTAAATATAGTTGCATTGTTACTATGATTTAACAATGTGACTTGAGGAGTTAATATTTCAACAACAGATTGATCGGCAGAAAACCCTGCAGTTGGCAAATCATAAACAGTAACAACATCATCTTTTGAAATTGTAGCTGAGCAACCATAAGTATTAGTAACTGTTAATGCAATATCATATACCCCTGGAGCACCAAAATAATGATGTGGAGAACTTCCACTACCGGTAGAATTATCACCGAATGTCCAAGTATAAGTTGATCCTGTTGTAGTCTGAGAATTTGAAACAAAATAAGCTGTTACCGGCATACATTGTTTAATGCTATTTGGAATAAAATCAGGAATTGGAGTTGGATTAACAACAACCGATTGCGACAATTGAACAAAAGGAGTACCACAACCATCAGTTAAGATTACAGAATAAGATGAAGTTGAATCAGGAGTAACAGACTGCGAGCTATTTGCATTTGAATTATTCCATTGATATGAATAAAGACCTCCATTACCACCAGAAGCAACTGTATTCAATTGAACCGATTGACCTTCACAAATAGTATCATTAGAAACAGAAAGTGAAAGCGACAATGGCGGATATACGTTAACGTTAGTATTAATTACAGGAACAACGCACCCGTTAGCATCAGTTACAGTAACATTGTAAGCGGTAGTAACGGCAGGACTAACCGAAACTGTATCGGTAGTTGCACCATTACTCCATTGAAAACTATACGAAGGTGTACCACCGGAAGTACTAACTTGAAGCGTAACGAATTGACCTATACACAAAGTTGGAGGTGCTGCTACTACGGCATTCAATGCAGAAGGCTGAGTAATTTGAGCTGCTATTGTGGAAGTACAACTATTAGCATCAGAAATTACAGCTGAATAATTTCCGGCATTTAAAGAAGTAGGTGTAAAGCCAATCGCTTGGCTATTATTCCATACAATCGAATATGGCGACACACCTCCGGTAGGAGAAATCAATACCGAACCAGAAGGTTGACCAGCGCATCGAACATGAGTAATCGTAGCACTAACATCTAAACTATCAGGTTCCTTAACAGTAGACGTAATTGTATCGGCACATCCATTATAATCAGTCACAGTAACAGTATATGTTCCTGCAATCAAATTGTTAAGCGATTGAGCGATTGCTCCGGTCGACCAACTATATTGATAAGGAGAAGTACTTCCAGATACATTTAATGAAACCGAACCAGTGTTTCCACCTGCACATTTAACAGAATCGACAATTGAATTAACTACTAACGGTGATGGCTGTACTAAAGTAAATGATTTGAATGTTGCACAACCACTATTATCGGTAACAGTAACAGAATAATTTCCTGCAGGCATACTGTATTCCACAGCCGAATTATATACCGGATTAGACCATTGATATTGGTAAGGGGAAGTCCCGCCAATAACAGAAACAGAAGCTGATCCATCGGCTAATGCATTACAAGAAATATTATTTAACAACAAAGTGTCGATTAATAAAACATCAGGTTGTGCAACTGAAAAAGAAGTAGTTCCAGTACAACCATTACCATCAGTTACAGTAACTGTATAATTCCCCATTGCTAATGAAGAAGACGAAGCTGAATTTAATCCATTAGACCATAAATAAGAATAAACTCCCGACCCTCCAACTGTTTGAATAGATGCAGATCCATTTGACTGACCGAAACAATGCACCATTTGCAATCCGGTAACATTAGCAACAACAGCAGTTGGTTCAGTAATATTTATATTCACTGAAGTGAGGCAACCATTTACATCTGTAACATTTACAGAATAATTTCCTGCAGCTAAACTATCAGCTGTTGGCTGATTACCGCCTGAAGGAATCCAATTATAAGTATATGGAGCATTTCCACTCGAAGCTAATACTGATGCAGTACCATCGCTTACGCCGAAACAACTTGCATTACCAGTTGACAAAACTGAAACTGTAGGTCCGCCTAATCCAGGAACAGCATATGTTTGAGTAGAAACACATGCATTTGCGTCTGTTATAGTTAACGTATAAGCACCGGCTGCAATATTATTTAAAGAAGCAGAATTAGCACCGGTATTCCACAGGTACGTTAATGAACCAGTACCACCTAATGTGCTAACTGAAATTGAACCATTCAACTGATTACAACTTGCAGGAGATGTATTTGCATTCGTTGCAATTGCACTTGGCTCATTAATTGTAGTTGTTAGTGCTGCAATACATCCATTTTGATCAGTTGCAGTTAACGTATATGTTCCTGCAGCT
>Ga0255345_1003396_pt1 | contig 18586 bp, 18 predicted proteins | sample wastewater_treat_6_FD_192415 | JGI IMG/M metagenome (GOLD analysis project Ga0255345, IMG submission 192415) | Wastewater microbial communities from Lulu Island WWTP, Vancouver, Canada - plant20 | ecosystem: Engineered > WWTP > Wastewater > Unclassified | place: Canada: Vancouver, British... | reverse complement strand
ATCGCTTTTTTCAACTATTCCAAAGTCAGAAGAGCTGAATAAATCAATAATATACTTTAATGCAGTTTTAAAGCAAAATTGGACAGCCTATTCTTTGTATGGAAAATCGCAAGTTGCAAGAATTTTATTTAGAAATAATGAAAAGAAATTAGCACAAAGTATTGTTACTTCATTACTCGAATTTGCGACTGAAAACAAGGATAAAGGAATATTCTGGGCAAATAATACTGCCGGCTATTCTTGGTATCAAATGCCCATTGTAACGCATGTTGCTATAATGGAAGCAATTGCCGAAATTAAACCTAACAAAGAAATAGAAGACAAACTTAAAATATGGTTACTTACCAATAAACAAACCAATGCATGGAATAATCCAATAGCTACAGTAGATGCTATTTATGCTTTAGTGTTTACTGGAAACTCAATGAGTATTGTTCAACCGTCTAGTATGATTGCAAAAGTCAATAATAATGTACTTTTTGAGAGCGGAGAAGAGTCTTCAATTGGATACCGTAAGCATACATTCTACAACTCTGAAATTTCCCCTTCATTATCAAAACTTACTGTGAACAAAAAAGGAAATAATGTATCGTGGGGAGCTATCTACTGGCAATACGAAGAGGAAGTATCTAAGATTACAAAACCTTCCATGCATGCACTCAATATTGATAAAAAAATGTTTGTTGAACAACAACGAGGATTAAAAACAATACTTGTTCCAATTGAAAATAAGCAATTGCAAGTAGGAGATAAAGTGATTGTTCGTTTAACAATATCTACAGATAGGGATATGGATTTTGTACATATAAAAGACTTACGAGCTAGTGGCTTGGAGCCAGTAGAGCAAGTATCTACATATCGTTACAGAGAGGGAATTGGTTATTATCAGAACCCAAAAGATACCCATACTAATTTCTTTTTCAGTCAATTCCCCAAGGGTACCTATGTAATTGAATATCCTTTGTGGGTTCGTTTTAATGGTGTATATAGCGGAGGGATAAGCACAATACAATGTTTGTATGCTCCTGAATTTCAGTCACATTCCTTAGTTCAACAACTATTTGTAAAATAATAAAATATGATTAGAAAAGAAGAAATATTTGAAGCAGGAAAATTTCATAAAACACATGGTGTTAAAGGTGAATTGTCGTGTTCATTTTCATTTCCAGTAGATAGTAGTAAACTATCGTTTATTGTGAGCAATATAGAGGGTATTTATGTGCCTTTTTTTATAGAAGATATGCGTGAGAAGACATCTACGTCCTTACTCTTGAAATTGAAAAATATCAATACGGATGAAGATGCAAAATTTTTATTAGATTCTCCCATTTATTTGCCCAATGAACTTAGAAAAACAGATGATGAGGAAGTAGATGTGGCATACTTTATACACTTTACTGTTGTTGATGCAAATTGTGGTAAAATTGGTGTAATTACTGCTATAGATGATTCCACCCCCAATACCTTATTTTGTGTTGATACGGAACAAGGCGAAACCTTATATATTCCTGTGGCAGAAGAGTTTTTCCTTTCAATAGATGAATCTACAAAAACAATCTATATGGATTTACCCACTGGATTGCTCACACTCAATATGTAAATAAATAATTAGTAAACTTAATTGAAGATAACAAAATAATCGGTATATTTGCACAATTTTTAAAAAATGTGTAACTAAAATTAACGCAAGCATGAGTTTATTAAGTCAAAAGTTGGCAAAATACGATGCCCCTCAAAAAATACAGGAGGCAGGTGTTTATCCTTATTTTCGTCCTATCTCTTCTGACCAAGATACCGTTGTACAAATCAATGGTAAACCAGTTTTAATGTTCGGTTCTAATAGTTATTTAGGGCTAACTAATCATCCTGAAATTAAACAAGCCGCAATTAAAGCTGTAGAAAAATACGGTACAGGTTGTGCTGGTTCTCGTTTTTTAAATGGAACATTGGATATTCATCTTGAATTAGAAGCTCGTTTAGCTAAATTAGTAGGTAAAGAGGAAGCATTGGTATATGCAACGGGATTTACTGTAAATTCGGGAGTAGTTTCTTGTTTAACAGGCAAGGAAGATTATGTGATTTTAGATAAAGCAAATCATGCATCAATTATAGAAGGAAGCCGTTTGTCATTTTCTAAGATTATTAAATATGCTCACAATGATATGGATGCATTGGAGAAACAACTAAAAAAATGTGAGCCTGATAAAGTAAAATTGATTGTTGTGGATGGTGTTTTTAGTATGGAAGGAGATGAAGCAAAATTACTAGAAATTGCTGATTTGGCAAAAAAATACAATGCATCGATCATGGTAGACGAGGCTCATTCATTAGGAGTGTATGGCAATCATGGGGCAGGAATCTGCAACCATCTTGGCGTAACCAAGGATGTGGACTTAATAATGGGTACTTTTAGTAAATCGCTAGCTACAATTGGTGGTTTTATTGCAGCTGATAAGCATATTATTAACTATCTAAAACATACTTCTCGTACATTGATATTCAGTGCAAGTATTACACCTGCTTCTACCGCTTGTGTATTGGCAGCCTTAGATGTAATGGAAAAAGAAACTTGGAGGATGGATGCTTTATGGGCAAATACCAATTATATGCGAGCTAAATTGCAAAAAGCTGGATTTGATACAGGTCATTCTACTACGCCAATTATTCCTTTGTATGTGCGTGATAATACAAAAACATTTATGTTAACTCGTATGCTTATGGAAGATGGTGTGTTTGTCAATCCAGTTGTTTCGCCAGCAGTAGCATCCGAAGATACCTTAATCAGAATTTCCTTGATGGCTACGCATACATTTGATCAAATAGATGAAGCCGTAGAGAAAATTACGAAGAATGCCACATTATTAGCTATATTGTAATATCTAAATAACAGCTTAAAAAAATGGAGCAACTTGGTAAAAGTGCTCCATTTTTTTGTTCTCATTGTTTGTTATTTAAAACCGAACTCCATAAGTTAGTAAAATTTGATTATGCTTGCTAGTAATCTCTACAGGAGCCCCAAATCCATTCACATAGGTAGGGTTATAGCTATAATAATCTTGTAATTTTGTTTGCAATACATAAGCCACATCCATATACGATTTTCCAAAACGATAACCCAAACCTGCTGTAATGTAATTTGTACTTTTATCATTTGTAAAATCAAAATCTGTACGAGTGGTATTGGTTGCGTATGTTCTGTATGCATCAGCTTTTATTGCTGGAGTTACCATGGCGTATCCAAGTCTTACAGACACGTTTTCAATTGGTCTAAGTTCAGTACCAACACGAATGGTATGTGTAGCATCAAAATTGGTAGCAATTTTATTATTCTGATCCACCATATAGGAATTGATAATATCATTATTTTTCATTTTCATTGTTGAATAGTCGGTATACTCGTAATCTACTCCAACAAATCCATAATTTCCAATTACAAAACCAAGGTTAGCTAGTCCTTTCATCGGTGTATTTAGGTAGTAAGAACCATAGCCCACAGGAGTTGATCCGTTGTAGTCAGGCTCTACTTCGGTTACGATTTTACTTCCAATTGATCCTTTGTTATTGTCTTTGATATAATACCAAGAAGGGGAGTGGAATGCACCACCAATACGAAGCCACTGCGTTGGTCGGGCAATAGCACCTACTTTAATACTAAAGCCAGAACCATCAGTTTGATATGAACTTGTATATTTGTATGTGCTATTATTTTCAAATTTTTCTTCAAAAATTGATTCCATTTGATAATCCAGATTGAGTAACACAAAACTTACTCCCAGTTGCAGTATATTACTTATATTTGCACCTCCACTAAATGCATACTCATTTACTGATCCACGTTCAGCTATGGTATACGTATTCTGAACTCCACCTCCAATACTTTGACTTATTAAATTATTTCTATATGATTCGTATTGGTTATTGATAGAATTATTCAATTCATCTTGTGGGTTTGCAATCATCATGCCATCCCATGCTAATACCGAAGCCCATGGCACACGTTGGTCTCTATATACATCATTATCTTCATCAAAAACACTAGCAGTATAGCCTGCTGCATTTCCAGAAATTTCAGTATAATTGGCTAAGAAGTCGCCTAATGATAAATTACTATTAGTTGAATAACGAATGTTTTTATCAAAAGTTTTTGCTCTATTATAAGCAAAACCCCAATTAAAAGCCACTAAGCCATTCTCAGATCCTGTTTTATATGCACTGATATAAGATACATTATTCAAATTGAATAAAAAACGGCTAGCCATACTGCCTAAAGCTGAGGTATTGTTCCAATTCCAGTTTCCAGTAAAGGTAAGCTCAGAACTGCGGTACGTAGCAATCCCAGCTGGATTGTAAAATAGGGTAGAGGCATCTCCACCTAAAGCTCCCATCGCTCCTGCCACAGACATAAAACGTGCTGTCCCATTTAAGTCAGTTTGAGCTACTTTTAGTGCATCGTATTCCGACTGAAATTGAGCATTTGCAAAGCTCATAATTCCTAATGCACACAAACTTGTAATTATTATTTTTTTCATCGTATTATTTTTTATTTATTTCATAATTACTATCTGCTAAACGAGCGACCTCCATTGCTTCTGCTTCCTCCGTTGGAAGACGATGAATTATCACTTCTTTGCGTACTTCTTGTACCAGAATTATTGCTATTAGACGATGATGAAGAGGAATTGAAACTTCTACCGCTAGATGTTTCTCTTGGTGTAGAGGTATTCGTTGTTACGTCACTTTTTCTGGTATTTTGTGTAGAAGAAGATGGTGCACTATTAAATGTACGCTCTCTATTATTGTAAGTTGATGTATTACGTGTACTAGATGCGTTAGTATTTGTTGGATTTGTTCCAACAGAACGTGTTGAACGTTGTCCAGAATTTTGATACCCATATGAAGAGCTACTGCCTCTGCCATCATTTACATAATTGGGTGTGCGGTTGTAATTGTTATAGCCCTTTCTTGTTGTGTAAGTAGGTGTATGATGATAGGGATGGTGATAGTAGTGGGGTCTATGATGATAATAAGATGGGTAACCATAGTACCCATAACCATAATAACCATAACCTGGAGGATAATAACCATAATAAAATGATGAAGGATATGTACTATAAAATGGATAGTAGGTGTTGTATGTATAACCCCATCCATAGTTTAAACTCCATGACCAATGATAGGATGGATAATAATAAGGTGTAAAATAACTATAATCCCATGGATTCCAGCGTTGTGTAACACGAATATTTATAGTTGGATTGGGTTCAGAGGGTGTGTCGTTGTATATGTACACATATTCTGGGTTGTTGATAGTAACGGCTTCTGGGTTATGAAAACGTGTTATTCTTTTTGTATACTCAAAATCATCTTGTTCTACATTCGATGTTTGATTTGGTCGGTTTGCTGGAGCCTGACGGTTATAAGTATCAACATCACGCACATTATTAGAAATAACTACAGTTTCTTCGTTACTTGTAGTTATTCGTGTTTCATTTGCTTTTCTTGGATTATAGTAGATGTCGTCGTATTGAGCAAGCATCGACATAGAAAATGCAATAAACAGACTACTGATAAGTAAAGCTTTCTTTTTCATGGCATTTCAATTTAAGGATTTTTTTGTACTTTTGTTGCTTTTATATGCGTGAAAATGTGTGTTGTGTGTATGTACGATTCTATGATACAAAAATACACATTTATTTGTTAACAAAAAATTAATAAATGAAAGATTTTATTATTAAATTCTAATATATGATAAATTATTTAAGATTTGCCATCAAAATGAATCCTTTTTCCGAATATCTGGCTGATATTCTTGCGTATGAGCTTGGTGCTATTGGGTTTGAGAGTTTTGAATTGCAAGAAGATGGAGTATCTGCGTTTATTCAAGAGCCTGATTGGAAGGGAGCTCTTTTCAGTGAAGTAATTCATGATGTTGCTAAGTTATATGAAACACAAATTAGCTTTAAAAAAGAACGTATTGTACAACAAAATTGGAATGAAGAGTGGGAAAAGCATTATTTTAAGCCTATATTAGTAGATGATGTATGTCTTATACGATCATCTTTTCATACTAATTTGCCCAATGCAAAATACGATATTGTAATAGATCCTAAGATGTCTTTTGGTACAGGTCATCACGAAACAACTAGTTTGATGCTAAGATGGATTTTAGAAGAGGTATTAGTGGATAAGGCAGTGTTGGATATGGGTTGTGGTACAGCTGTATTAGCCATTTTAGCAAAAATGAGAGGTGCAAATAAGGTGTGGGCTGTTGATATTGACGAATGGTGTTATGTAAACGCAAAAGAGAATATTTTGGTAAATGCAGTTGATACCATACAGGTGTTTCAAGGTGGGGCAGAAGTAGTTGATAATGAGAAATTTGATGTAATTTTTGCAAATATAAACCTGAATGTTTTACTTGAATATATGCCTCAATATGTTGCTTGTTTATCAAAAAATGGGATATTATTTATGAGTGGTTTTTATCTATCAGATTTGTCTCACATACATGATCTTGCCATTAAGCTTGGTTTACGGCAAATTGGATACAAAGAAAAAAATAATTGGATTGCGGTAAAATATTGTTTATAAGCAATATACAAAGTATAGGGGGAAATATTAAGTAGTTGAGATTGAAAAAATGCTATTTTATTTTTTGAAATTCCCAAAAAGTATTACCTTTGCACCACTAAAAAATGATGGCGGGATAGCTCAGATGGTTAGAGCGTCGGATTCATAACCCGGAGGTCACGAGTTCAACTCTCGTTCCCGCTACAAAAGCTTTACGTTTCGTAAGGCTTTTTTTATATCTTCGATTTAAAAGCTCTGTCCATAACACGTTTATCTTCTTTTTCCTTAATACTATCTCGTTTGTCGTATTCTTTTTTTCCCTTTGCTAAAGCAATTTCTAGTTTAGCTAATCCTTTTTCATTTATAAATAATAAAGTGGGGATTAGCGTGCAACCTTTTTCTTTTGTGCCACGTTCTAGTTTACGGAGTTCTTTTGTGGTGAGCAATAATTTGCGGTCTCTTCGAGGGTTATGGTTATTGTACGATCCATAAAAATAGGGAGAAATTGACAAGTTTTTAACCCATAATTCATTATTAAAAAAGAAACAAAAAGAATCGGTTAAATTGGCTTTTCCTTCTCGTAAAGCTTTTATTTCCGTACCTACAAGTACAATGCCTGCTGTGTAGCGTTCTAAAATTTCATAATCAAACGTAGCTCGTTTGTTTTTTATCCGAATGGCAGTTTGTTTGGTTTTCATGGTTGATTAACTTATTGTAAACCGGGCATAAAGAATTTCATTAATGCCGTGATTGCTATTGGTAAAAGGATCATACAAAAAGCACTGAAAAGAACAAAACTAGCCCTTTTTGATTCTTCTATTTTTAAAAAATGAATGCTTCCTTCCCATACTATATATATAGTGTACAAAGAGAATATTTGTAGAAAGAAAATGCTACTAGTAACTTGATTAAACAAGTTAATAATAAAAATTACAGAAGAGCTATATACAACAAATTGAATGGTAACATCAAAAGAAAGAGGTTCTTTGCAATATTTTTCATAAAAAATACGAATTAGAAATGCGGCAGTATACAAGCCTATAAAACTTGAAATAAATAATAGTGAGGCTTCCTTTAGTGCAATTTGAAATCCATCGTTGCTACCGTTATTAACGAGAGCTACTATAAAAGCAGACAACGAGCCTAAACCCATTAAAGGGTAGGCATAAGAATGTAGTGGATTATTTTCAGTAGGATTTTTTGTGTTAATGTATTCCCAAGCTTTTACAGGTTTAGCTATAAATAATGCAATAGTTTTAATTAATTCTTTGTACATTGTTCTAATTTTTTTTCGTTGTTACGGGACACAAAAATACTATTTTTTTTAGTAAAATATGAATTAACCCTATTTTTTGTTTTTTCTTATATAAAAGGCATTTTTCTTTTTTCTTTTTTGATTTTTATTTCTTAACTTTGTCAGCCTAAAATAAAATGCTTGCAAATGATTGAGTTATATGTTTTTGGCGTTAGTCTTGGAGTTTCTAAAACAGAAACTCATACACTATTGTTAAAAGAAGTTGCAGGAAGTAAGTATTTGATGATAGAAATAGGATATAGTGAGGCACAATCTATTGCCATTCAGCTCGAACAGAAAAAAGTACCACGACCTCTCATATACGATGTAATAGTAAATTTAGTGAGCAATCTTAATGTTGCAATCGAACGTATTGTTATTGATAAACTTCAAGATGGTATTTTTTTTTCGAAATTAGTTTATAGAATGGGTGTACATGTTTTGCAGAGTGATTGCAGACCATCTGATGGGGTCGCTATTGCTGTTCGTTGTGGTTGTCCTATATTTGTCTCTGAAGAAGTATTGACAGTAGCAATGCAACAACGATTAGCAATTAAGACCAAGAAATTGGCTGATATGACGTATGAGGAATTAAAACAAGAAATGCAATTAGCTGCTGAACGTGAAGATTATAAACAAGCTTTGTTATGTAAAGAGGAGATAATAAAACGTTCTACTAATAATGAGAAAAAAAATCCAAATTAAGAAATATGAAAAATCTTAAATTTAGACTGATAGTGATGAGTTTTCTGCAATTTTTTGTGTGGGGGGCATGGCTTATTACTATTGCTATTTATTGGTTTGATACAAAACAATGGGATGGGGCTCAATTTGGGGCAGTATTTTCCACTTTGGGTATTTCTTCTTTAATAATGCCTACATTAATGGGGATTATTGCTGATAGATGGGTTAATGCAGAAAAATTATATGGCTTACTACACTTGTTAAGTGGGTTATGTATTTTTTCTCTTGCGTTTGTAAATTCACCTGTTGTATTTTTTTGGGTAATGTTGCTTGCCATGTTTTTTTATATGCCAACCATTTCATTAAGTAATTCTATTGCATATAATGCTTTGAAAGAAGTAAATCTTGATATTGAAAAAGCATTTCCACCCATACGTATTTGGGGTACGATAGGTTTTATTATTGCTATGTGGGTGGTAAATTTAACTGGAAACAAAGCAACAGCAGTACAATTTTATATTTCAGCAGTTTTATCTTTTTGTTTAGCCATCTATTCATTTACGTTACCTGCATGTATCCCGCAAAGAAGTAAAGAAAAATCTTCATCCATCGTACAAATGCTTGGTTTAGATGCGTTTAAATTATTTGCTAATCCTAAAATGGCTATCTTTTTTATTTTTTCGATGTTTTTAGGGGCAGCACTTCAACTTACTAATATGTATGGAGATACGTTTTTAGACGATTTTAAAAATATTGAACAATATGCTGACTCTTTTGTCGTTAGGTATTCAACCATTGTAATGTCTATTTCACAAATATCGGAAACATTGTTTATTTTAGCTATACCTTTCTTTTTAAAACGCTATGGTATAAAGAATGTAATGCTAATGAGTATGATTGCTTGGGTATTACGTTTTGCATTGTTCGGTTTTGGAAATCCAGATGATCGCTTATGGATGATAATTCTATCAATGGTAGTATATGGTATGGCTTTTGATTTTTTCAATATTTCGGGCTCGTTGTTTGTTGAAACATCTACTGATAAAAAAAATCGTTCCAGTGCACAAGGTCTTTTTATGATGATGACCAATGGATTTGGTGCAATATTTGGTAGCTTGGCAAGTGGATACATTATTGATACTTACTTTATCCAGGCAGATGGATTAAAAAATTGGCAAGGTATATGGTTAACATTTTCTGGGTATGCTTTGCTTATTACAATATTGTTTGCTCTTATATTTAGATATAAACATACAACCAATGATGTATTAAAAATTAAACATTAACATAGAGAAATCAGATGGTATATATAGTCCTTTTCTTACTTTTACTTGCATTAATGAATGTGTATTTTTCGTTAGGAAGAAAATATGGTATTGTAGCACATGTTAATGAAAGAAGTTCTCATAAAAAACCCGTGATAACAGGAGCTGGTATTATTTTTGTTGTGTCTTATTTGTTTTACTTAGTCTATGCTTCGTGGAAGGGGATACACGTAAATTGGTTTATTTCAATTGCAGCTTTGTTAATTGCCATTGTTAGTTTTTTTGATGATATCAAAGAAATTTGGTTTTTATTTCGGCTGTGTTTTCAAATAGTAGCTGTTATTTTGTTGATGTGGCAATTGAAAGTAGATTTCTCCATTTCTTTTTTAGGATTGAAAATGTTAGATTGGATTGCTTTTTCTTTTTTACTTATACTTTTTGTAGCTGCTGTAAATTTATATAATTTTATTGATGGGATTAATGGTCTGATTGCGGGTTTAAGTTTAGTGTTCTTTTTCTCTGTCATTTTTATTGACTATTATGTGATTGATTTTATTGAAAATAGAGAGAAAATTTATTTCTTAATTGTTCCAACAATTATTTTTTCATTGTATAATTTTAGAAAAAAACCAGTTTGCTTTTGTGGGGATGTTGGTTCAATTTTTTTAGGTATAATTGTGGTGTATTTTCTTGCATCATTGATTATAAAGACAAACAACTTTACGTATGTTTTGTTATTTTCTCTCATTATTATTGAGGCAGGATATACTGTCATTCAACGCTTATTGATGGGACAAAATATTTTTAAACCACATCGCATACACTTATTTCAGTTATTATGCAATCAATACGGGCATAGTCATTTAAAGGTTACACTTTTTTATGTCTTGATACAGACTGTACTTTCTTTGTTTGTCGTTTTAGCTAATTATTATGATTTGAGTATAACTTGGCAATACAGTGTAGGAGCTGTGGTCTTTTTTATGTTGAGCCTGAGTTATGTATTATACAAACGAAAATTGCAGGGAGGACATTTATTAGAAGGAGGCGAACTTATACGAAAGTTGCGCAAAATAGTTTACAAAAAAGAATCTAACAAACATATTAAAAAAAATTAACAAAATGAAACCAAAAAAAATTGAACACATCGGCATAGCTGTTCCAAGTATTGCCGAGGCTTTGCCTTTTTATGAAAACGTATTAGGATTAACCTGTTACGCAGTTGAAGAAGTAGCTGATCAAAAAGTAAAAACAGCTTTTATTATGGTTGGTGAAGTAAAAATTGAATTATTAGAAGCGACAAGCCCAGAAAGCCCTATAGCTAAATTTATAGAAAAAAACGGTGGAAAAGGAGGGGTACATCATATAGCTTTTGCTGTTGACCAATTAGCAGATAAATTAAAAATAGCTGAAGAAAAAGGAGTGCAATTAATAGACAAAGCTCCTCGTAAAGGTGCAGAAAATATGAGTATTGCATTTATGCATCCAAAATCTACTCTCAGTGTTTTAACCGAATTGTGTGAAGCACCTAAAGAATAATTTCATAACCTTTAAAAAATATATACTATGAGTCATCAGCTCGAAAAAATTGCAGAATTAATCGCTCTACGTGAAAAAGCACGATTAGGAGGCGGAGAAAAACGTATCGAAAACCAACATAAGAAAGGCAAGTATACAGCTAGAGAGCGTATAGCTATGTTACTTGATGAAGCTAGTTTTGAGGAAATAGATATGTTTATTAAGCATCGTTGTACCAATTTTGGTATGGACAAAAAAGAAGCCATTCTTGGAGATGGGGTGGTAACAGGATGTGGTACCATTGATGGGCGATTGGTATACGTGTTTGCCCAAGATTTTACAGTTGAAGGAGGATCATTGTCTGAAACAATGGCATTGAAGATTTGCAAAGTTATGGACTTGTCTTTGAAAATGGGAGCACCTATCATAGGCATAAATGACTCTGGTGGAGCAAGAATTCAAGAGGGAGTAACTGCATTAGCTGGTTATGCAGAAATTTTCCAACGCAATATTTTAACATCAGGTGTAGTGCCTCAAATATCTGCTATTTTTGGTCCATGTGCTGGTGGTGCTGTTTATTCTCCAGCCTTAACTGATTTTACTATTATGACCAAAGGTACTAGTTATATGTTTTTAACTGGACCTAAAGTTGTGAAACAAGTGTTAGGAGAAGATGTTACACAAGAAGAACTAGGTGGTGCAAGTATTCATTCTACAAAGTCGGGAGTAGCTCATTTTGCTGTTGACTCAGAGGAAGAGGGTATTTTGTGTATTCGCAAATTAATTAGCTTTTTGCCTCAAAATAATTTAGAAGAACCTCCTTTGGTGTCATGCTCTGACCCAATTGACAGATTAGAAGATTCGCTTAATGATATTATACCTGACTCTCCAAATAAGCCTTATGATATGTACGAGGTATTAGGTTCTGTAATTGATAATGGCGAATTTTTAGAAGTACACAAAGATTATGCCCCTAATATTATCGTTGGTTTTGCTCGTTTTAATGGAACTTCGGTAGGTATTGTTGCTAATCAACCTAAGGTGTTAGCTGGTGTTTTGGATAGTAATTCATCTCGTAAAGCAGCACGTTTTGTGCGTTTTTGTGATGCCTTCAATATTCCTATTGTAACATTTGTAGATGTTCCTGGATTTTTACCTGGTACACAACAAGAATACAATGGTGTTATTTTGCACGGTGCTAAATTGCTTTATGCATTTGGCGAAGCTACTGTGCCAAAAATAACAATAACCCTACGTAAGTCGTATGGTGGAGCTTATTGCGTGATGAGTTCTAAACACTTGCGAGGAGATGTAAATTATGCGTGGCCTACAGCAGAAATTGCTGTGATGGGACCTGAAGGAGCTATCGAGGTATTGTACGGAAAAGAAATAGCTGCTTCTGATAATCCAACTGAACTACAAAAAGAAAAAGTAGAAGAATACAAAGAGTTGTTTGCTAATCCCTATAATGCTGCACGATATGGTTATATTGATGATATTATAGAACCACGCAATACCCGTTTTCGAATTATTCGCTCATTGCAACAATTGGCAACCAAAAAATTAACTAATCCGCTTAAAAAGCATGATAATCTGCCGTTATAATTATGATACATAACTATATAAAAATGCGTTTATCTATTACGCTGTTACTCCTTCTTAGTTTGTTCTCTGTTAACATGTCTGCAAAAAGTTTAAACTTGGTTATAAATGAACTACTAGTAACGAATACTGAGAACTTGGTGGATGATTATGGAAATAGAAGTGGTTGGATAGAGATATATAATCCCAGCCATCGTGTTATTGATATTGGAGGGTGTTATTTGACAAATGATACCCTTGAGCCGGCAAAATACAAAATACCTGAAGGAGATGAAATAACACTTGTTGCTCCATTATCTCATATAATATTTTATGCAGATAATAAAACTCATTTTGGAATATTTCATACAAACTTTACATTACAAGAAAGTAATTATATCGCTTTGTATGATAGAGATCAAACAACGTGTTTAGATTCGGTAGTCTATCCTCTTACTATGCCTGCTAATTTTTCCTACGGACGATTGAAAGATGGTGAACCTGAATGGGGTATGTTGCCTAAAACATCTCCAGCTAATAATAATGCCTTTGTAGATAAAGGAGCTGCTAGTAAGGTTTTTGCAGAACAAGATCCATATGGAGTTGTATTAGCTATAGCTTCTATGTCTGTTGTGTTTCTTGCACTACTACTACTGTATACATTATTTTCTTTTACAGCAAAGTTTTCTATATACGTAACCAAAGAGCGTATTCGTAAAACAGCTAAGGGAGAAAAAAGTGAAACCATTGTTGAAACACATATTCCAGCAGAAGTATACGCGTCTATTGCCATGGCTATACACGAATATCAGGAAGAAATACATGATGTTGAAGATACTATTTTGACTATACAACGTGTTGCTAAAACGTATTCTCCTTGGAGTTCTAAAATATATGGGTTGCGTAATTTTTTGTAAAAAAATCAACAAGCTGTATAGAAAAAATAACTGGTAAATATACAATCAGTTATATCGTTTACTATATATGAATTTTTTAATAAATAAAATAGATGAAAGAATATAATTTTATTATAAATGGTACCAAATATAAAGTTGGTATACAAAGCGTAGAGGACAATATTGCAGAAGTAGAGGTTAATGGTACTCCTTTTTACGTAGAAATGGAAAAACCTCTTGTTAAAAAAGGTATTAAACCTCTTGCAAAACGTGCAGTATATACGCATGATGAAACAACAGTGAGCTCTCCTTCTCAACCCGTAGTAAAACCTGTAGTGAAAGTAAAAACAGGAGCACTTTTATCCCCATTACCTGGAGTTATTACAGCTATTAGTGTCAATGTAGGTGATACAGTTAAAATTGGGCAAAAAGTATTAGCTCTAGAGGCAATGAAAATGGAAAACAATATCAATGCCGATAAAGATGGCAAAGTATTGGAAATAAAAGTTAGTAAAGGTGATTCTGTTTTAGAAGGAACTGAATTAATTATAATAGGATAGAATAATGATACAGCAAGATAATTTACTTTCATTTTTGCTCAATAGTATCAATAAGATTATTTTGAGTACAGGGTTTGCAAATGTAGAAATAGGTAATATTATCATGATTATTATCGGAATCATGTTTATCTATTTAGCTATTAAAAAAGGATGGGAACCAATGCTTTTAGTTCCTATTGGTTTTGGTATGATTGTTGGAAACATTCCTTTTTTAGAAGGTTCAGATATTGGTATAAAAGAAGAAGGTACAGTTTTAAATATTCTTTATGGTGGGGTTAGATATGGTTGGTATCCTCCTTTAGTATTTTTAGGTATTGGAGCAATGACTGATTTTGCATCTCTTATCTCTAATCCAAAATTGTTATTAATTGGAGCTGCTGCACAATTTGGTATATTTGGTGCTTATGCACTGGCTTTAGCGTTTGGATTTCCTGCTAATGAAGCAGGTGCAATAGGTATTATTGGTGGTGCAGATGGTCCAACAGCTATTTTTGTAACGTCTATATTATCCCCACATTTATTGGGAGCAATAGCTGTGTCAGCCTACTCGTATATGGCTTTAGTGCCTGTTATTCAACCCCCAGTAATGAGGTTGCTTACAACCAAGAAAGAGCGTCTTATTCATATGAAAAAACCAAGGGCTGTTACTCAGACGGAAAAAGTGGTTTTTCCTATAATGGGATTATTATTAACGACTTTTATTGTTCCATCAGGATTGCCATTATTGGGGATGCTATTTTTTGGGAATTTGTTAAAAGAGAGTGGGGTAACCAATCGATTAGCAGATACCGCCAAAGGTCCTATGATTGATATTGTTACAATCTTGTTAGGTTTTACTGTTGGAGCATCCACTCAAGCGGCGTTTTTCCTGACGACTAAATCAATTTTTATTTTTATGTTGGGAGCTTTTTCGTTTATTATAGCTACTGCTGCAGGTGTGATGTTTGTTAAGATTTTTAATTTATTTTTAAAAGGCGAAAACAAAATCAATCCACTTATTGGTAATGCAGGTGTTTCAGCTGTGCCTGCATCTGCAAGAGTTTCTCATGTGATGGGTTTGAAGTATGATCCTACCAATTACTTGATTATGCACGCAATGGGACCTAATGTGGCTGGAGTGATAGGTTCAGCAGTTGCTGCGGGTATTATTTTAAGTTTCTTGTCATAACAAGAGCTTACTATCTAGTTTCAGATATAATAAAATTGGGTTGAGATAGAATTTCTCAACCCAATTTTATTATAGCCTTTCTCTTTATTTAAAAAGAATATCCAATACCTAAGGCAATAATTTCTCTAAATTGCACTTTTGGAGTACCTTCTATTAAAATATCTTTGTCATATTTCAAGGAAGTACTAATACTTGTACGAATAAATTGATTTACTTTCATACTTACTACTAAATCCCAGTTAATGTCAATATCACCAAAACTATTGTCATAGGCGGTAAAGAAATCAGCTTTGGTATTTAAATTGATATTTGACGTAATGTCCCAATTTACATCAGCTTTTAAAAAAGCTCCTGGTTCAATTTTAAACCAAAATGGATTAAGAATAACATTGTTTTCATCAACCATTCCATATTTAATGGCAAGAGAGTTGTCGCTTACAAAAGTCATTTTCCCTGTTATAGGAGACATAAATAAAGAAAAAACTTTTGTTGGTTTATAATCAAGACCAATAGACAGTTTTGAATACGCTGGTGCTACAAATCGTGATGTAATAGTAGCTGGAGATGTCTTATAATCATATCCTTCGGAAAATTGGGTTTTAAAATCAAACAGTCCTGATGCAAAAAGTGTTTTGTTCATCGCATAACCGTATTTAGTAGCAAAATCAATCTTATCCGAATTTTTTCGGTATTCATTATTATCAATCAACCATAACCCCCCATACTCTAGTGATAAATCGGTATTCCAAGCCGAACGTCCTTGAATGTAAGATGCTCTTACGTTGAAATAGGCAGTGCCTGTAAAGGAATTATCCCCACCTGCTACCCAATTGACAAAACTAGCTTGAGAGAAATTAATACCGGTATTTCCTTTTATGCTCCAAGGGGTTTCTTTTACTTTTGAAGAATCTTCGGAAATCTCTTTCATTAATTTAGTGGATTCTTTTACATGATCCTCTACAACATCGAGTTGTGCATAACTAGTTGTGTATAAAGAACAAATAAAAAGCAATGTAAATAAATAGTGTTTCATAATCTTTATTTTTTTGTGTATACAAAAATAAAGAAAATACAATAATAGAACAAGTTTTATCCATAAATAACCCTATTTACACTCTTCTAACTAGGTTTTTTTGATTTTTTTTTTAACTTTGTGGATAGAAACCTAAATGTAACATAAACAACCATGATTAGAGTAGGACTTTTTGGATTTGGAAAAACAGGAAAAATGGTGGCTAAAGAATTATTACAAGACGATTTAATTGAGCTAGTATGGGTTATGCGAAGAAATGTTATATCGGAAGAAAAATACGCCAGTCGCTTAATTGGTATAAATGAAAATAAGGGAATGATTATTTCGAAAGAAAGACTAACACATTCTTTCTATGAGGAGTATCCTGTAGATGTTATAATAGATTTTTCTGATGCAAGTGCGTATAAAAATTATGCGATACCAGCTTCAAAGGGTATAAAAATAATATCAGCTATATCTCATTACTCCCCCAAAGCCCTTGAGTATATTAAAGATTTGTCACATCAAACAGCTATTATATATTCTCCCAATATTACTTTAGGTATAAATTTTTTGATGGTAATATCTCAGATATTGCAAAAAATAGCACCTAATGCAGATATCGAAATTGTAGAAGAACATTTTAGGGAGAAGAAAGGGATTTCAGGAACTGCTTGCAAAATGGCACAAATCTTGGGTTTAGATGAAGAACGTCATGTAAATTCTATTCGAGTAGGAGGTATTGTTGGGAAACATCAAGTTATATTTGGCTTACAAAATCAAACTATTCGTCTTATTCACGAAAGTATTAGTGGTGCGGCTTTTGGTAAAGGTGCAATTTTTGCTGCAAAATGGATTGTGAATAAACAAAAAGGTTATTTTTCGATGGAGCAAATTTTTTCTGACATGATACAACAAAATATTCCTGTTTATTAATTATTATCTCCAATCTATAGGTTCTTTTCCATGATCTATAAGATATGTATTGGTTTGAGAAAAGTGTTTATTGCCAAAAAATCCTCTGTAGGCTGACAAGGGAGAAGGATGTGTGGATGTGAAAATACAATGGTTGTGAGTATCAATTAGTTCTTTTTTTTGTTGTGCGTAACTGCCCCATAGTATAAAGACTAGATTTTTTTTCTTCTTTGAAAGTAGTTGAATTACTTTATCAGTAAAGATTTCCCAGCCTTTTCCTTGATGAGAACCAGCTACATTGGCACGTACTGTTAGAGTGGCATTTAATAATAATACTCCCTGTTTTGCCCATCTTTCGAGGTTGCCAGTGTTAAAGGGTGTAATCTCTAAGTCATTTTTAATTTCTTTGAAGATATTTTGTAGTGAGGGTGGTATGGGAGTGTGGTCTGGAACTGAAAAACATAAACCATGAGCTTGTCCTTCTCCATGATAAGGATCTTGACCTATTATTACCACTTTTGTTGAATCAAATGGACATAAATTAAAGGCATTAAATAAATTTTTAGCTTTGGGATAAACTTGATTGATGCCATATTCGTGTTTCACAAAGTTTACTAATTCTACAAAATATTTTTCTTCGAATTCAGCAGACAAAATTTCTTTCCAACTAGGTTCAATTTTGACATCCATCACTTATTATCTTAATACGTATCGATAAGTTATCGTTCCTGTTTGGTTTATATTATCGGTAATACCGTTAAATTTTGCCCTTTTTGCTGCCACCTCAGCTTCTTTTCGCATAGTAATATTCCCAATTGTTGTTCCTTTACCCCCAGCTCTTGCACTAATAACATTACCATTCTTATCTACTTCTATGTCAACTACAATTATACCTTGTTCGTTGTTGTTGTAATTAGGTAAAGGTATTTGTCCTAATATGCTTCTACCAGATAAACTAAACGAAGGGTTATTACCTCGACCAGCACCATCACGATGTGCTCCATCTACTTCTCCAAAAGGATTTCCTTGATTGCCTGTTCCCGTACCTGTTCCTTCTGATTGGGATGTGTTTGCTGTATTAGCACCAGCATTGCCAAAAGCACTTTTTCCTGCAGATGTAGCT
>Ga0255345_1003388_pt1 | contig 18598 bp, 15 predicted proteins | sample wastewater_treat_6_FD_192415 | JGI IMG/M metagenome (GOLD analysis project Ga0255345, IMG submission 192415) | Wastewater microbial communities from Lulu Island WWTP, Vancouver, Canada - plant20 | ecosystem: Engineered > WWTP > Wastewater > Unclassified | place: Canada: Vancouver, British... | reverse complement strand
TCCAGACTGAACGTTTGTGAAGAAAAGCTATGACCACAGCTTTTGCAGCGATAACGAGGTACATTGCCAAAACATTTGGTATGATAGAAGCCTAGCCTTAAAAACCAGCGACCTTTTGGAGCTGCCTTATGATAGAGACAGGCTGGATTTGGGCAGAAAGGAAAAGAATGCATGCTTACCTCCATACATTCTCTTTATCGCTCTCTTCCCTACTTTATGCTTCAAATTCTTATACAAGGTTCGTAGCAGTAATAAAGAAATCCACTTGACCAAGGCCTTGAATTTAGGCCATAGTCCGCTCTATGGAAGGAATTAACGCAAAACTCACTCAGGCCATCATGGCATGTCTTTTTGCAGCCCTGATTTCTGTTGGAGCATATGCTGCATTTCCAATCCCTGGAACTCCCGTGCCTATTGTGCTTCAGAATATGTTCATCATGCTAGCGGGATTCATTCTAGGACCGTGGTGGGGCCTTGTGTCGGTGATCTTCTATTTGATATTGGGGTCGGTAGGCTTGCCGGTATTCTCTGGAGGAACCGGAGGCCTTGCCAAATTTGCCGGACCTACGGGCGGTTACCTTATCGGCTACATACCTGCCGTCATCGTCTTTGGTCTTATATCAAAACTAGGCAAAGGCAAATGGATTTTCAATCTCCTGGCAGGAATTACCGGAATGATAATTGTCTATGCTGTGGGTATAGCCTGGCTGAAATCAGTGTTGGAGATTGGTTGGGGAAAAGCAATCGCTACTGGACTCATTCCTTTTCTCCTTGGCGATATTGTAAAGATCATTCTTGCGTCTGTCTTGACTCCACCAATTCTCAAGGCAATGAGCCATATAGATCAACAAACAAATGGCTGAGCTATTTCGGGCGCTATCTCTGAGTCACATCTTCCCAGATGGCGTAACCGGTATAGATTCGATATCGCTTTCAATCGAAGAAGGAGAATTCCTTCTTGTTGCAGGAAGAAACGGCGCAGGAAAATCGCTGCTTATGAGGCATTTTGTGGGTCTTTCTAAGCCATCGGCAGGAGAAATACTCTACCGAGGCATGCCCATCGCTTCGCAAATTCCGCTGATCCGAAGAGAGGTCGGCTATGTCTTTCAGGATACGGAAGCTCAGGTTTTTGGTTTGACAGTCGAGGAGGATCTAGCTTTTGGTCCCGCAAATCTATGTATTAAGGGCCTAAAGCTTGATGCTGCGATTAAAGAAGCGCTGGCAAAAGCCCATCTTGAAGGCATGGAGAATCGCAGCCCAGGGACTCTCTCCGGCGGAGAAAAACGCCGTCTGGCTATTGCAGGCGTTCTTGCCATGCGACCGCGCTGCATAATACTTGACGAGCCATTCGCAAACCTCGATTTTCCTTCTGTGCAGGAAATCATTGAACTCTTCAGTGCACTTAATGCAGAGGGAAAAACTTTGATAGTGCTTACCCATGAAATCGAAAAAGTATTCAGCCTTTCCTCGAGACTTCTTATTCTCGACCAGGGAAGAATAGTCTTCGATGGATTGCCGAAAAAAGCGACAAGAGAATTATTCCTGCAGAGTGGCTTAGTCTACCCTTATCGAGAGGGTTATCCATGGCTAATAGAATAGCGGTGGAAAGCGTAACCAATCCTTTTGCTTTCGAACCAGGAGAAAGCTCTCTCGTCATGTTTCATCCGCTTGCGAAGCTGGCTTTCTTGATTGCGGCAACAAGCTCGGCAATGCATGCCCCTCTAGGATTTTTGGTAGCTCTTTTTGCAACAGGAATTTTGCTGCTCTCAAAACTACCGAGAGCCACTGCGGGTCCTTTCTTTTCGGTAATTATCCTTATATTATTTGCCGCTCTCGTTAAAGGCATATTCCCAGGTGATGGCAGACTCTTCAACCTGGCCACATTGCCCGGATCTGCGGTCTATGGGTTAAGGCTGCTCTCTATATATGTATATTCTCGACTTTTCTATGCGACAACCCGAGTAAGCGAAATTGGAGATTGGATGACTGCTGGTCTGCGAAGCTTAAGAAAAATCGCCCTTAGAAAAGATGCCAAAGATAAAACATTACCAAAATTCGATCCAGAATCGCCGCCCTATCGCCCTGGATCCTTGGACATTTTCTTAGATCCTGGAATGTTCATCTCCTTGATACTCCTTTTCTTACCGCGTATTTTCAATATGTATCGTCGCGTCGCGGAAGCAGCCGAAGTGCGCGGCTTATCTATTTCAAAAAAGAACTTTCGCCGCGCTCTTCTTATGCTCGAGCAACTGATCTCGATGAGCCTCTTACAGTCGTGGAAGATATCGCTAGCAATGGAGTTACGCAGCTACTCACCATATAGGAGTATAAAGCTGTCGAAATTTAAAAAACTAGATTGGATTTTGGTAGGAATTTCGGCGATCTTGTTTTTATTTTGAGATTCTATTTTGAAAAATACCGGGTTTCCTGCCACGGTGCAATTGTAAAACTTTGAGCGATATTGTCTTTCCTTTCTGTTCTTAATTCCCAGAGCTCGATGGTTTGGAGTTTTCCCTCTACTAGCGCTGGACCAAGCCTTCGGAAAAGTAAAATTTCTCCTTCTGGCTGCGGAAGGCGTATTTCTGGAGTCAATTCATTATCTTGAGTTGCTAGGATAGAGCTAGAAGGAGAGCTTGACTTAGAGCCTTCAGCGAAAGCTGCGGCTACAGTTTCTCTCATTGTAAGTATTGTGGTTCCCAATACCTTGTTTGCGGTTTCGAGGCGACTAGCTATGTTGACCGAATCACCTACAGCCGTGTAAGCAAAACGGCAATTCGAGCCAAGGTTGCCTACTATTGCAGAGCCCGTGGCAATCCCTATTCTGGTTCTTGGGGCTACTCCAAAGCGGTTTTCAAGCTCAGGACCTATTTCTATCAGCTTTTCTTGAATGCGACAGGCTGCTAAACAGGCACGCAAGGCATGGTCTGCAATATCGAGAGGAGCGTTCCAGAATGCCACCACGGCATCACCGACATATTTATCGAGAGTTCCTCCCTGAGCCAATATTTGTTCGCTAATAATTCCCAAGTACTCATTCATAAACAGCGTTAGCCGTTCCGGGTCCAGCCTTTCGGATATTGCCGTAAAACCTGCCATATCCGAGAACAGCACTGTTATCACTTTCGATTCTCCACCGAGCCTAAGAGCATCAGGTTTTTCGATTAGCTCGGAGATCACTTCTGGAGAGAGATACTGAGCAAAGGCCTTGCGTAGATAAGCCCGCTGCCTACCCTCTGCTTGGTAACCAAGAACTACGGCAGCCACAAAGGCAAAAAGCCCAGCTGCAAGCGCGGGAATCGCGTTATAGAACACAAGATTTCGAAAAAGTACAAAGCTCATTCCGATTGGAATAATTATTGCTGCGACAATCCCCACTATTGTCCAAATTCTAGTTCGCATAATAGGAAAAAGAGCAGCGAAAACAAGAGCAAGCATAGCTATGGAAGCTTTAATCCAGATTGGAGAAAGCTCTATAAAAGATGAAGAGAGCGCATTGCTTATGAATGTAGCATGAACCTCCATGCCCGGTTGCACTGGACTTATCGGTGTCGCTTGTCTATCCATGAGTCCAGGGGCAGTTATACCTATCAAAACTATCTTGCCCTCGAAATTCATGTCCAAATCCAAGCCAGCAGAATTAGTGCCTGCCACATCTAGAGAGCTTGCTAGAACTTGTGCTGCGCTATACCGCTCGAAGCGAGAAGAATCCTCGAACTTGAGAAACACTGTAGGTTTGAAAGATTCGAGTGGCTCCAATGGCTCGAAAGATCCTATAGAAGAGACTTCTTTCTCCTTTGAAATCGAATTCGTCTTATCAAGCGTACTTATGACGGCCAATCCAAGAGAGGGCATCTTTCCAGCTTCTGTATCTATTGAAACCTGGTATTGTCTGCAGACACCGTCTGAATCGACGCAAGCGACCACATGGCCGCATAATGCATTGGATACAGCCAGCACAGGCTTTCTGTCTGTAAGAGTTGCCAAAACCACATTGCCTGCGGAGCTCATTGCTTCTGCACAGCGAGAATCATCTTCGGGGCCATATGTGGAAGGCTCTGTAAATAGAATATCATAGGCTTGGACATCGGCTTTACACAGAGAGGAAGCAATTATGCCGTATAGTTCTCGAGGCCAGGGCCAACCGAGACCGAGCTCCTTCTGAACCCAATCTAGGCTGGACTGGTCGATCATGACAAGCGCAATGGGTACTTTGTCTTTAGGATTATCAGATGATGAAAAAGATGGCAAATTTGACGAACCGGAAATCTTACGTAAAGTTTCAGAGGAAGTCTTGTCCTCCTTCTTCTTTTCTGCCTCGACCAACAGACGCATTTCCTGATCATAGAGCGCCATACCAGCCTTTTTTGAAACCCCTGTCCACTGGAATATAAATATCCCACAGACACCAGCTAACAGCGCATAAAAAAATCGCCTTGCTTTATTCAAAGTAGAAGTAGATCTAAAACCGCCATGGCTGGCTACATGCCTGCCTGCCTCTGTCATATATTTCATTCTAAGATATTTTGAGATTACCTAAAATAGCGGCCGAATGGCTTCGAAGCGCTCTCGCCTCAAGAGCTCTAGAGACACTGGGCTGATTAACCTCCCATCTCCGAGCTCGCACTCAGAATCGAGGGAACCTAGATCGGAATCTGATACTGGATAACCGTTGCCCTTTGATTGTCCTTCGATGCGCGAAAGCGAATCCAGCCGTTGTGCGCATTCTTTACGGTGCTCGAGCTCAGATTGTTGAGAATAGTACTGATCAAGACTTGCTATTCTCGATAGCCTATCGTCAGTTAAAGGATGCTGCATCGAATATTGTTGAAAATGTTCGTCCTTCGAATTTCCCAATGCCACTACAAAATCTCCAAGAGCCGAAGTTCTATAATTGGCTTCGTACAGCATGCGAATCGCTTCGGAATCTGCCTCGAATTCCATGACTTGCGAGTAGCCTTGCACCGATATTAGAGAGACAAAATCATGCACTGCCGCCAGAAAAAGCTCCATAGCCTCTTTATTATAATTCTGGACGCTCTCGGCGGAGAGCATTACATAGTATTTCACCAAATCTCCCATGCGATAGCTTGTAAGCGATAACAATCCATGTCCCAACGCCGTATGAGATATCTCATGTGCTAAAAGAGCTGCTAGCATATCCTCATTGTCTGCGAGCTTCAGAAGCCCCCTTGTTATCAATATAAATCCTCCTGGCGCTGCAAAAGCATGGGCTTCTTCGCTATCGAGGACCAAAATATGATACCCCTGTGGAAGGCATGGCCTAACGGAATAAAACGCCAACCCCTGCCCTATCTTATTGATATAGGCAGTAAGATCAGGCTGGTCATAAACTTGATACTGAGAGAGCACTGCAGCGGCAACTACTCGCCCTATAGCGTATTCTTCCTCGTAGGTAAATGGTTCAGATTCGACTTGAAAAGAGCGCACAGCTTCCAAGATGAGTCGTGATTGCTCAGGCGTAATCATGCCTTGCAAAATGGCTTGATCGAGAAAAAACTGAAGAGACTCTGTCGATATGGTACAAGATACAAGAAATGGTATGGTAAGGATCAGTAAAAAAATAACAACCAGCGCGCGAGATTTAGGCGCAATCTTCCGCACGTCACGGTTCTCCTTGCAAAATATCTATGCCATGGATAAAGGCAAGGCATTCTGCATAAGAATAGCTATTCTTTACCATCGCATCTACGGCTTCGAAGTTGAAAGCATTCGATTCTTTTAGCGCAAGTTCAAGACTAGATGAAAAGCCTTTGCCAGCAAGGACGATCTCATTATCCTGTAGTGCAGGCGGATCCGAGACATCCTTAGGATTCAAGGAGACTTTTACAGGAGAAAGTGCACTCATGTGTATGTATCCTGGCCTATTTAGTCCTCGTACAAAGCCAAATACCCAGTCGTTTTCAATGCTTATTATGGCAACCGGAGTCTTGTAAGAAGCAAAAGAAAGCGCAGGCGAAGCGAAAGAAGGCTCGGCTCTAACTGCGGTTTTTTCTACCCTTATCAACATAGTGGTTTCCAAGGGCTTCTCCTGCGCTGAGACAATTCCCAGACCAGCAAGAACTAAAAAAATTGCAAAAAACCATCGACATTTCATGGCACACCTTCTTAATAGCGCATGGGCGCATAAAACGACGCAACCACCGCCTTACTCCTATCATGCTTCCCTGCTTCAAATATAAACTTGCGAGCAAGAAAGCCACAAGATTATTTACTCGATTTCATCTTAAGCCACGCATTCGCTCCTACTTATATACACCTCTACATATGTAAATATAGCGCACAGAAAAACAATCTTCAGATAGCTTGGCGACTCAGCCTATCCTTCCATCGAATAAGCGCAGCAGCAATAGGCTTTCTCGGATCATCCGGAGACATTTCCTGCAATTCTTTCTCTAATCTCACATAGTCCGCAAGCGCGGCGGCTCCTTTTTCCTGCGGAAGCTGCAGCCATCCGGATACATGCTTCTTCCAAGATAAATGCTGATCTTCTGTTAAGGTTTCAGAAAAATTGCGTGCTAGAAGCCTGCCCATTAGAGTTGGGATTCTTGGATCCTGAAATTGAATGCGAAAAAACTCGTTTTTTGCGGCCAATGGACCGCTTGCCTTTAGCACTCTATGGAAGCGTTCCAACTCTCTGCGATCCTCATCTGAATAAAATCCACCGGCATATAGCGCATGCTCGGGATCGAATTCATCTACTGATTTTCTTTCAAATCGATATGCCGCGATAAAGCGCGCTTTAAGATCCGGATTTACCTCTAAAGTATGCAGATTTTCTCTGCATTCCGTAAAATCTATACCTAGCCGCGCTCGAGCTTGTCGATCAAGCACGGTAAGAGGAGCAAGATAAGGACAGCTGTTAAGTCGAACCATGTTGAGAGGCGGACGAGCCTGTTCATCCTCCTGCCTTTCCGAGAATAGAAGGTCGCGCAATTCATCTTCTGACATGTCTAAAAATGGCTTGGGGTCAAAACGCAAATCATAGGTCACAAGAGCATGGCGGTCTTCCTCCAAGAGCCCCAATGGAGCTACAACGGTCGAACAACCTCCTTGTCTCGTATAGCGCTGTGAAGTGTGAACGAGCATATTCTCGCGTCGAGAAAGATCAACGAGACGCGCGAGATTCTCACGGCGTCGGTGGCGATAATACCATTCGAAGAGCTTTGGATAAGTCTCAAGCACCTTGCGGGCAAGACCGATTGTCGCCTGCACATCATAGAATGCGTCATGCGCATTCTCATGGGTTACATTATTTGCTTTTGCAAGATCTGCAAGTTTGAACGATGGGTTGCCACCACCATTTATAGGCCACTCGAAACCTTCATATTTGAGGTCGTGGACAGCTCGCATAAGATTTATTACATCCCAACGAGAATTGTCGTTTTTATACTCGCGACTATAAGGATCTAGAAGATTTCTATAAAAAAGATAGCGAATGAATTCATCGTCGAACTGGATGGAGTTGTAACCTGTTACTGTGCTGCCTGGAACGCTCATTTCGCGCTGTATCTGTAAAGAGAACTCATATTCGGATAAGCCTTTCTCTTCGACTTCCTGAGGAGTGATGCCGTGTATATAACAGGCCTCCGGGTCAGGAAGATAGTCTTGAGGAAGCTTACAATATAGAACAATTGGCTGGGCTATTTCTTCAAGGGCGATATTCGTCCTTATGAAAGCGCACTGCGCAATACGGTCGTGCCTAGGGTTGCGGCCAAAAGTTTCGAGGTCATACCATAGAATTGATACTGCCATCTTTCTTTCACTCTATTTTCTATGAATATCTTCTATGATTTTTCATCGATAGTAAATATTGCAGTTCGGCCTTTTCTCACTTAGCCTTACTCGAACGATAACAATCGATAATAGAAACGATCAGAGTGGCGGTAAGCCCCGCCGCAAAGCCATTGTTGTATAAAGCCATGCCTCCATGCCAAGCGCATGATCTATCTACGATCACAAGATGCAAAAATCCTGCAACAAACCCCAACAAGGGCCCAAACTCTCCGCATATAGGCGCAAGCGATGTCCCAAATAAAATTGCCAAAAGCGACGCTGGTGCATATAAATCCTTATCGAATATAAAAATCGCTGCCATAATACCAATCACGATTGGTAAAACATTCTTAAGATGCTTTCCAAAGAACGAAAAACCAAGAATCGTGAAAAGTCCTCCCAAGACGGGCCCATTGAAAGGAGCTTTGATAACTAGCAAGAAAATCCAAAACAACAAGCCCAGTATTATCATGTTCAGAAAAGCACCCTTTACCGATACTAAGTCTGAAAAATCGCTAGGAAGCCTGCCGCTCATGCCTAGAATCTTACGAAAATCCAAATATGAATGCCTAAATAAAGCTAATATGTTCTTGGGATCCTCCATCACAATACAAAAAAGAGCAACCAGCAAAACAAAAGGCAACAGAGCGACGAGAATCGGATTATGAGTCGTACCCCATGTTTCTAGAGGCAAAATATCTGCACCTGCCGCATGGAAAATCGAAGCCGCAAAAAGCCCTAAAAAGCCTGCTGTCAAGCCCATATTGTAAAGGCTGTATCCCCGATGAAGCCGAAGCATGCTTATGGCAATCGGTGGAAGGATGAGTCCAATGCCCAATCCAATAGAAAAAGAAGCGGGCAAAGAAAAAACACTTTTTACTCCAAGCTCGAAGGCAATAAAGGTGATAAATGGACCCATGGCAGTCCCGAACATGGCTATTAGGGCGTAGTCTCGAGGCTTTTTCCTGACTAAGAGCGCAGAAAGAGATACTCCGAGCATTATCGGAAGGCAATTAAATAGAGTCTTTCCGAAAAAGGCAAAACCCATCATCGTAAAGAGAGCTGCAAGAGAAGCGCCACTTAATTTGAGTCTATTTATTGCCAGAAAAACATAACCCAGAAAGCCAACTGTACTCACGTTGATTAGTGTAGACTCCACTCCTGCAATCGCGACAAAATCGCTCACTAGCCGAGCGGGTGTTACCTGCAACCGCAGAAAACCTTGGATGGCTTGTGCTCCGCCCTCTATTATCCCTGCAAAAAGCATACCGGCCAAAATTATCGTAACAAAAGCATTCAAAGTCTTGCCCTGCTCCATTATGCACCTCTCTTATTCCATCCTAGAATTATTAAGCTGCATAAATCAAGTGTTACAAAGATTTGACTTGACGAATCCCAGGAGCGCCTTCAAAATGAAATAAAAAGGAGCTGCTCATGAATAATGGAATTTTTCACATTCCAAGGCCAATCAACGAACCTGTGTTGAATTATGCCCCTGGTTCGCTTGAACGAGCCGCATTGAAAAAGGAACTCGATCGCCTCCGCGGTAACCAGATCGAAATTCCACTAATTATTGACGGAAAAGAGCTTAGAACGGGCAAGACTGCCCCAATTCGCAGGCCAGATGTCCATTCCGAGGTGTTGGGGGTCTACCACCTAGCTGGCGAAGCGGAAGCCAAGATGGCGGTGGAAGCAGCCCTTGCAGCACAAGAAAAATGGGCTGCTATGCCCTGGGAAGAGCGAGCGGCGGTTTTTCTAAGAATCGCCGAACTCATTTCTGGAAAATACCGAGCCCTCATGGATGCCGCAACCATGCTCTGCCAGTCCAAAACCGCGCACCAAGCCGAAATCGACGCTGTCTGCGAAACAATAGATTTTCTGCGATTTAACCCTTGGTATATGGAGCAAATCTATTCACAACAGCCAGACAATGCAAAAGGAGAATGGAATCGATCGGCCTATAGACCCCTAGAAGGCTTTGTCTATGCTGTAACCCCATTCAACTTCACCTCGATTGCCACAAACCTCCCTACTTCTCCTGCAATGATGGGCAATACAGTGGTTTGGAAACCAGCATCCAATGCCGTATACTCCAACTACATGCTTATGAAGCTCTATATGGAAGCCGGTTTGCCTCCGGGAGTCATCAACTTTGTGCCAGGAAGTGGAAGTGTGATTTCCAATGCAGTGCTTGCAAGCCCTAAGCTCGCGGGCTTCCACTTTACTGGCTCTACAGAAGTATTCCGCTCCCTCTGGAAACAGATTTCTTTGAATCTAGATCACTATCGAACCTATCCGCGCATCGTCGGAGAAACTGGGGGCAAGGATTTTATCTTCATCGATCCAAGCGCCGAACTTGCACCCACTGTAGCTTCCACTCTTAGAGGGGCCTATGAATATCAAGGCCAAAAATGCTCGGCAGCATCTCGGCTCTATATACCTGCATCTCGCGCTTCCGAATTCATCGACGCCCTGGTCGCTCAGATCTCCGCAATCCCCATGGGAGAGATTACGGATTTTCGAAATTTCATGGGTGCGGTGATCGACGAGACAGCCTTCGAAAACATTCATGGTTATATAGAACGTGCAAAGGCACAAGGAGCAAAAGTCCTTGCAGGAGGCAATTGCGATAAATCTCGCGGTTGGTTCATAGAGCCTACTCTTATTCTCACCGAGGACCCAAAATCCGAGACTATGGTCAACGAGATATTCGGTCCCGTCCTGACGGCTTATGTCTACGACGATCGAGACATGGAAGCGGCTTATCGGCTTGTGGATTCTACCTCCCCCTATGGGCTCACCGGCGCTATCATGGCCACAGACAGAGAGCGCATCAATCGAGCCCTTCTTGCGTTCCAGAATTCTGCGGGAAATCTCTATGTCAACGATAAACCCACGGGAGCAGTGGTGGGCAGGCAACCTTTTGGAGGAGCGAGAGCTTCCGGCACAAACGATAAGGCAGGCAGCATGATCAATCTTTTGCGCTGGGTGAGCGCGCTCGCCATCAAAGAGAATTTCTCTCCGCAGGCTAGCTGGCGCTATCCTTTCATGGAAGGAGACGATTGAAGGGAGATGCAGGGCGCCTCTTTTGGTCGCTTTCTTTTGGGCACCCTGTTTTGGGTGCCTCTTTTGGGCGTCCTATTTTAGGTGCCCTCCTTGCCTAATCAGCCTAGCGCAACATCAAGTAGCATCATCAAGGCGAATCCGCACATAGTACCTATGGTGGCAAGATGCCCATTCGAATCTCGACTTGCCTCAGGAAGCACCTCCTCGGCTACCACATAGATCATCGCGCCTGCGGCAAAAGAAAGCGCATAAGGCAGAATAGGCCGCATTGCGAGTACAAGAACTGCACCTAGAATTCCCGCAATAGGCTCGACAAGGCCAGATGCTTGCCCATATACGAAGCTTTTCCAGCGAGAAAGCCCTTCTCTCCTAAGAGGAATGGAGACCGCCGCCCCTTCTGGGAAATTCTGCAACCCAATGCCGATAGCCAGCGCAATTGCACCCGATAAACTAGCGCTGGGTATACCAGCTGCAACCGCCCCAAAGCCCACACCAACGGCAAGGCCCTCAGGGATATTATGGAGAGTAATGGCGAGCACAAGCAGGATACTCCGCTCCCAACTCGTATGAAGACCTTCCGCTTCGTTCATCTCCGCTCCAATGTGCAAATGGGGCAAAAGATGATCTACACCTAGCAGAAAAAATCCTCCAAGCAAAAATCCAATAACCGCCGGCAGCCATGGAACAAGACCCATGGATTCGGATAATTCGATGGCCGGAGAAAGCAAGGACCAGAAACTCGCCGCAATCATCACTCCAGCCGCAAAGCCAAGCATCGCGTCGAGAACCTTCTTGTTGATCTCCTTAAAAAAGAAGACCATCGCAGCGCCAAGCGCCGTCACACCCCAAGTAAAGAGGGTTGCAAGAAAGGTCTGCATAACATGGTTTTCGGTATTCATGGATGCCTCTTTAGAGAAAATTTTCTTTGCGTCTATTCTATTTAGGCGCAATTCTCTTTAGGTGGTATTCTAGCCCAAAAAAGATATGAAAATACAGCCCGCTTTTTATACCAATCGATATTCAATCTACTAAGATTGACTGAATTCCATGTTGCCTATATCTTTTGCTTCTGGAAAGAACCCGATGAAAAATAGCTATTCTTATAGACCAAAAGACAATAGGAGATATCAAAAATGCCGCAAAGCCTATACATAATAGATGGAGAAGCCTATGTCGCATTATAAGAATCTGGTCTTCAAGGGAGGCGGGGTTCGCGGGGTCGCATATATAGGAGCGCTTCAATACCTCTACGAACATGGAATGATGCGCCATATCGAGAGAGTTGCAGGTACTTCAGCCGGAGCGATAACTGCCCTCGGTGTCGCAATGAATCCGACAGATTTTATGAGCTTCAAAACGCTGGCCAATAGTCTCGATTATCGCAAGGTTCCTTCAGAACAGGATGAGAAAACCGAAAAACTTACAAGCAAACGTCTCATCGCAATCATCGAGCACTATCGCGAACTTGCCATTTTCAAGAACCTACAGTGTTCCATTCGGCTTTTACAGGAGAAAGGCTGGTATTCGAGCGAATATCTCTATACATGGCTTCGCTCTATCATCGCCGAGCAATTCACTGTCACTAAAGATGCCTATACCTTTGCAGATTTTGCCAATCCGCAAATCCATAAAGATGATAGACCCTTCCTAGACCTGTACATCACCGGGACCGATGTATCTAATCGGACTTCGAGGCTCTTTTCTTTCGAAACAACCCCCGATATGGAAGTCGCACTCGCCGTTCGCATTTCGATGTCTATTCCGCTTTTCTTCGAGGCCATACAGTACCAGTATCCAGGCACCGAAGAGCCTCAATTCTATGTCGACGGCGGAGTCATGTGGAATTATCCCATCAATCTGTTTGACGATCATAAATATTGCAGAAAGCTCAATGATGGCGCAAATACCGAGACATTGGGCCTTTTCCTATTCTCTTCTTCCGAAAAGACGCAATATCCTCCAATAAAATCGATGCTCGACTATATGGAGTCGCTCTTCGAAAGCGTTTCTACGGTGCAAGAGCAGCTCGCCATTCGGACAGAAAAGAACTATTCCCGGACCATATATATCGACGATTGCGGGATCGATTCCACAGATTTCGATATCGAGCCAGAAGACGAGCGATATAGAAAGCTGGTGGAGTCGGGATACAAGGCAACCAAAGAGTTCTTCGAATCCAAGACAGAATGGTCTCAGTTCTTTGCATTCCTCAAGGATCGCTTTGGATGGAAAGAGTGAGCTTAAACAATGCTATCCAGTAGCTTCTCGCCATACGAAAAGCCCTATCCTTGAACAACATCGTTTATCATGCAATATTGCATATGCATAAAATTCGAGCGTTGGGAGTACATTCATGAATCTTGTTCCCGAAAAAAAGACAAATCCTGCCATCGAGCAAGTTATCGGTGTAATTAGCGGCAAAGGAGGAGTCGGCAAGTCAATGGTCGCATCTTTGATTGCTCAATCCTTTGCCGCTCGCGGCCTCAAAGTGGGTATGCTAGATGCGGACATTACAGGACCGAGCATTCCCCGCCTTTTGGGCATCGATTGCTTTCGAGGCGAGTCCGATGGCGAGCATCTCTACCCTGTGCAAAACGAAGAAGGGATAAAGGTTCTCTCCATAAACCTTTTCAATGAAAATGAGGACGAACCTGTTATCTGGCGGGGCCCCTTGCTTGCCAAGGCCATCGATCAATTCTGGTCAGATACGATTTGGGGAGATTTAGATTATCTCATCATAGACTTTCCGCCAGGCACTTCGGATGTGGCACTAACCGCATTCCAGACTATTCCTTTCTCTGGCTTAGTAGTGGTTGCTACGCCCCAGGACTATGTTTCCATGATAGTGCGCAAATCGGTGAATATGGCCTCGATGCTCAAAGCGCCAGTGCTAGGTGTGGTCGAAAACATGCGTACGATGGTTTGTCCTCACTGTGGAAAAGAGGTCGCACTATTCGACGATGGCAGCCAAAACGGAGCTAAGCGTATGGGTTTACCTCTTCTTGCGAGCCTGCCATGGAGAAAAGAGCTTGCTCAAGCGCGCTCTCTTCGATGGTCAGCCCTTAGCGAAGAGGTTAAGAGAGATGCTGATCGCCTAGCCAATGAAGTGGAGTTTGCGCTTGCAGCCTTTTCACCTCATTCGCCTAATTCACCTAATTCGCCTCAACAAGAAACAACTTCGCGCGAATAGCCGTTTATTTGTACTTTGTCTCTGCAAAGGCTCTCTAGAGGCTCCATCATCGCTCATTATTTAGAAAACCGGATCTATTTATTTCTTATTCCCCGTTCGCTCATGACAGCAGTGCAAAGCTCATGTTAGAATAATCAATATAGAGGAACAATCTACGATATAGGAGTCTACTATGATAGGAAAACGCTTATTGATGATTCCAGGCCCCATAGAATTCACCCCAGAAGTTCTGGCCGAAATGGCAAAACCTACCTTGAGCCATACCGATCCGCAATTCATTGAAGAATTCGGTCAAGCGCTCGAAAAAATGCGCAAAGTCTGGCTTGCCCCTAATGGTCAGCCATTCATAATCGCAGGAAGCGGTACGCTTGCCATGGAGATTGCTGCGGTAAACATAACAGAGCCCGGAGACAATGTACTTATCTTGCACACAGGTTATTTCAGCGAACGCATGGCGGACATCTTCAAACTCCACGGTGCCAATGTCGATATTGTCCAAAGCACGGTCGGCGATCTTCCGCAAATAGACGAGGTGCGAAAAAAACTCGCATCCAAAAAATACAAAACACTCAGCATTACTCATGTGGATACAAGCACGGGAGTCCGCGCCGATGTAAAGGCTCTTGCCGCCGCCGCACAGGAAACAGACACGCTTGTAGTGGTCGATGGTGTATGCGCAGTGGCAGGAGAAGAGCTTCGCATGGAAGAATGGGGCGTGGACATTGCCTTTACTGCTTCGCAAAAGGCCATTGGTGTGCCTCCAGGCCTTGCGCTCCTTGTAGCTAGCAAGAAAGCCATAGAGGCTTTTAAGTCGAGAAAAAGCCCGGTAGGCGCATATTATTGCGACTGGCAATACTGGCTGCCCGTAATGGAAGCGTATGAAGGGCGCAAATCGGCTTACTTTGGAACGCCTGCTGTCAACCTTGTGCGAGCGCTAAACATCAACCTGGGACAGATATTGGATGAGGGTATGGAGGCCAGGTTTGCAAGGCATGCACGCAATGCGGCGGCCTTCCGAGCGGGGCTTTCTGCAATTGGCCTTGGCTTTGTCCCAGTGAGGAAAGAGATAATGGCCAATACTCTCAGCGCCGTCTATTACCCAGAAGGAACAGATGCAAGCATTCTACCTTTGATTGCAAAGAATGGTGCCATGCTTGCCGGGGGTCTGCTTCCCGCAATCAAGACAAAATATTTCCGAATTGGGCATATGGGCATGAGCGATGCTTCGGAGATACTTGCAACCCTTGGTGCTATAGAACAGGGCCTTTCAACTGCTGGCTATTCTTTCGAGCCAGGAGCATCGCTCTCAGCTGCTCAAGCGGCATTGATGCAACCTTAATAGCAAAATCATAAGGATTCCCCCCAATCGACTTTATGGAATATTCCACATACGATATTATGAATCGTATGTGGAACTATTTTGTACCTAAAGAATCGCAATGGTATTGCTGGAAGCTAGACGGGGCCTCTCTTTGGATGCGCAAGAATGGAGAAGAATGGCGCTTTGCGGCTAGCTCGATCCCTTTCAAGCAAATCCAAAATGATTCGGAAGGCCCTTTGTCTATCGATGCTCCTAAAGACCTCCCGATTGCCCTTGCGGTCGCTGCTGGGAAAAAAGTTGCGCTACGCCCACATCCTAGCACTGCGCCCTACCTTGTCTCGGCACGAAACGAGGTCAAGATATACCCAGCTACTGAGGCACAGTTCGATATCGCCCTTCCTCCTATATTTCATATAGAGCTCGAAGATGGTTCTTCTCTATTCGAATGCTTTCCATTTGTGACCCCTTATACTTGGTTTGGCGATAAGACCAGCGGAGATCTCTGCCTCTCGCTTCCCATCGAGCTCGATCCTCAGTGTAAGAATGAACAGGGCTATTTCAAAGAAATTGGCCCAAATACAAATATCTCTCTCGATCCAATAATGCAGGAATCGCTTCGAAGAGCAGCTCAATACTTATCCTGCCGCTCGCTGATTCATTGTAAAATCATTGTCAAAAATAAATCCAAAGAACCTCTGGATGTAAAACGCCTTGTCATTTTTACGAGCCTTATGAATGTCTATCTTAAACAAGATAATCTCATATCCGATACTGTGATCATCACGGCTACCGCGGATGGTTCACTTCAAACAAATATCGATGATAGCGCCTATAAAAATCTTACAAAGATTCATATAGCCCCCAAGACTGGCCTAAATGAGCTGCTCGTCATGAAAGGTGTAAGTTTCTTGCGCAGTATCGCTGGCCTTTAATGAGGAGAATGAAATGGATAACACATTGCTCCCTGATTCCATAGATCACTTTATAAAGGATGCTCTTACCCCCGAGTTCTGGAGCAAGGCTTTTACAATACTAGTCACGGCGATTCTTATCCTCGTCTTTTTCAGAATACTACGGATAATCCTTGACCGTGGAATGAAAAAGAGCATACCTGAGCAAAAAGCGCAGCTCATCCTCAAGGCGATACGTTATACTGGCTGGGTAATCGCTATCGTGTCGGTCTTGCAGAGTGTGGGAGTCAATCTTTCGGCATTGCTCGGAGCCGCCGGAATTGCGGGAATAGCCGTAGGATTTGCGGCACAGACCTCGATTTCGAACCTCATCAGCGGCATATTTCTTGTCTTTGAAAAACCCTTTCAGATAAGCGATGTTATTCAGATCGACGATATATCCGGAACCGTAATGTCTATCGATCTTTTATCGGTCAAACTTCAAACATTCGATAACCGCTTTGTGCGCATACCGAACGAAAGCATCATCAAAACTAATGTTATCAACCTTACCCGCTTTCCAATACGTAGGCTCGATATATATGTGAATGTCTCCTATAGCACCGACCTGAAAAAAGTCACGGATGTTCTCCGAGACCTTGCATCCAAAAACATCTACGTGCTCGATAACCCATCTCCCCTCATTCTTATAGACAAATACGATATTCCGGGCGTCAGCATTCTCCTGGGTATATGGTTCGAAAGGTCAAATCTCGTAGAAATAAAGAATACGATTCTCATGGATATTCAAGAACGATTTGCCGAGGAAGGCATCGAAATACCGTATCCAAAGCGCGATGTCTATATCAAGGGTATTGTCGAAAGGGAGTCGAGCGAAAGAAAGTTGAGCGAAAAGGACCTGAGCGAAAGAGACTTAAGCTAAAGTATCGTTTTATCCCTGCTAGATTCTGATTTTCTCGAACTACTAACTAATATTCTTGATCCTTTTCAGAGCTCCAAGCAGCTTTTTCTGCGCTGGGGTATTATAGGGCGGATATAATTTTTCGACTGCGCTTATGGGTCCCTGATTTAACACTGTTCTTTCGTGCGATAAGGTCTTGAAACCATAGAAACCATGATAGCTTCCTGTACCGCTCATCCCTATGCCACCAAAAGGAGCGTCAAGGTTTTCGATTTGTAAAATAAGGTCGTTTATGCCGACACTACCCGAAGTAGTCCTGGCCAAGAGCATTTCGGCGCTTTTCTTGTCTCTGCCTAGAATGTAGAGAGCAAGCGGTTTTGGCCTAGATCTTATGAATTCTATCGCCTTGTCGAGTGAATCGTAGGCAAGCACCGGCATTATCGGGCCAAAGATTTCCTCCGCCATTATGGCCATATCGATTTGCACTCCCGTGAGCAAAGTCGGCGAGGCATATCTATTATCCACATCGAAGCGACCGCCGAATTCGAGCTTGGCTCCTTTGGAAATTGCATCTTTGACGATTCGCTCAAGGCGAGCGCAGGCAGCCTTGTCTACAATGCGTGCAAAATCAAGAGAAGCCTGCCTATCCTCTTCCGTTTTTCCATAGAACGATTCAACGGCCAGGCGCAACTCGGTCGCAAATTCTCCAACCAGCTCCGAAGGGCAAAAAAGATAATCGGGCGCAATGCATGTCTGGCCAGCATTTAGAAATTTGCCCCAGGCGATGCGTCTACTGGCCTGCTTTAGATTTGCTCCTCGCAACAAAATGGCTGGCGATTTGCCACCAAGCTCCAGCGTGAGCCCTGCATGCACGCGCGCAGCGGCTTCGCCCACCTTAACCCCGACCGAAGGGCTCCCAGTAAAGAATATGTGATCGAATGGCAACTCGAGCAATAAATCGCCAAGTGTGCTGCCTGGTCCCTCGACAATCGCTACTTCTTGGGGCTCGAAAACTCCCGCGATTAGGTCTGCGATAAAAGCGGCAGTGTGTGGTGTCTTGTTCGAGGGCTTCGCGATTACGCAGTTGCCAGCAGCTACTGCTGAGATGAGTGGCGCGATGAGAAGCTGAAATGGATAGTTCCATGGCGCCATTATTAGGACCCGCCCTTTTGGCTCATATCGCACGCGCGTCGAAGCAAGAGGCAGGATTAGAGTGCTCTTTGCCCGTCTTCCCTTCATCCATGCTTTAAGATGACCTACTGCGAAATCGATTTCTTCTATGCAAGGAAAAACTTCGGTGAGCCAGGCTTCGAATGCTGGCTTACTAAAGTCCGACTTTAGCGCCATATATAATTCATCGCTTCTTGCCAAAATTGCCGAGCGGAGCCTTTTCAATTTGGCAATCCTCTCTTCGG
>Ga0255345_1003372_pt1 | contig 18667 bp, 18 predicted proteins | sample wastewater_treat_6_FD_192415 | JGI IMG/M metagenome (GOLD analysis project Ga0255345, IMG submission 192415) | Wastewater microbial communities from Lulu Island WWTP, Vancouver, Canada - plant20 | ecosystem: Engineered > WWTP > Wastewater > Unclassified | place: Canada: Vancouver, British... | reverse complement strand
AAGCGGCGGTGCGCGAGCCGAAGGATTCAGCGCCCAGCAGGCTGAAGCTGAGCAGCAGGACTGTCACAAGGACCAAAGCGCGAAGTTTCGGTTTCAAGCGGTCTTCCTATTCATCATTTTATAGCGAAAATCCATCTTTGGCTATGTGGAGATTTTGACAAGGGAAATTCCGGCGCACAGCCTGAAATTGAGCTTGCGATCCTGTCGGGCCGTTAAGGCCTTGTCATGGGCCGCGAATGCGCCTCCCGCATCATCCCCGCATTTGATACGGGAATAGTGCGGGAGGCGTGGGAGAGGTATAGACTCGGGCGCTAAGGGTGTGACCGGCATGATATGATTGTGAGTAAACAATTAAGGCTCACTTTTAAATGGATCACTTACAAAGCGAATGGGTAACGTAATACTTGCGAGTCAGTTGGGATTGATTATCAGGTGTAGAATTGTTCAAGAACGTCCAGCCCGCGCAGCCTGAGGGCTTTGTGGAAATGGGACTGGTAATAACGGGCAAAGAGTTCGTTCAGGCTGGACACGCTGTTCCGGTCCAGTTTCAGAGAGGACAGGTGTTCCCCGATCACCGGCATCAGGCTCAGAACCATAGCTGAGACGGGGCTGAGCTGCTCGCAGTTTTGAAGGTCGGGCAAGGCGTTCCAGCATTCGTCGCAGAACAGCTTGCCGCTGCCTTTATCCCAGGCTTTGAGGGCCTTACCGCCGCAGGAGGAGCAGGCTTGTGTATCACAGGGAATACCCAACATCCTGAAAACCCGAAGCAGAAAACGCCACCAGATAAGCACGGCGTTCGTTTGCAGTGAATCCAAATACACAAGGTAGTTCCGCAGCAGCTCAAAATACGCGACGCTTTCCTCAGCGGGGATAATAAGCTGTGAATATAGCTCCAAAGCGCACTCAGCAGCTGTCCAGACCTCGATCCGGTCCGTGAAGTCAAACTCTTTCACAAGTGAAAGTTCAGCAAGCAGGCAAAGACCGGATTCGCGCGGCTCATAAAAGCTGAATTCATAGAGGCAGAGCGGGTTGAGGAGGCTGGCTTGGGGTTTGGAGCGGATGCCTTTGGCCAAGAGTGAAAGTTGTCCGTGTTCGTGTCCAAAAGCTTTCAGGATCAGGCTGCTGTTGCTGTAGGGAATGCTTTTTATCAGAAAAGCGCGGTCCTTGAGCTTGGTTTTCACTGCTTCAGTTCCTCACGCACGGAACGAAGATCGCGGGGATCGGCAAAAACCGTCCTGTGCTCTGTATAAACGACGAATCCTGGTGGACTTTTACGGGGCTTGCGTACATAGCGGATTTGAGTGTAATCCACGGGAACGTTTTGCGAAAATCGGGCTTTGGAATACCAGGCCGCGAGTGAACAGCAAAGGCTGATAAGCTCATCCGGGGGAGTGGTTTTGCGGAAACAGCGAAGCAGGATGTGGGAACCGCGGTAAATCCTCGTGTGAAACCACCAGTCGTGAGGTCTGCCAAGTTGCGTGGTGATAAAGTCGTTTTCACTGGCTTTGCGCCCGATCACGATTTCAAACTCATCCGAAAGGCGCAGGCGCAAAAGCCTGTCCTCCATATCCAGCCTGCGTCCCAGGGTGATCATGTTTTTGGCGGAAGGAGCTTCTATATCCTCGCCAGCCTCCACGCGGGCGAGGATACCGGACAGCCTGCCTATTTCCTGCCTGGTGGCGGCTATGTTTTTGGCGATGAGTTCTTTGCCCCGTTTGGCCTTGTTGTATCTTTTCAGATAACTCTGGAGGTTCTGGTGGGCGGAAAGATTCGTCTGAAGCGGAATCTCGATTTTGCCAAGCTCCGGATCGAAATAGTTAACGGCCACGAGGGAGGCCTGGCCCCTGGAGATATTAGCCAGATTGGTCTTGAGAGTTTCGGCGCAAATCATCCAATACTCGGCTTTGTTGGCCAAGCTGGCCTCAGCCTGTTGCTTGGCAAGCTTGGCATGGGCTTTCTTTAATTCACGTTCCCAACGGGAGCGGAGAAGCTGGCGCCGCCGGGCATCTTCGCGGGCCAGGAATACATGGTGGTAGTAGTTATCCAGCCAATCGTTCACACTGGGGCAGAGAAGGTTGGCCCCGGTTTTGACGGACACCAGTTCCAGCGGCAGCGAAACATCCTCAACAACAGGCTGGAATGTGGTCTTGGCTTGTTGATATGGCAGTTTGGGGAGAATCTGGCGCTGGGGGTTGTCAGCGTAGCTATATTTATGTAGGGCATCAACGATAATCGCTTCTCCGTTCTGCCGGGCCAGGATGAGGTTTGGCTTCGGTGGGGTGAATTCCGCGATGAGTAAATATTCCGTATTTTGCTGGTAGATATCGGTTTGGGAAAAGCGGAAGCGGATGATCCTGTCGGCTGGATCCATCTCGACTTGGGTGAGGACAGCATGGGTGAGTAGGTCCCAGATCCTCTGTTCGCCGTCTGGGGCCCTGAAATCAGCGCTGTGAAAGGCGAAGGCGTCCGCTCCGGCCAGCAGGATGAGGTCTGTTTTATCGCTGAGCCTAAGCCTCAGAATGGAATGGGCTAAATTGACGCTTTCCACCTTGCGGCCTCTTGGGCCGAATTCTTTGGACCAAGCTGATAAGATCGAATAATTCATGAGTCCTGAGCTTTGTTCTTGACAGCAAAACCGCCTTGTGAAATAATGGGCCAACATATTTGAAAGAGATGAGGAGTCAAGCATGAAATCGACATCTTGGATTATAGCGGCAGTTTTGGCTGTTCTTGCCATCGTTTTTGGCGTGATGTGGAGCAGCGCTTCCAAAAAATCAAAAGGACTGGAACAGAAGAACACCGAACTACAGCAATTATATGACACATCAACCGCCACCATCGGCGAGATACAGAGCAGTCTGGATACCTTTGACAAGGAACTGATGGACAGCATCGGCACCGCGAGCGAGATTGGCGGCTCGACCCCTGCTGAGATCATCACCCGCGCCCGTGCCAAGATTGATGAATACAAGAAGAGGATCAGCGAGCTGGAATCCCGCCTCGCTTCGAGCAAAAGCCAACTGGCCAGCATCCAGGCAGTGGTTAACAAGCTGAAAAAGTCCGTTGCCGACAAAGAAAAAATAGTCGCCGAACTGGAAGGCAGGGTTTCCAATCTTTCCCAGACCCTTGATACCGAACGTCAGACAGCCCAGACCGAGATCAGTAAACGCGATTCCCAGATCAGGGACAAAGACACCGAGATCGCCAACCAGACTAGGGAAAGCAACCGTCTGTTCTTTGCGGTGGGCACCCGCAAACAGCTTCGGGAAAGCGGCATAATCGAACGCAAGGGCGGCCTGCTGGGCATCGGCAAAGTTTCCACAGTGAAAGACGCCGACCTGACCAAGTTCTCCGAATTCAACCTTCTGGACACCCAGGAAGTCACTTTCCCCGTCACCAAGAAAGGCTATTCCATCCTTTCCAGCCACGTAGCCGCTTCCTATGAAGTTACCAGGGAAGGAGACCAGTATGTTCTCAAAGTCACCGACCCCAACTCTTTCCGCAAACAGAAGCTCCTGGTGGTGGAACTCAAGTAAGTGAATCCACTCCGATACAATTAAGCCAACTCGTTTGGGGTGGCTTTTTTATTGGGAAGAATAGGCTTAGAAATCCAGATATCTGGCTGCTTCGAATAGAGCCCGACCGCCCAGGAATCCCACTGAAGCCTGCACTATATTCACCGGCAAGTCCGCTATGGCTACTGCTTTGCCCAGTTGGGGAAGCGCCCACTCCCCCAAAAAGTATCCCAGTACGACCACGACAACACCAGCCAGGGGAAGGATTATTTTCCAGATGCTAGAACGCTGGTTTGCCAATCCGCAAAGATAACCATCCAGCCCTTTAACGATCAAGGTGATGGGTGCGAAAAGCGGAAAGAGGAGCAGATCGGCAATGGCGCTGCCAATTCCGCCAGCGATTGCTCCGGCTTTTCTGCCAGCGTAAAGGCCGATGAAAACGATAATCACATCGCCGAAATTGAAGAATCCTCCTCCCGGCACGGGAATGGGGATGATCATTGTTGCCACCGTCACCAGTACCACGAAACCAAGGATCAGGTACCACTGGCCGGTCTGGCTGCTTCTCAGTCCGTGGCAGCAAGCCAGGCGATTGTCGATCTGCTGTCCCCGCAGCCTTGATTCCCGAGAGAGGGTGAGGAGTAGGGCCAAAACGGAGGAGAGACGGACCCTGAATCTATGCGCCAATCTGGGTTTGGCTGTCTGTTCAGAGGGGATGAGGCTTTGGTGGAATCTGATGTCCGAGTTGGAATTGAAGGCGTTGGCGAAGAGGATTTTGCCCAGAATCACATATTTCATAGTGCTGATTTTCAGAGGCAGGTGCAACAGGTCGTCGAAACCGAACCAGGAGAAGAAAAGCTGGAAGGCCAGCACGGAATTGGCGAAGAGCAGGATCCGCTTTAGTCCGAATTCCAGCCAATAAAGAACTGACCCCACCTCACCTTCCTGGGTGCGAACTTTCAGCAGGCCAAAAAGCAAATACACCAGGGAAAGTGATATCAGGAAAGGCAGCATGAGCCGCAATCCAGCAGCCCAGCGCTTGGAGCCTTTGGAAACCAGCAACATCAATGTAAGGGTAGCGAAACAGATCGCCTGCGCTGCCAGAACATTCATGTAAAGACCCAAAACCAGCGCCAGGACGGCGATGAGCAGGGTAAGGGCCAGGCCAAGCTTAAGGACGGGAGACATAGACTTCGTTTCGCGTGGGGGAGATGGCTTCGAACAGAATGGTCTGGTCAGCCTTAACCAGTTGCGTGTGGGCTGAATAGATCAGGGAAAACGAGGGCAGATTGGCTTGGAGGAAATCCAGAACCCTCGTGGCGAACAATGATTCGTCCATCACCACATAACAGGGACGGGGCTCCTTTTGCCAAGCACAGAGCAAGTTATCCAGCAGGAAATCAATGGTTTCGGATTCAGAGTCTATTGTTTTACGGGGTTGGACTACACTGGCGTAAGCTTTTACGGTAGTGAATTGAACCTGCATCTGCTGCTCCAAATAAACGCAGTAAATAGAGCTTGTCTTCAGCAGACGGGGCAGGAGTAACTTTGTGATCATCGAGCTTTTTCCACTACCGTTGGCGCCGCTCAGATAGTGGATTCCCGGCCCGAATGTCAGGTCTTCAGGCAGAGTGAGGGAAAAGTTTTCCCAAACCTGGTAATCACCCCTGGGAAGCAGCATAGCCTTCCTCAGAATAACTGATATCACGGCCGTTTTGCCGGAGCGTGATGAGCTCTTTAGTTCTGGCTCGGTTTATAGCATCCAGAGAATGCCAGAGGTTGATGAACAGAATTTTTCGGGCGGGGGAGAATAGAGCGCAGAGACACATCAGGAGGACTTTTTGGCCGCCGGAGAGGATGCTGACATCACTATCGGTACTGAGTTTCTTTCCGGTCAGAGAGGAAAATTCCGCTTGTAAAGCATTATAGGATTCAGTGGGAATGTTATAAAGAAGCAATTCCTCGCGCAGGGTGCCTCCTCCGCAAAGCGGACAACCAGAGTCACAAACAAGTTGAGTATCTGTCTGGTTCATATCAAAATGGCGGAGAGTCAGGGATTCGAACCCTGGGTACCCGTAAGGATACAACGGTTTTCGAGACCGTCCCGTTCAACCGCTCCGGCAACTCTCCACTTCATTGTCTTCGGCTTTGGAAAAAATCCCTGAGCAAGGCCGCGCAATCAGCTTCCAGCACTCCCCGGAGGACGCGGGGATGATGGTTGAAGCTTTTGTCCGCCAGCACGTTGTAGATGGAACCCACAGCTCCGGCTTTCGGGTCTGAAGCGCCATACACCAAAGTGCCCAGCCGGCTCCAGATCATCATTCCGGCACACATCAAACAGGGTTCCAAAGTTACATACAGGGTGTAATCCTGCAGGTACTTGATTTTGGATGCGAGGATTTTGTCAATGAGCAATTTCTCGGCGTGGGCAAGGGGGTCTTTCAATTGGCGGGTGCGGTTGTGTTCAGTAGCGATCAGCTCACCGCCTTTCACCAATACCGCCCCAACCGGGATCTCATCTTCAGAGCGGGCCAAGTTTGCTTCCTCAAGGGCAAGCTTCATCCAAGCTGTGTGTTCTGCACTCATCAGAAACGCGCTCCCAGGCTAACGGAACTGCGCCAGTCAAGGTTGGAAAGACTGTCACCCACGGGGTTGAGGGAAAATTCCAACAGCGAGGAGTCTGTGAATTTCCAAGCCAGCCCCAGCAAAAGATTGTATTCTATCCAGGTTCCCCAAGTGTATCGGGGTTGGATTATGTAGTAGAGGTCCTGGATGTCGTGTTTGAGGGTGAAAGCTGCCGTGTAGCGTGTGTTTTTAAATCCAATCACGTATTCCTGGCCGTTGTAATCAGCGTATTCGTTGCGTTCGAACCCAAAACTGAGGTCAGCCAGCAGGGCGTTTCCATCGTTGGTGCGGTAAGGCAGCAGCAGCCAGCGCTGGTCTTGGGAGCGGGCGGCGAAGGGAAAGCTGTCAAAAACCAGTTTGTATTCCATTTCCAACTGGCGATAAAACGCTTTGTCCGTGGGATCGTACATGTAACTGGTATAATCGGCCCGGACTAGATAGTTCTGGTCGAAAAGCAGCCGGTCGCCGATCAGCAGAGCGCAGGAGGGGTTGTAAACGTAACTGGAGGTCTGTTTGTTGTTGCAGGAGAGCAGGCCGTCCAGATATACGTCGTCTGTTATATTCCAGAAAAAGCCGTTGCTGATTTTGAGGCGGTCTTTCCAGTAATGGGCGTTAGTAAAGTTGAGCCTGATATGGCGCAGATCGTTGTCCCAGCGGTTCTGGTCGTCCGGAAAGGTGCTGCGCTGCAAGTCCACAGCAAAAGCTGCAGACAGAGTGTCGCCGTCTGTGTATTCCCAATTCAGGCGTGAGGAAAGGAAGCGGTTTTCAAGCTGGCGGCTGGTTTGGGCCTGGGCGAAGGTCTTAAGGCCGTATCCGTGGCTGAAAGTGGATGTCCAGCCAAGGCGTGACCAGGGTTTCAGCTCAAGCGAGAGCGAAGCTTGGTTCTCAAGGTCTGTGTTGTTGCGCATAGTGTTTTGGGCCAGATCGGTGATTTTCCTGCTGAAATTCTCCAGCAGGCTGAGACGCAGGATCTCCCAAGGCTCATACTCGAGGCTGCCAGAATAAACCAGCGAACTGCGTTTCTTCCTGTCATCGAGGTCATAATGACCCCTGCCTCCGACGTCCGGAAGCAGCACATAAATGTCATCATACCGCCGCGAGAGGCTGAAATTGTTGTTGAAGAGCAGGCTTTGGCTCTGGTGGTTCAGCCAGGCGGAAAGGGAACCCGTCTGATAAAATTCCCAATCCATTGTCTTGCGCTCGAAAGCGGCGTTTAGTCCGGCGCGGGAGTTCCAGAGCCCGGTTGAGGCGGTTGCCCTGCCATGCACCAAATAGCCTTGGCTGTTGATTTTAGAATCCAGCAGATAGCGGTCTTCCTCAGAGCGGATCAGGCCTTGCACTCCAGCTTCGAAGAGCAGGCTGTCCGCAGGTTGGATTTCCAAAGAATAACCCAAAAATCCTGTTTTATTGCGGTAAGGCTGGAAATCCTCATCCAGTTCGCTGGAATCGTAAAGGTATTCGTAGCCGGATTGAACGTTGTGTCTAAAAAGTCCGCGGTCGAAAGCCAGGTCCAGATTCAGAAGGGACCGACGGCTGCGTTGGGAGAAATTCAGCCGCTGTTCGCCGAAGGATTGGGCGTTTATCTGCATCAGAGAGGCTTTGAAAGGGGCAAGCTGGCAACGGAGATTGTTTTCCAGGTTGCGGGAAGCGTTGCTGCTTGAATAGCTGAAATCGAGCAGATTGACCTGGGACGCGAGCAGGCAGCAGCTAAAGCAAAGAACTGAGAGCAATAAACTCCGCTTCACTCAGGGTTTCTCCGCGGCGGGTGAGATCGATGCCGCTTTGCTGCTGAAGCCGGTTGAGGCTATCTTTATCCAGCAGGCTGGCAAGATTGTTCCGCAAGGTTTTGCGCCGGTGGGCGAAGGCCAGTTCGATCAGCTTGAGATATTTGGCCAGGTCGGGGATAACGGCTGGAACAGCTCTGGGTTTGAGGGAAAGCACTGCTGAATCGACCTTGGGGGCGGGGCTGAAATACTCCCGGGGAACATCAAGCAAAATCTCAGCGTCGAAAATCCTCCGCAGACGCAGGGTCATCACTCCGTAAGCCTTGCAGCCCGGACTCGCGCAAACTCGCTCCGCCACTTCCTTTTGCACCATCAAAGTGGCTGAAGTGAATGCCTGGTGGTGAGTTTCCAGCCTGGCCAAAAGAGGAGAGGAGATGTTGTAGGGAATGTTGGCAACCAGTTTCAGCGGTTGGCAGCATTCCGCCAGGGCTTTATCCCAATCCTGCTTCAGCACGTCACCCATCACCAGTTCGAGGGAATCGCCGAACTCATCACGCAAAGGCGCTTCCAACCTCCTGTCCAGCTCAAACGCGCGCAGCCTTGCCCCGGCTGCCAACAAGGCTCTGGTGAGAATGCCATGGCCGGGCCCTATCTCCCAAACCGTTTCTCCAGGCTGGATACCGGCAAGCTCCACGATTTTTCGCGCGATTTCCGGCTGATTCAGAAAATTCTGCCCGAGGGCTTTGATGGCGCGCATTGCTCAAAAAAATTCAGATCACCCCAAAAGCTTGTCAAGGGGCGATCTGAATCTATAGAAAGTGGCCGCGTCAGGCGCTGAGACGCGCAGCGGCGATGTTCTTACAGTTTTTGCAAACTTTAACGGTCTTCTCGCCGACCTTGATCTCGGTAAGTAACTTGATCCCGGTGCGGTGGCAGACAGGGCATTCACCCCGCCCGTGATTGGGGAGGTTTTTCACACCTTTGCCACGACGGTTGTCTTTGGACATCACTATCTCCTTGGGTTATTCACATTTATTTTTGCTATAACAGACCCAAAAATACCGTGGCGGCTTTTGCGTCAACAGATATTATCATAAAACCCGTCGTTAATAACTGACAGTCGCGCCCTGAACGCCTGCTTTCATCCCTATCCCAAACCCCTCGTATGATTCCCGCATTGAATGCGGGCATTGTTCGGGAGGCGCGTCAAGGTCACATGAAACGGCCTTAACAGCCTGATGGCTTCGCTTCGCTTATTTATGGGGTATCCATCCACTTCACACCTACGCTATCTTGCTCCGCATCAAGGCGTTATACACCCGGTTTGAAAGAGAGCCCAATTAGATCGAGTTAACAAATGCAAAGCCCGCCGAAGGGTTCCTCAGCGGGCTTCGATGTTTATTTGTTAAGGCTGTATTGGTTAGCGTTCCAGTTTGAATTTGTCGTCCAGAGAGAGCACGAACTCGGTGATAAGCTTAACCGCAGTGTCCAGGTCCTTCAGAGAAATCACTTCGTTGGGCGAATGCATGTAGCGGTTGGGAATTCCGATAACGGCAGTCGCGGCACCGCTTTTGAGGTCGTGGATGGCGTCAGCGTCGGTTCCTGTACGGCCTGGGGCTATCTCCATCTGAATGGGGAGCTCGTGCTTTTTGGCTATTTCAAGCAGACGTTTGTGCACAGCAGGATGCAAAGCTGCGCCGATGCTGAGAGTGGGGCCTTTGCCCAGGGAAATGTCTCCTATCACGCGCTTGTCCGTGCCGGGAATGTCGGAAGTGAAAGTAACATCAACCACCAGGGCGATGTCAGGCTCGATTTGCCAAGCGCTGGTGCGGGCGCCGCGCATGGTGGTTTCCTCTCCCACGCTGGAAACAGCGTAATAAGAGGCTGTAATCTGTTTCTTTACCAATTCCTGCATCACTACGGCTGCAACATACACTCCCACCTTGTTGTCAGTGGCTTTGGAGACGATCAGGTCGTCGGAAAGCTGCTCAAATTCGCTGTGGTAGGTGATAACGTCTCCGATGGCTACTTTCTTCAGGGCTTCTTCTTTGCTCGAAACGCCGATGTCGATCCAGAGGTCTTCCATTTTCAGCTTGGGGCTTTCGTCGCTTCCGCGCATCATGTGGATGGGCTTTTTGCCGATTATCCCACGCACCACCTTTCCCTGATGATGGATGTCCAAACGTAATCCGGGCAGCAAATTGACATCAAAACCGCCGAGGGATTTCACGTAGATATAGCCCTGTTCGTCAATGTGGTTCACGATCAGCCCGATTTCGTCGGCATGGCCCACCACCATCACTTTCAGCTTGCCGCTGCCCTTTTTGAGGGCGATGAGGTTGCCGTTGCGGTCGATCGTGATCTTGTCTGCCACGGGTTTCAGATAATCACGCACCACTTTTTGGGCAGGGCCTTCAAAGCCGGAGGGGCTGGGCGCGGAAACCAGGTCTTTCAGGAATTTCAGGTTTTTGGCGTTTGGCATCTTCACTTCCTAACAGTTGTTGGCGGTTTCGTCCGCGAAGGGGTTGAGTGTTTTTTTCAGCACCGGCTGCTCGTGAGGAATGATGCAGAGGAATTTCATCAGGTCCGTGCCGGTATTCTTGAAAGCGTGGGGCATACCGGGATCAACATAGATGGCGTCGTTCGCCTTGAAAGTCAGTTCGCCGTTTTCGGTTTGCAGCACCCCGGTGCCGGAAAGCACGTAAACTTCATGCTCCCAATCGTGAACATGGTAAGGTGTGTGGCCTTGAGGCTCCACCTCAAACAACCGCAGGGCGAAATTCGGAGCGCCGTCTTTCTGCCCGATCAGCCAGCGGATCTTGGTCCCCTCAGCCCCTTCAGCGTTGACGGGTTCAAGGGCGACTTTGTCAAAATGTACTATTTTCATCTATTCCTCCTTGAATAGCTTGTTAATAAAAGGTTCTGCCATTAGGACGGCATTTGATAAAAGGATAATCAGGAACTGTCACCATGCCAGTCATAAACAGGATACGCGCTCACCAACAGGTCTTCACCGCTGGCTTTGCAGGACAGGTCTTGAAGATTTAGAGCGGATGAAATATCGGGCAGGTTTAGTTCTGCCAGCATGGCTTTGTTTCCACCCAACAGCTTGGGCCCGTAAAAGATGAGGCATTTATCCACCAAGCGCGCCGCGAAAAAAGCCGAAGCCAGTTTGCTGCCGCATTCCAGAAGCACCAGGCAATGACCCTGCTGATGAAGGATGCCCAGCACCTCTTGCAGGCTGAGGATATTGCCAATGGCGGTGACCGGCTGGATCTTTGCGCCCAGGGCGGCAAGGATTTTGGCCCGCATTGTGTGTTCTTTGCCCCGCGCGCAAAAGACAAGAGTGGGAAAGTCGTTCATGCTGCGGGCGATGCGTGAATCCGGAGGCAGCTTCAACAAAGGGTCCAAGACGGCACGCAGAGGCTGTTTGAAAGCATTTTTAAGCCTGACATTGAGCAGCGGATCGTCTGCCAGGACCGTGCCGATCCCTGTAAGCACCACATCAGCTTCCTGACGCAGACGGTGGACCTGTTCACGGGAACGCTCTCCGCTGATCCAGTGTGAAGAGCCGTCCTGCGCGGCGTATTTACCGTCCAGTGACAGCGCAGCTTTCCAGATCACGAAGGGACGGCGATTGTGAACGCGGCAGAGATAGTATTCCAACTGGCGGGAAATCTCTTCCGCCAGAACTCCCGGGACTACTTCTATGCCCGCCTCTTGCAGTTGCAAAACGCCTTTGCCATGCACGAGGGGATTGGGGTCCAGAATGCCCAGATAGATCCGTTTGATTCCAGCCGCGATGATGGCCTGGGTGCAGGGCGGAGTTTTCCCCTGATGGGAGCAGGGTTCCAGCGTTACATACATATCCGCGCCCCGGGCATCTTTCCCAGCCTTGGCAAGAGCCTGGACCTCGGCGTGGTCGCCGCCGTAACTCTGGGTCCAGCCTTCAGCTATCATTTTGCCGTTTTTTACGATCACGGCTCCCACAAAGGGGTTTGGAGAACAGGTCCCGCGCGCTTTTTCAGCGGCTCTGATGGCCAGTTTCATCCATTTGACCTGTTCAGCCTGGGTAGCGTTCAAGGTTTTTGAGGGCGGGTTCATAGTTGGGAGCGATTTTCAGCAGTTCACGCCAGATGGCCTGGGCGGCGGAAATGTTTCCGAGGCCAGCTTCACAGGCGGCCAGATTGTTGCGCACACTAAGGTCATCGGGGCGGTCGGCAGCCAGCCAGGAAAGCAGTTCCTTCGCCTGTTCCAGTTCCCTGTCATTCAGATAAAGCGCCGAGAGCGCGAAACCGGCAGCGAAGAAATGATTGTCCAGGGCCAGGGAGTTGCGCAGGTCTTCTTTGGCCTTGTCAAACTGCCTTGCCAATTGCCAGTAAAGCGCGCGGTAGTAATAGAGATCAGCACAGTCAGGATAGAGGGGCAGGTTTTTCCTGATCAGGTCCCAGGCCGCTTCGGCTTCGCCCTGAGCAAGGTGTTCCGCCAGTTTGTGGAAAAGTTTGTTTTGCCCGTAATAGAGATGGGGGCCGCCATTGAGGTTCTGTCGGACTTTCCAGCGGCCTTCCGCTGAAGTGAGCAGGACCGCCCAGATCAACTTTCCGCCCAAGTCCAGCACCACCATCGCGCTCACGCCGTCATCGGCGGCCCCGGCGTGCAGGATTTCGTAACGGTTCACCTTTTTCAGCTCAGGTATCTCGGAAACGAGCCTGGTATAGCGTTCTGCCAAGTCACGGTCTTCCCGGTCATTGATGGTGAAAGCGCGCAGCTTTTGCCAATCCTGGGTTATCACGGCGTCGAAGAATCCGAATGCCACCGTTTCCGGGGTTTCCGGTTCTTCATATTCATCGTGCGCCAGTTGGAGCTTTTGAAGCAGATAGGTCATGGGAAAATTGGCAGGGAACTGGAATCTGCCGAGCCAGGCCAGCATTCCAGCGCTGTCCTTGGCAGCATAATCGGCGGGGCTGAGTCCATCCAGCCCTTCCTGCGGCTGATAGATCCAGAGGTCGATGTGGCGTTTGGCGGTGCGGGTGAATTCGGTATTGGAATCAGCTCGGAAAGCGGGGAAGGGGCTGTTTTCATCCTTCACCGCGCTGTAGGGGCATTCGGAGGGACAGCGCAGATCGACCCTCAGTTCCAAACAGCATTTCCAGCCAATCAGCTTGTCCCGGTTGCGGGGGCATTTGCGCACGCTCCGTTCTGCTCTGCACTTGAAACAGCGTTCTCTGTTCAGCAGCATGCTCAGTTCTCCAAAACAGGCGGCAGCCTGCGTTTGAAGGCTGAAGCCGTGATCATTCTTTCCACTTTCCGATACAACTCGGCAGGATGTTCCAAGTTTTCCGAAGCATCCACGTTCACGTCAAGTTCAGTGAGGGCGTAAAGAATCTCGTCCAGAACCGGATAGGTAAGCCCCAGATCGGCTTCGTCGGTTTGTCCGGCCCAGAAGTCCGCTGTTGGTGTTTTATTGATTATCTTGTCCGGAATTTCCAGAAGCCTGGCAAGTTCCCAGACCTCGGTCTTGTAGAGGTGGCCGATCGGCTCGAAAGCACAGGCGGCATCGCCGAATTGGGTGACATAGCCAACCATCAGCTCCGTGCGGTTGCTGGTTCCCATAACCAGGGCGCGGTGTTTGACGCTGAGGTCAAAAAGCACGCACATCCGGGTGCGGGCCAGCCAGTTGCCTATGCGGAGTTTGTCGGCTTCCGGTTCGTAAGTGGTAAAATAGGCGTTGGCCATGGGCGTGATATCTATTATGTGGTGTTCTATTTCCAAAATCCTAGCCAAAAGGGCGGCGTCAGCCAGGGATTCCGGCTGGCTGGTCCTGTAAGGCATAATCGCCGCGATCACGTTTTTCTTGCCCAGGGCTTCAACTGCCAGGGCCGCGCACACGGCGGAATCGACGCCGCCGGACAGTCCGAAGATCACCCTGGCAAAACCAGCAGTTTTCAGATATTCGCGGATAAATCCTGTAATCCGGGCCCGTTCCTGTTGCAGGTCCAGTTTACGCATTATTCACCTCCAGATGCGTTATCCATGCAACGGCATAATTTCTTCTGTTCAATTTAGGTCAAGCATAAAACTTTATCCGCCCTTAGCCCTATACCATCCGCATCCTTTTCGCCTCCCGCACAATTCCCGCATTTCAGGCGGGAACTCATGGGGAGGCAAACGGGGAGTGAAATGGATGGCGTTAAGGACGGGCAGAGTCGGCAACAAATGGGATTTCTGCAGGAATTCATCTAAACAGCTATCCAGAACAATCCATCAGCGCAGAGGAAGATAGCTGAAGGAAACATGGAGGCTTCGGCCCGGGTTTGGCAGGTCGCCGAAATTTCCGTGCTTCGAGTTGAAAACGTTATTCAGGCCAGCGGTGAGGCTCAGGCCGCTCCTGAGGGGCAGGCTCAATCCGAGGCTGAGGTCAAAGAAGGCTGAAAGCGGTTGGTCAAACTCGTCGCGGCGCCAGTATTGCTGGTCAAGCTGGGCCAAAATTTCCAGTTCGCCTAAGTTGTGGCGGGCCTCGGTAAGGGCATTGAAGATGGGGGAGAAGGGCCTGCGACGCCAACGCTCATCCTGCAGGTATTCAAAATTAAGGTTCAGGTCCTGGTCGATAATCCAGCCCCAGAATTGCATACTGGCTTCGGCCCCCAGCCGGTAGCTCAGGATGTCAGTCTGGCGCAACCAGGTTTGCCCCAAAACGTCGCGGACGTAGAGTTGGGGTTGGTTGTAGCTGAAGCGGAGGTTTTGGTGAAAACCCAGCAACCGGAAGAGGGCGTCTTCATCGTTGAAAGCCTGCCAGCCGCTCAGGGAAAGGTTTAGGGGCGTCATCACCACCCGTTCCCTCTCAGGCAGGACCGTCCAGGGATACAGCTCCCGCAACCGCTGGAAGGTCAGGTTCTGAAACTCGCTGCGGTTGCTCAGTTCCAGATATTTTCCCCGACCCAGTAGGAAGCGGCGGTGCAAGTCAATGACTGGCAAAACGTGGATGAAATCGGTCATCAGGCCCAGCTTGAGTTCGGGCAGATGCTCTTCCAGCCAAGGCGCGTGATATTGCACGGAAAGGCCGAAGGCTGTATCTTGCAGCACCAGTCGGTTCGTGAATTTGAGCTTGTGCAGCTCCAGATCGTGGGAATGCCTGATGCCAATGGCGAAATCCGCTTGGGAAGCCCCGGCGAGGTTTTGCTCCACCTCCTCCAAAGAGAGATCGGTCTTCAGGTTTGAGAAGTAGATGTCATGGATGGCGATTTCACTATACAGGTTGGCGATGCTGTATGAAAAGGCCCCGGTAGCGAAGCACCGAGTCTTGGCTTTTTGCCAGGAGAACAGGTGATTGAAACGCAGTTCGGGGTCGAAATCCGTTTGCAGGCTGGCGTTGAGGGTGCTTCGCGAGACATTGGTCCCGGGCACCCAGAGGTCGGCATCCAATCTCAGCAGGGGGACGAACCTCAATGATGGATAACAGGACGCGGCGAGTTTGGTCTCAAAATCAGTTCCGGTGATTAATTCCAGACGAAGAGGGCGCACAGTTCCTTGGGGCAGGGCGCTTGGCCTGTGCTTGAGGGAGAAAACAGGCGGAATCATCGGCGGGATGCTGTCGGCGGGGGTCTCGCCAGGATAGGGGAGAGGCTTTTTAACCAGGGGAGCTTTCACTGCCACATCTGAACCTATTTCCACTGAAGGCAGTGCCTGGGGCTGGGCTGAAAGCGTCACACAGACCAGAAACAATGCGGTCAGGACAGTTGCCAGGTTTTTGCGCATCTGCCCCTACCTGCCGTTATTCAGCAAGGCTTCGATTTCATCTGCCTGCACATCGCTGAACAGGTGCCGGTATTCAGTCAGGGCTAACCTCGCTTCGTGGGTTTCGCCCAGTTTGACCAGGCTGATTATATAGTAATGGCAAGCCTCGGAATGGACTTCGGGAAAATCCTGATAGAGTAGCCTGATTTTTTGAAAACCACGGCGGGCGGAGTGATAATCGCCTTGCTCCAGGCTGATCCTGCCCAGCCAGATTTCCGCGCCCGCCCTTATCCAGGGGTTGGTCTGGCTGTCCAGCAGTGAATCCGCCAAGGCTTTGGCATCAGCCAAGCTGCCGGTGTGAAAGAAATATTCCACTCGCAGAAGCTGGGTTTGAGGATGATCCGCCTGGAATTGGCTTCCTGATTTCCAGATGGTGTCAAACTCAGGCCAGTTGTTGGCGGCGGAGAGTTCCACCATGCGTAGCCAGACATCGGCGTCCGGGCTTATGGCATAGGCCCGTTGATAACGCTCCAGAGCGATTTCCGGCTTGCCATTGAGTTCCGCCAGTTCTGCCCACTGAACAAGGACCCCACGGCTGGGGTCTTCCTCCTGGATCATCGTTGCAAGGCTGTCCGCCTCTTCCAGTCTATTCAGTTTGATGAGCGATTGGAGCAGCAATTGGTCAAACTCGTTTTGCCTCTGGCGGGGCAAACCAAGGCTGGCCCTGAACTGAGATGCCTCGCGGAGCAGGTCTTCCCAGAGTTCGGCATCAGCATACAGCTTTACGAGTATGTATTCCAGTTCGAACTTGATGTAGTCGCTTTTGAAGCTGTCAATCATATTGGCGATCGTGTCGATGTGCTCAGTTCCCCGCAATTTTCGGGAACAGGTTTCGATGCCCGTGAAAACCTCAGCCAGCAAGGGTCTGTCCGCATCTTCAACATAGGTGTTGTTGGTGAAGCGCTTCAGGATATTCAGCCAGTCTGTGAGGGATTCGGAATAGCGGCCGAGGTTGAAATTGGTGTTGGCGATGTCGGCCAGGACGCTTAGGAAATAGTCAGATTCCGGAAATTCATCCAGCCAGCGGTCGTAAAGCTCGAGGGCCCTAACCCAGTTTCTGCCGGCGGCGGCGGCTTTCGCGGCTTGGTAAAGGTAGATATCTGCGTTGAGGCTGTCGCGGCTGAGGTCTTGAAAGAGCTTGGAGGCCTCAGCGTAACGTTTCAGGTAGTAGAGGGTGTAAGCTTGATAGGAAAGGGCTTCCGTCTTCTGGGAAGGCGTGATGGCAAGGTCTCCAGCCATGGTAAAGGTGTCGAGGGCGTTTTCGTAATCTTTTTGGCTGAAGCTTATTCCCCCCTGCAGAAGAGCGGCTTCAAAATCGGTGGAGGGGTCCAGGTCGGAAGAAATTATCTGGCTGGCTTCGGCGTATTTGTCCTGATAGAAATAGGTCTGGGCCAGGCGCAGTTTGAAGCCGGTATGCTCCGTTCCGCTGTCGGCCAGGCTTTGGTATAGCGCTTCAGCCTCCGGATACTCGGAAGCCAAGAAATGGAGCTCCGATAGCTCAAAACGGGCTTCTATGGCCCAGGCAGAATCGGGATGTTCGCGCAACAGTTTTTCATAGTTGAGTCTGGCCAGACGGGCATTTTCCGGCAAGGTTTGGCTTTTGGCAATAAAGAAGAGAGCCAGGTCGCGGTAACGCCCATCAGGGTAATTGTTCAAATAGCGGTTGCAGGCTTCGGAGCTGAGTTCCGGCTGGCCGATTTCATAGTAGCAACGGGCGGCAAGGATTTGAACGCGTTCCGCCGTGGGGACGTCCAGACGGAAGTTTGTGGCTTCAATGAAATTGTGAAGAGCGCCCAAATATTCACCGTCAGCCATTTTGAACTCTCCCAGCAAGAAATGTGTGTCCCCGCACCGAAAACGGGGGTCTTCCATGAATTTCTCAAGCTGGTTGGTGGCGGATGCGGGGTCAGTCTTTCTCAGGCCTTTCAAACGTTCCAGATATGCCTGCACAGCAATGTCCCCTTCCGGGGAATGAAGCAGGGATTTGAACAGGGAATCGGCTGGACCTATGTACCCATTCTGTTTCAGCAGCAGCGCGCGGTAGAAGGTGGCCAAGTCAGAAGGTTCTGTTTGCAGTTCCAGCCAGATTTTGGTATCCAGACTCTCACCCAGTTCCAAGGCTTTGCGCGTTCGCAGCAGAGTCAATACCGATGAAGAGGAATGAAGGCTGTCCAGAGCGGCGGCGTGTTCCTCAAACTCGGTGTAGCGACCTTCTGAAAGAAGCTGGTCGAGCCAGGCTCCGTGAAATTGCATGTAGTCTGATGAGGAGGCCGAAAGCGTATCCAGGATTGCCGTGACCTGGTCCTCGCGCTCCAAAGCAAGCAGGGTCTGGAAATAATCGAACCGGACCTCGGCAACGTTCACTGCCAGGGCTTTCTGATATTCTTCAGCGGCGGAAAACCATAGTTCCTGCCTGGCTTTGGTGCGGCCCCGCCAAACATTCACCTGATAAAGATACCAGGGATGGACCGCAAAACGCTCCAATTCGTCAAGTAGCTTCAAACACTTGGGGTAATCGCTGCGATAGTAGTTTGTGATGGCATAATTGAGTTGAATGTCAGCCAATATGTCCGGATGAAGTTCCTGCTGCAGTAAATCTTTGTAGATGTTACTGCTGAGGTCATATTCCCCGCGTTTGAGGGCGATATTTCCCTTCAGGTAAAGTATATACTGGCTGTAATTGGAATCCGGATAGCGGTTGCCAAAGACTTCCAGTTCCGCCGAAACCTCGTCCAGATAGGCATCGCCGCTGTAATAGAGTTCAACGATGTAGGCAAAGTCGTCGTCTTCGCGAACTGGCTGGGCTGGCAAAGCCGCAGCAAAGAGCATCAGGATGATCAGGACCAGGCTGAAACGCGGCAGGGAACAAAATCCACAAGTTAGTTTTGCGTGTATGTGTTGGCGCATATTATTATACATCCCTCTTATTTGAAGGGTAGGATGATGAACACGGAGGTGCCTTCGTTTTCCTTGCTTTTGATCACGATCTGTCCTCCGTGCAGTTCAGCG
>Ga0255345_1003368_pt1 | contig 18694 bp, 15 predicted proteins | sample wastewater_treat_6_FD_192415 | JGI IMG/M metagenome (GOLD analysis project Ga0255345, IMG submission 192415) | Wastewater microbial communities from Lulu Island WWTP, Vancouver, Canada - plant20 | ecosystem: Engineered > WWTP > Wastewater > Unclassified | place: Canada: Vancouver, British... | reverse complement strand
TTCTATCAAAAGGGATAGAGATTTTTGGGAAAATACCCGCAGGAGAATGTACATATACAATGCTATCAATATCTGTTATTGAAGTAGATAAGGTGGTAGGATGATTTATGTGTGTAACACTTGTAATCTCCTTATTGGCTGGAAAAATAAGTTTTTCTTTAATAATAGTGTCAACATCAGCAGAAGTGGTAGTTGCATAACTATATTTTAGTTCAATATTAGCCGAATCGATGAGTAATACAGTACCATCTCCATAAGTTGTAGTTGCATATATTCCCTTGAAAAAATTTAAAAAAGCTTGTTGGCTTGTATATATGTCACTTCTTGTAAAAAACTCCTCTTTTAAAGAATTTGGTAGTAAAATAGTTACACTTCCTACATAATCATTTGCATTACGAATGGAGTCTGGAATTGTTTTATCTACAGCGGTATATACTTTTTTCCCAAGAATAGTTTGTTTATTGGTAAACTCAGCTACATTAATATTAGAATAATAATTTTTTTCATAATTAAACAATTCATCCAATGCGTATACAGTTACTTCGTGAGTAGAAAGGGAATCGCCCCAAAAATTTTTATAATATAGTACCAAGCTTAAAGAGTCGGCTGTTGCATTAGATGGGAATGTAGCTCCTTGCACATATTTAAATTGTGTTAAAAAAGAAGCGTTAAAACTGCCATATATGTTATCAGTGTATTTTCCTAACGTAAAATTACTGCTTCTGGCATATATTGAGTCAACAAATAAGTTACTAGTTGCTACATGAAAAGAATCTATTACAACTGTTATTTTGTCTTTCGAAGGTTGGATTAAAAAACCCAAATCTTCTGATTCGTCTTTGCATGAAGCAAATAAAAAAGAGATAGCTATTAGTAGCCAGAATGTATTTTTCATTTTTTGAGAAAATTTATTGTCCCACAATTTGGTCGTAAAATTCATTGTACGAATTTACGTAATTTTCTGGAGATTGATATGGAAGTGTCATTTTTTGTGATTTTTTAGCATATTCAAGCAATTCTGTATTCACATTTTCACTTGCAGCAATTACACCATCAGAAAAATCTATTGCAAGACGAGTTACAGCGTCAAAACTTCCATCATTCTGTACGGATTTTAAATCTGTTTTTTCTATTCCCTCTAATATAGATTTTTGTGCAAATTGTGGACTAAAATGTTTGGAAAAACCATTGTCGTAAATAGAATAAATGACTTTAGCTTTAGAAAAGAATGGATCGTCATGCAATGCTTTCTTAATGTAAATAGGCATTAATGCGGTCATCCATCCATGGCAATGAACGATGTCTGGAGTCCAACGCAATTTCTTTACTGTTTCAATTACACCTCTTGCAAAGAAAATAGCCCGATCCTCATTATCGTCGAAATCTTCACCGTTTTCGTCTTGAGTCGTACTTTTTCTGTTAAAATAATCATCATTGTCAATAAAATAAACTTGCATACGTGCTGCCTGTATAGAGGCAACTTTGATAATGAGTTGATGATCAGTGTCATCAATAATAAGGTTCATTCCTGATAGTCGAATTACCTCATGTAGTTGGTTGCGTCTTTCATTAATACAACCAAATTTGGGCATAAATGTACGAATTTCTTTGCCTTTTTCCTGAATTGCTTGGGGCAACTTACGACAAATATCTGCAATCTCTGATTCTGGTAAATACGGGTAAATTTCCTGCGTAACGTATAAAACTTTAATAACGTTGTCCATTAAAAATGAATTAGTAATACTCCTCGAAAAAAACAATATGCAAAGATATAAAAAAAATCGTTAATAAGCAAGAAGTTTCCCATAAACCCATTCTATTTTGTAAGTATTATTTTTAGATTGGAAACAATCATATTATCATAGCAAACAGAATGTGATTGTGGTATAAAAAAGTTACTTTTTATATATTGATGATAACTTATGTGGGTTTTTCTTTTTCATCCCAAATATTATTTGTTCTTTTGCATCTCAATTTTGATGTAAATGATGCAAATTATAACTACCAAATCTGAATTGTGTAAATCATTAACCAATTCTACAGGCATTCGTATTGGTTTTGTTCCTACAATGGGAGCACTACATCAGGGACATTTGTCGTTGGTAATGCGAAGTAAAAGAGAAAATGAGGTAACTGTAGTAAGTATTTTTGTTAATCCTACTCAGTTTAATGATAGCAGAGACTTAGAAAAGTATCCGCGTACGTTAGATGCTGATATTAATCTATTATCTCAAGTAGGGTGTGATATAGTGTTTGCCCCTACAGTTGATGAAATGTATCCAGAAAAAGATACTCGCATCTTTAATTTTGGTACATTAGAAACGGTTATGGAGGGTAGGCACAGGCCTGGACATTTTAATGGAGTGGCACAGATTGTAAGTAAATTATTTGATGCAGTACAACCTCATATTGCTTATTTTGGTGAAAAGGATTTTCAGCAATTAGCAATTATACGTGAGATGGTAAAACAGTTAAATTATACTATTACGATTGCTGGGTGCCCTATTGTTAGAGAATCAAGTGGTTTGGCTTTGAGTAGTCGAAATATGCTACTTTCTGCTGAAGAACACAAAAAAGCACCTATAATATACCAAATATTATCAGAAAGTTGTATCTTTGTAGCCCAAAAGCAACCTCACGAGGTTCGCAATTGGGTACTAAATAAGTTTCAGAATACAGGATTAGATGTTGAGTATTTTGAAATAGTAGATGGTTACTCCTTACAACCTGTTTCATCGTGGAATGAATCCGATTATATCGTTGGTTGTATTGCAGTATTTTGTGGAAAAATAAGACTAATAGATAATATACCATTTAAACGTTAAAAAAGTATGTTTATACAGGTTTTAAAATCTAAAATACATCGGGTAACAATTACCGAGGCAAATCTTGAATACATTGGTAGTATAACTATTGATGAAGATTTGATGGAAGCTGCTAATATTATTGAGTCAGAAAAAGTTCATATTGTGGATAATAACAATGGAGAACGCTTTGAAACATATGTAATAAAGGGCGAAAGAGGTAGTGGTACAATTTGTGTAAATGGAGCTGCTGCTCGTCGAGTACAGCCTGGCGATACAATCATTATCATGGCATATGCCTTTATGGATTTTGAAGAAGCTAAGCAGTTTAAACCTACTTGTATTTATCCAGACACTCGTACAAATAAATTAATTTGAAACAAAAAGCCACTTTTTAAATAGAGTGGCTTTTTTATTTGTATTTTTTCTTGTATCTTGCAACAAATTTGTATGTATGCCTAAACTAAAAACTATATATGTTTGTAAAAACTGTGGAAACGACTCACCAAAGTGGTTTGGTAAGTGTTCTGCATGTGGAGAATGGAATACTTGTGTGGAAGAAATAGAACACAAAGAGAGTAAATCAGCCCCTCGCATAACAGGATATGACTTTCAGGCTCAAAAGCCTATTTTATTACACGAAATAGAAATTTCACAAGAAAAACGCATAGATATGTGTAATGAGGAAGTCAACAGGGTATTAGGAGGAGGATTAGTGCCAGGTTCAATGGTATTAATAGGAGGTGAACCTGGGATAGGAAAATCAACCTTGGTATTGCAAGTTGCTCTCCATTTGTCAAATCTACGTATATTATATGTATCTGGGGAGGAAAGTGCAAAACAGTTAAAATTGAGAGCAGAACGTATTGCATCACATCAAACAGACTGCTATATAGTAAGTGAAACATCTCTTGAAACTATTTATAAGCATATTCAAACAATCAAACCAGAACTCTTAATTATTGATTCTATTCAAACCATTTTTACTGATGTTGTTGATTCTTCTCCAGGTAGTATTACACAAGTAAGAGAATGTGCTGCATCGTTACTCAAATTTGCAAAAGAATCGAATACTCCCATTTTTATAATAGGACATATTACAAAGGATGGGGTAATTGCTGGTCCTAAAATATTAGAACATATTGTAGATACAGTATTACAATTTGAAGGAGATCAGCATTATATGTATAGGATATTGCGGTCAATTAAAAATCGTTTTGGGAGTACCTCTGAATTGGGAATATTTGAAATGAGACAGAATGGTTTGCGTGAAGTAACAAATCCTTCTGAACTTTTACTGTCCCATCATCAAGAAGAATTGAGTGGTATTGCTATTGCATCTGCCATTGAAGGTGTTCGTCCATTTCTAATAGAGGTGCAAGCACTAACTAGTACCGCTGCGTATGGCAATCCACAACGTTCAGCTACTGGATTTGATGGTAGACGTATGAATATGTTGTTGGCTGTATTGGAAAAGAGAGCCGGGTTTAAAATTGCACAAAAAGATGTCTTTCTCAATATTGCTGGTGGATTAAAAGTAAAAGATCCTGCCATTGATTTGTCTGTAATTAGTGCTATTTTATCTTCAAGTATGGATATCGCTATTCAAACAAATTGTTGTTTGGCGGGAGAGGTAGGCTTATCGGGTGAAATTAGACCTGTGAATAGAATTGAGCAACGCATTGCTGAGGCTCAAAAATTAGGATTCACCAAAATTATACTTCCCAATCATAATATGAAAGGCTTGACATCAACCTTTCCAGAAATAGAACTTGTGCCTGTGAAAAAAGTAGAAGATGCCTTTCGTATTTTATTTACCTAAGGATGGTTAATTTTGTTTTTTTAAGGAAAGCATATGTGTATTTTTTTTGAGAATTAGGCAAGTATGTAGATTATTTTTTTTAATTTTGCCATGCAAAAAGAATATAATTCAATTAAACGATTCATAAACTTAACACAAAAAAAAATGGTTTCTTACAAAGAACTTGGTTTAGTGAACACCAAACAAATGTTCCAAAAAGCAGTGGAGGGGGGCTATGCTGTTCCTGCATTCAATTTTAATAATTTAGAGCAAATTCAAGCTATTGTATCGGCTTGTGCTGAAACTAAATCGCCTGTTATTTTACAAGTATCCAGTGGTGCTCGTAAATATGCAAATCAAACTTTATTACGTTATTTAGCTCAAGGAGCTGTAGAATATGCTAAAGAACTTGGTTGGGAAAATCCTCAAATTGCACTTCATCTTGATCATGGTGATACATTTGAATTATGCAAAAGTTGTATTGATATGGGATTTTCTTCAGTAATGATTGATGGTTCTCATCATTCATTTGAAAAAAATATTGAGTTGACAAAACAAGTTGTAGAATATGCTCATGCTCATGGTGTAACTGTAGAAGGTGAATTAGGAGTACTAGCAGGAGTGGAAGATGAGGTGTCATCAGAAGTGAGTCATTATACTCGCCCAGAAGAAGTTATTGAATTTGTAACACGTACTGGTGTTGATTCGTTGGCGATTTCTATTGGAACTTCTCATGGAGCGAATAAATTTACACCTGCACAGTGTACAAAAGATGCTAATGGTGTGTTAGTGCCACCTCCATTGCGTTTTGATATTTTAGAAGAAATTGAAAAGCAAATACCTGGTTTTCCTATTGTATTGCATGGTGCATCTTCTGTGCCACAAGAGTATGTGAAAACTATTAACGAAAATGGTGGTAAATTAAAAGATACAATCGGTATTCCTGAAGATCAATTGCGTAAAGCTGCAACATCAGCCGTATGCAAAATTAATATTGACTCTGATGGTCGTTTAGCGATGACAGCATCTGTTCGTCAGTTTTTTAATGATAATCCTGAAAAATTTGACCCTCGTCAATATTTAGGACCAGCTCGTGAAGAATTAAAAAGACTATATAAACACAAAGTGGAAAAAGTATTAGGAAGTGCTGGAAAAGCATAATCATTCCTACTATGGTGATAGTAAATACATGTATGTTGATTTGCTTATTACCATCACACTAGTAACATAGCCATAAAAAATCCCCCTAAGTCCATTTCTTAGGGGGATTTTTTATGGCTATGTTTTTATACTATTTTACTTCCCAAATTTCGCCTTTCATCAAGTAGTCTTTCAACGAACGAGTTGGGTTTTTCGCTTGTACATCTTTAATTTGCACAGTTATTTCTTCGTCATAGGTTGGTGCTTTTACACTTCTAATTACTCCTAAAGCAATCGGAAATTCAGGAAATGGCATAGTCGCTAGTTTTAGATGTAGGGTAAAATCTATGGTTGTTTCATCATGTATTAGAATATCTTTTTCTGTAACACCATTTTCACCTAAATTAACTACTTTTAGGTTCATACCATCTAGGATTAATCCTTTTTCGTTATTTTCGCCAAAAATCATAGGTTTGCCATGTTGTAGTACAATGGCATTTTTTGCACGTCCTTCTTTTTTACTTACAGCACTGTGCGTTCCATCATTGAAAATGATGCAATTTTCTAATACTTCTACTACTGAGGCTCCTTTGTGTTTGGCTGCTGCCGTTAATACTTCTACTGCCACAGGAGAATCTACGTCTACTGTACGTGCAAAAAAAGTACCTCTAGCACCAAATGTTAATTCAGCAGGACGAAAAGGATCTTCTACTGTTCCATAGGGAGCTGATTTACAGACGTAACCGCGATTAGAAGTAGGGGAATACTGACCTTTTGTTAAGCCATATACTTGATTATTAACTAATACAATATTTAAATCCATATTTCTACGTATGGAATGAATAAAATGGTTTCCTCCAATGGCAAGACAATCGCCATCACCAGTAATTTGCCATACACTTAATTTTGGATTGGCAACTTTTAAGCCCGATGCAATAGCAGCACCACGACCGTGAATGGTATGAAAACCATAGGTATTCATATAATAAGGTAATCGAGAAGAACATCCTATACCAGAAATAACTGCGATTTGATGCGGGGGTATCCCAATGTTAGCCATTGCTTTGTGTAGAGAATTTAATAAAAAATGGTCGCCACAACCTGGACACCAGCGTACTGCTTGTGCACTTTTATAATCGGATGCTTGAAATGGTTTATATGTTAATTCTGACATATTTTTATTCCTCCATAATTTTTGTGAAATACTTTACTAATTCGCTTACTAAAAAAGGTTGCCCAGTTACCTCGTTGTATTGGTAGATAGGTAACCCATGAATTTTCATGCGTAAATAACCTGCAAACTGACCAAGATTTTGTTCGCAAACAATTATTTTTTTGTATTTCCGCAGTATTTCTTCTGTATTTTTAGGTAATGGGCTAATAAAACTAAAATGAGCAAATGCCGTTTTTTTACCGTTCTCATTCATTTCATTTACAGCTGATAATAGATGTCCGTATGTTCCACCCCAACCAACTATTAATACATCAGCGTTTGCATCTCCTTGTATATCAATAATAGGGATAAAATTTGCAATTGCATTAATTTTTTCTTGACGTGTTTCCACCATAAGTTGGTGATTGGCTGGATCTGTTGAAATAATACTTGTTGTATAATCTTTTTCTAATCCACCAATGCGATGCTGAAAACCTTCTGTTCCAGGTGTTGCCCAATAACGCACTTTAGTCTCTTCGTTACGTGTGTATGGTTTCCAGTTTTGTTGATCCTTTTTGATATAATGAGGTTGAATACTAGGATAGTTTTCTAATTCGGGAATTTTGAATGCTCCGGAACCATTTGCTATATAACCATCAGTGAGTAAGATTACTGGGGTCATGTGTTCTACAGCTATTTTGGAAGCCCAAAAAGCAGCATCGAAACAGTCTGTTGGCGATTTTGCTGCTACCACAGCCACTGGACTTTCTCCATTGCGACCGTATAACGCTTGCATTAAGTCTGTTTGTTCGCTTTTGGTTGGCAAGCCTGTTGAAGGTCCTCCCCGTTGAACATCTATAATTACAATTGGCAATTCTGCCATAACAGCTAAGCCAATAGCCTCGCTTTTAAGAGCTAAACCTGGTCCGGAAGTGTTTGTAGCAGCTAACGAACCAGCAAAACTTGCACCAATAGCTGAGCAAATACCCGCTATTTCATCTTCCATTTGCATGGTCTTTACTCCCAACGCTTTATGTTTAGCAAGTTCTTGTAAAATATCGGTAGCAGGTGTAATAGGATAGCTTCCTAAGAATAATTCCATGCCCGCTTTTTCGGCAGCTGCAATTAAACCATAAGCAGTTGCGGTATTACCATCTACGTCAGTGTAAAATCCCTTTTCTTTTGTACTTGTAGCAATATGGTAAGTAGGCACAGAAGCGTGCGTGTTAGCTCCAAAATTATATCCATCGTGTAGTACCTTTATGTTTGCTTCGGCTACAATTGGTTTTTTTGCAAATTTTGTACGAATTAAGCTCTCTGCTAGGTTTAATGGGCGATCAAACAACCAACACGATAAACCTAATGCAAACATATTTTTGCATCGTAACACATCTTTACCTTCTAATCCTGAATTAGTAAGGCTTTCTTTTACCATAGATCCTATAGGAGCTTCAATTACGCTGATATTTCCTATTCCAAGTTCTTCAAAGGGGTTAGACGTTGAAAATAATGCTTTTTCTAAATCTTTTTTAGTAAAACTATCAGTGTCGATAACTACAACAGAACTATTTTTCAGGTTTTTTACATTTATCTTTAATGCAGCAGGATTCATTGCTATTAGTACGTCAGTTTTATCTCCTGGAGTATATACTTTGGGTCCTATATGTACTTGGTAGCCTGATACACCGCTTAATGTACCCTGAGGGGCTCTAATTTCGGAAGGAAAATCAGGAAATGTAGAAATATCATTTCCACTCATTGCCGATATGTTGGCAAAAAGTGTGCCCGCCAATTGCATTCCATCTCCAGAGTCTCCTGAAAATCGGATGACAATATTGTCTTGATTGTCTTTTTTTACTTGTTCTGCCATAGGATAGTATTCATTCTTTTTTACGTGGATTACTTATTGGTAAGTATTCGTACGAATACTTCTGATATTGATTGATGTAGTCGTACTATTTTGTTTATCTGAACTGTCATGGTATTTTGGGAGCACAAAAATACGGTATAAAATTCATTTTTCAAAGAATTATTTCAAAAACGGACGCCAAAAATAGCTTGGATGTAAGGAAAAGTAACTATAACCGTCTTTTAAATAATAAAAACTTCAGTAGGGGTAGTACGAGGTAAAGCTATTAGAGTACAATTAGCCCATAAATTAAATCTTTGATGGGCAATTTTTTTGTCGATGGTAGATAGTGCACATTCGGGCGAGTTGTTCTCTTTACTTAAATGACACAAAAAAATGTGTTGCCAATGTTCTTGGTAATTAATTGATAAGAATTCTGCTAATGCGTGGTTACTCAAGTGTCCTTTGTTGCTCAAAATACGTTCTTTTAGATATGTTGGATAGGATGGATTTTCCAATAGGGTTTGTTCGTCATAATTTGATTCTACCACAAACGAAGTGGCATTCATTAAGTGTTGAGCTGCTTCAGTATTGATATATCCCAAGTCGGTAGCTATTGTAAATTTTTTTGTGCCTTGGCAAATGGTATACCCCACACAGTCAGAGGCATCATGTGATACAGAGAAAGCCTCAATGGTGAAACTTCCAATTTCAATGATTTTATTTTTTGCAATGGGTCGTTTGCTATGTTGAAGTTTTTGCGTTACCTTGTAGCAACGATTTATGCCGTCTAATATTTCAGGGGTTGAAAAAATGGGAATGTGGTGAATCTCTCCCAGTACACCTATAGATGCAATATGATCAAAGTGGTCGTGCGTTACGAATATCCCTAGTATTGATTCTAACGCAACGCCAATATCCTTCAACCTTTTTTTTATTGTTCTAACTCCAATACCAGCATCAATCAAAATGCCATGTTTTTCGTTTCCAACGTAATAACAGTTTCCACTACTTCCGCTAGCTAAACTACAAAATTTAATTTGAGTAGACATATACTTATTGAGAATCACGTAATTGGGGTAAGCTGATTTCGTATTTAACGGCTAAAAATCGCACTAAGACAATGCTACTAAAACCTATAACGTACGAGATTAATTCACTTAGGTTAAACACATGTAGGGATACTAAATACAAAATACCTCCTATAATGGATGCGATAGCATAAATCTCTTTTCTGAAAATTAAGGGTGTTTCGTTTATGAAAATATCTCTAATAATTCCACCTAAGCATCCTGTCATTACTCCCATTACAATAGCTATCCAATAAGAATAGCCAAATACTAATGTTTTTTCGATACCAGCAATTGTAAATACAGCTAAGCCTATTGTATCAAATACAAAAAACGAAGAAGATAATTTATTTACATATTTGCCTAATGCAACCACAAAAAGTAAAGCCATGAGAGTACTGATGAGGTACCATCCTTGTTCCATCCAAAAAGGAGGTTGATCTAGTAATAGGTCGCGTAAGGTTCCTCCTCCAATGGCAGTTACTAATCCTACAATATACGCACCAAACCAATCAAATTGTTTTTTTGAAGCCAAACGGATACCGCTAATTGCAAACGCAAAAGCTCCTAAAAAACTAAATACATCAATTATTGTTATCATTTGAATTGAGTTTGTAAAAGTTTGAGTGGCAAAAGTACTAATTTTATTCATACGAATGACTTACCTGCCTTAAATAAATCTTAATTTTTATGTTATTTTTATTGTTAAAAAGTTTGTTTAATCATTTAAAAAAACTAATTTTGCGAATTACGTTTGATTTTTTTGAATACCTAAAACCCCAGCAAAGTGAAAGCAATTCTACTAGTATTAGTAACACCATTTTTATATCAGAATAAGAAAAAAGAGCATGAGAAAAATAAATCTATTTTTGGTTTCCGTAATTGCGTTATTGCTTATGTCGTGTGTTAATTTGCCTAAGGAGTACGCTTCGTATGATGACTATCCAGTATACGAAGGCAATGATTTAGAGGTCGTATACTCCCCTTTACATACTAAATTTAGGCTATGGTCACCTGCTGCAAAAGAAGCCAAATTAAATCTATATCATGAAGGTCTGGGAGGAGAACCTTTTGATGTTGTAAAATTAAAATATGATATAGATGGTACTTGGGTAGCTACTGTTGATGGCGACTTAAAGGGTAAGTTTTATACTTTTCAAATATTTCAGCAAGATAGATGGTGGGACGAAACTCCTGGAATTTGGGCAAAAGCTGTTGGTGTAAATGGAAATAGGGGAGCTATCATTGATATGTCGGAAACCAATCCCTCTGGTTGGGAAGATGTGAAAAGACCAGCAATGAAAAATTTTACTGATGCTGTGCTTTACGAGTTGCATGTGCGTGATTTTTCTACATCTGAACAATCGGGTATGCAATATAAAGGAAAGTTTTTAGCTTTTACCGAGATGGGGACTGTAAATGCTGAAGGTAAAAAAACGGGCGTTGAACATCTAAAGGAATTAGGTATAACACATGTACAACTTTTACCAATATATGATTATGCCTCTGTGGATGAAACAAAATTAGATGAAAATCAGTACAACTGGGGGTACGATCCTAAAAATTATAATGTTCCTGAAGGAGGTTATTCTACCGACCCTTATAATCCAACGGCTCGAATTATTGAATTAAAGAAAGCCATTCAATCATTGAAAAATAATGGTATCCGTGTGATTATGGATGTTGTTTATAATCATACCTTTTGGGGAGTTCAATCGCATTTAAATTTAACTGCTCCTGGGTATTTCTATCGTTTTAAAGAAGATGGAAGTTGGTCTAATGCATCAGGATGCGGTAACGAAACAGCCTCAGAAAGAGCAATGGTTCGTAAATATATTATTGAATCGTGTAAATATTGGGTAAATGAATACAAAGTAGATGGTTTTCGATTTGATTTGATGGGTATCCATGATATTGAAACATTAAATTTACTACGTGCAGAATTAGATAAAATTGACCCCTCTATTACTATACATGGTGAAGGATGGACAGCAGAGTGGGATTTCCCCTTACCTTTTGAGAAACGTGCTATTAAACAACATGCCAAACAATTAAATAATATTGCTGTATTTAGTGATGATATTCGTGATGGCATAAGAGGAACTTGGGATAACAATAAGGTGCCTGGTTTTATGGCAGGTGTGCATGGGTACGAAGAAAGTATAAAGTTTGGTGTAGTAGGAGCTACCCAGCATAATCAGCTTAATTACGATTCTGTTAAGTATGCAAAAGCACCCTATGCTAATCATCCGACTCAAGTAATAAATTATGTTTCTTGTCATGATGATTTGTGTTTGCATGACAAAATTATTTATTCAGCTCCTGAAGGTGCATCAGACAAAGAGAAACATCGTTTTAATAAATTGGCTCAAACCATCGTATTTACTGCACAAGGCGTGCCTTTTATGTATGCTGGAGAAGAATTGAAACGTGATAAACAAAGGGTTCATAACACGTATCAATCGCCAGATAGCATAAATCAAATTGATTGGACGTTTAAAACGACAAACTATGATATTTTTGAATATTATCGCAATTTAATTAGCTTACGAAAACAGCATCCTGCTTTTAGAATGCCCACTCAAGAAATGGTGCAAAAACATTTACGTTTTATTAATGTGAAAGAACCAGCTCTTGTTGCTTATACAATTGATGATTATGCAAATGGGGATTCTTGGAGGCGTATTTTAGTTATTTATAACGGAAATAGATATGCTATCAACATGGCAATTCCTGTAGAAAATTGGGTTGTTGTAGCTAATGGGGAAGAAATAAACTTGAATGGATTTTTTAAGCATAACAAACAAGAAATTACAGTACCTGCCTCGTCAGCACTGATTATGTATGCTGATTAAATACTGGTAGTTGATTAATTAGCATGTTAAACTTAGAAAAAAAACGCATAGACTTATATTTTGTTTACCTATGAAAACAAACGAATTGGCTGATATACTAAATGAATTTGCTCCAGTTTCGTTACAAGAAAAATGGGATAATGCGGGTTTACTGATTGATAACGAAAATAGTTATATTACAGGTGTGTTACTTTGTTTAGATGTTACAGAAAAAGTTGTAGATGAGGCTATTCAAAAAAAATGCAACTTTATTTTAGCACATCATCCGTTAATTTTTAAAGGGTTAACTAAAATTACGCAACATACATATACAGAGAGATGTGTGCGGAAAGCCATCCAACATAATATTGCTATTTATGCTGCACATACCAATATGGATGTGGTGATGAATGGCGTGAGTAGTATGATGTGTAAGCAATTGGGGGCAACTGATTTGCATGTGTTAATGCCAACAGAAAATGGACTTGCTAAGTTAGTCTGTTATGTGCCAAACACATATGCTGATAAAATAAAGGAAGCTTTGTTTATGGTAGGAGTAGGCCATATTGGTAATTATGATTGTTGTAGTTTCTCTTCTACAGGAATTGGTTCTTTTCGAGCAAATAATGAAGCACATCCATTTGTGGGAGAATGTAATAACTTGCACCACGAGAATGAGTGTCGCATAGAGATGATTTTGCCCACTCGATTGATAAAAAAAGCTGAAGAAACTCTCAAAATGGTTCATCCTTATGAAGAGCCAGCTTATGATTTTATTCCGTTAGTAAATAGAGACTATTCTGTAGGATTAGGTATGGTAGCCACTTTGGCATCTCCAATGAATGAGATGGACTTTATGGATATGTTGAAACAAAAATTTGGATGCAAGATGCTACGTACGTCAACCTTAACAAATAAGATGATAAAAAAAGTTGCTGTGTGTGGAGGTAGTGGGCGTTCGTTGATACAACAAGCAATAAATCACAAGGCAGATGCTTATGTAACAGCAGATATTTCGTATCATGACTTTTTTTTACCCGAAAATCGTTTACTTTTGGTCGATATTGGACATTTTGAGTCTGAACATTTTATAAAAGACATTTTTTTTGATTTAATTTCAAAAAAAATGCCTACATTTGCAATCCATTTTTCAGAGAATGAGCATAATCCTGTTCTCTATTTTTGATAAATAAGCATTTTATTTGAGATAATACCCACAAAATAACCTGTAGTATGGCTGAAAAAAAGACTGAAATTGAAATTTCAATAGAACAAAAACTCAGAGCTTTGTATGATTTACAAACCATTTATTCTGATATAGACAGAATAAAAACGTTAAGAGGCGAACTTCCTTTAGAAGTACAAGATTTAGAAGATGAAATCATTGGTTTGCAAACTCGTATTACCAAATACGATGCTGATGTAGAAGAGTTGACAAACAGAATTGTAAATAGAAAAGTAGATATTCAGAATGCAACTGCTTTGATAACAAAGTACCAAGAACAAATTAATAATGTAAGAAATAATCGAGAGTTTGACCATTTGACAAAAGAGGTTGAATATCAAACACTTGAGATTGAACATTGTGAAAAAAATATACGTGAATTCACAGTTGCCATTGATGTAAAAAAAGAAGAAAAAGCAAAAGCTCTTGCTCAGCTAGAAGATATGAATGCTAATTTGAAAGAGAAAAAAGAAGAATTAGAAGAAATTGTATCAGAAACTAGACAAGAAGAAGAAAAGCTTCGAGATGATGCTAAGCAGTTGGAAAAATTGATAGAAGATCGTTTATTGCAAGCATTTAAACGTATTCGTAAAAATGCACGTAATAGTTTAGCTGTGGTATATATTCAACGTGATGCATGTGGCGGTTGTTTTAATAAAATTCCACCTCAAAGACAGTTGGATATTCGCCTACGTAAAAAAATTATTGTATGCGAACATTGCGGACGTATTTTAGTTGATTCCGAACTAGCTAACGCTGAATAAATTCTATTTTTATAGTTAATAGCCTGATATATGTGTCAGGCTATTTTTTTTATTTTTATCCTACTTAATGTCATTATTTTTGTATGGGGGAAATACATTTAGTTTCTGATTTAGCCATTATCTTAATTGCTGCTGGTATTGTTACGTTGCTTTTTAAGCGACTTAAGCAACCTATGGTTTTGGGATATATTGTGGCTGGATTTTTAGTGGGACCTTATTTTGATGTTTTACCCACAATTATAGAAAAGGAGAGTGTGCATCAGTGGTCTGAAATTGGTGTGATTTTTCTTTTGTTTGCATTGGGGCTTGAGTTTAGTTTTAAAAAACTAATGCATGTTGGCAGTTCAGCTCTTATTACAGCAGGAACTGAAGTTGTAACGATGTTTTCGTTGGGCACATTGGTAGGGTATTTACTTCATTGGACAATGATTGAAAGTTTTATGCTTGGTGGTATGCTTTCAATGTCATCAACTACCATCATTATCAAGGCGTTTGACGATTTAGGAATTCGCAAGCATAAATTTACCTCTATTGTTTTTGGTACCTTAGTCGTTGAAGATATAGTTGCCATTGTTATGATGGTTTTAGTATCAACAGCTGCTTTAAGTAAAGAATTTGCAGGTGTTGACATGTTATACAGCATTGTTAAATTAGCCTTTTTCTTGGTATTGTGGTTTTTGGTTGGGATTTATGTTTTTCCCTCTTTTTTTCAAAAAGCTCGAAAGTGGATGAACGATGAGAATTTGTTGATTATTTCCATTGGGTTTTGTTTTGGAATGGTAGCAATGGCTACTTATACAGGTTTCTCAGCCGCATTGGGAGCATTTATAATGGGGTCAATTTTTGCCGAAACAGTGGAAGGAGAGCATATTGAAAAATTGTCTAAAGGCATTAAAGATTTATTTGGTGCTATATTTTTTGTATCTGTTGGTATGATGGTTGACCCATCTGTATTAGTTGAATATTGGTTTCCTGTGTTATTGCTTACGTTATCGACGATCTTTGGCAAAGCCTTTTTCTCCTTTTTGGGGGTATTACTTTCTGGTCAAGATTTACGTACAGCCATTCAGTCAGGTATGAGTTTAGCTCAAATCGGAGAGTTTGCGTTTATTATAGCAACATTGGGTTATACTTTAGGCATAATGAGCCCGCATATATATCCTATTATAGTAGCAGTATCGGTTATTTCTACCTTTACAACTCCTTACATGATACGATTAGCTAATCCTTTATATGAGTGGATATATCCGCGTTTATCAAGCAATACCAAAGAAACATTAGCCAAATATGTAACTTATTCAAATAGGGTGACGACTAGTAGCGATTGGAAACAATTATTGAGAGCGTTTGCTGTGCAAGTAATTGGCTATACCGTGATTTGTGTTGGTATCATTTTATTTATGTTTCATTTTGTTCATCCTTTTCTACTAGAAAAATTAAATGTCTGGATGCCTAATGTATTGATTAATCTTTTTCAGGCTTTGTTGACTATTGCATTTTTATTTCCTTTTTTAAAAGGATTAATGGTAAACAGAAATAGAAAACAAGATATATTTTTAAAACTATGGAATGAAAATAAAGTTACACGAGGAGGATTGATGTCATTATTATTGTTGCGTGTTTTTATAGCTGTTGTATTAGTAACTTTTGTATTATATTCTTGTTTTACACATAGTTATTTGTTCGTTATTTTTGTAGCATTGGCTATTGTCTTGTTTATATTGTTTTCTAGAGTTTCGTTTTTACATTATGCGAAAATAGAAAAGAGATTTATTGCAAATTTACACACGAAAGAAGAACTAGACAAGCAGCAAAAACCTTTACGAACAAGTTTTTATTCACATTTTGCACATCAAAATATACATTTAGCGGTTGTTGAAACATCTGTTGATTCGCCATATATTGGACAAAAGATTAGTGAAACTAATATTAAGGAGGCTTTTGGTGTATCCATTATTAAAATTATAAGAGGAAAAAATTTTATTTATTTGCCGACAGGAGAGGAGCGTATTTACCCATATGATCAGTTATTGGTATTGGGCAATGATGAACAAATAGAACGGTTGAATACAGTGATGGAACAAAAAGAAGACATAGATATCCCAAAAGCAAATATTGATGTTACGTTAACGTCATTTATAGTACAAGAGGGCTCTTCTTTAATCGGTAAAAGTATTATTCAATCTGGTATCAGAAACGTGGGGTGTATGATTATTGGAATAGAGAGACACAACCTTACCATAATGAATCCCGATTCGTATGAGATTATTCAACTAGCTGATATTATTTGGATTGTAGGGGATAAACAAAACATACAAAAGACGATGTGTTGAGGTTTTCTATAATGTAATGGATGCGATATATGTAATAAACAAGCCAAGCATTATAAACCCTTCTTTACGAGATATAGTATGTGACTTTCCAATAAATAAAAGCCCAAATAACAAGACACTACATGCTATATTAACATAGATATCGTACATTGCAGCCGAAGATACTTGTACCGAACTAATGGTAGCTGAAGTTCCTAATACAAAGAAAGTATTGAAAATATTAGAACCGACAATATTGCCAATTGCTATATCTGTTTTCTGTTTACGAGCAGCTACCACACTTGTTGCTAATTCGGGTAATGATGTTCCTATTCCAACAATAATAATACCAATGATGCGTTGACTGATACCAAAGGTTTCTGCCAAATTAGTAGCTCCATACACTATAGCTTTTCCTCCTGCCCCTAACAATGTTAATCCAAGTACAATGAGTAGAGTTGAAACTAAAATAGAGTAATCTTTTGTTTCAATATCTTCGTCATTTTTACTTTTAATGGTAAGAGAGATATTATACGCTATAAAAACTAAGAAGAACAATAATAACATCATTCCATCAATATGAGTTATTGCTGATTGAGTAGCGTGATCAATCAATTGATCTGAAGCTAAAAAGAAAACAGCAATAGCAGCCATAACACTTAGTGGGATTTCTATCCAAGTAGTTTGTTTTTTTACTGTTAAAGGGTATATAATAGCTGATGTTCCGAGTATGAGTAGAATATTAGCAATATTACTCCCCAAGATATTTCCTAAAACGATATCGCTGTTATTTTCAAGCGAGGCAAACAGATTGACGACAAATTCGGGAGCAGAGGTGCCAAAAGAAACAATTGTAAGACCAATAACGATACTTGGTATTTGTAATTTTTTGGCAAAACTAGCTGCTGCTTCAACAAGCTTATCTGCACCATAGACCAATGCCACAAAACCACCAAGTAACAATAAAATATCCATCATAGCTATCTTCACATTTAATGAAACACAAAGATATTGGTTTATACTGGGAACAAAAAAATTACATGACTGTTTTTTGCTTAAAAAATGTTACTTCTCTTTATTACTTACAAAGAACTTTACTTGTTCGCAATCAAATTTTTCAGACATTCTTCAAACGTAGTGTAGGAAAAAGAAAACCCGGATTCAATGATTCGTGCATTATTTATTCTGCTACCGTAAAGTAATAAGGAAGAACGTTTGCCAAGTACGAATTTTAGTAAAAATGCAGGGACAGAAAAAGGGAGCATTTTTTTTGAGTACATGTTCTTTGCAGTTTGAATACAACTCTCATAAGTAATAGATTCGTTAGCTACGCAATTATACACACCTTTGCAGTGCTTATTCTCTATCGCAAATTGATACATCGAACATATATCGTGGAGATGAATCCATGGCAAATATTGTTTTCCGTTGCCAAGCACCAGTGCTACACGTAGTTGTAATGGAAATAATATGTTTGGTAAGGCACCGCCTTCTGTTGCCATCACAATGCCTGTGCGTAGTTTTATTACCCGTTCTGCAACACCTAGTTTCTCAAACTCATCAGCAGCTTTTTCCCAAGCTACACATACAGAACTCACAAAATCAGTACCGTGTTGATCTGTTTCAGTAAAAATATGTTCGGAGCTTGTTTGACCATAGTAACCAATTGCCGAAGCCGAAATAAATGATTTCAACTTACTGTTCTGTTTGATACAAGCCGTAAGTAGCAGTTTGGCACTATT
>Ga0255345_1003363_pt1 | contig 18705 bp, 24 predicted proteins | sample wastewater_treat_6_FD_192415 | JGI IMG/M metagenome (GOLD analysis project Ga0255345, IMG submission 192415) | Wastewater microbial communities from Lulu Island WWTP, Vancouver, Canada - plant20 | ecosystem: Engineered > WWTP > Wastewater > Unclassified | place: Canada: Vancouver, British... | reverse complement strand
TCCAATGTGTTGGACACGCCGGTCAGCGCCGATTTCATTTGGTTAATGCTGTTCGAGTCTACGTCTACGCTTAGCTTTTTACCGTTTATTTCGGCAACAAGACCCAATAAGTGATTAAGTTTTTCGAGAGCGCCTTTGTCCGCCATCTTATATGCCCTCCGTTTCAATTCGCACTTTAATCACACCGAGGTTTTCTATCTCTAACAGTTTGCTCAGCAGTTCTTCGGCTTTGGCCTTTGCGATTGTTACCTCGTCCGCGTTTACTTTTATAAGCGCTTCCGTTTCTATCAGCGCATTCAGCTTGGTTTGTATCTCATCGATTTTCGCGGCCGCCTCGCTTTCAAACGGGATCACAATCTTTTTTGCGTTTATCGCGTCGATTGCGGCGCCGATCCCTTCTATTTTCGCTTTCATATTTTCTAAACTCATACTCACGCGCCCGCTTCCGCGAAGTCGAATGTCACGGCGATCTTCTTGCCGTTTAGTTTGTCCAATTTATCGCTCATGTCTTTAATGTTGAGGTTCGCTTCTTCTATCGCGCCGGTGACCGCTTTTGAAAGATTGGACCGAAGCATATCAAACTTCTTGTTATCGATCTCTTCAAGCTCTTGCAACGCTTTATTCTTCGCGCTCGTGAAGGCGTCCGCAATGTCGTCTTTTGCGCCCGCTGCGTTCTTTTTAAGTGTGTCAAAATCGATCGCGTTGACGAACTTCTCCGCTTCCGTAGCCGAGTATCCGACTGCCAGCAGCGAGTCCGTGATTCGCTTCTTCGCGTCATCCACCGATACGGCCAACCCTTTGAAGTCGATTGTGTTGATGATATCGAGCGCCGATTTGGCGTCCACGCCCACATCCACGAACGCGCTGAGTACGTCTTTGGCCGCTTGCGCTGCTTTCCCTGGTATCGTCGAGAACTCGTAGCCGTCTATTACGCCGAGTTTGGCCGCGACCTCTTTCCCAAGCACGTCAAAGAACGTGTTGATCTTTTCTGATGCGTTTCTCGCCGATTCTTCGATCGTCTTGAAGTTGAGTTCGCCAAGCCGACTTTTGAATGAGTTGACAACGCTTTCCGGAAGTAAGTCAGGGCGAACATCGATGTTTTTGAACGCGTTCTCAATAGAACTAGCCGCGTCTTTTGCCTTGCCTTCCGCGATGTTTGCCGCGTCGCTCATTTGCTTGTCGATGCTGTCGCGTAATTCCGTCACGCCGTCGGCAGCGGATCCAAATGCCGGCTTGATTCCACCCGCGCTTTTTACGACATCTTCGATCTTCTTGTTGAGGTCAGCGTGTACGGCGGCGAACTCCTCGAGCGTCAGTTTGCCTTTGTTATAATCCGCCCACGCGCGCGCGAGTTGTTCCATCAGGTCAAGATTGGTAGATACGGCGTTGTTGTAGTCCGTTACTTTGTTTGCGATGAACATTGTCTCGAGCGATTCCTTGACGCCCGGTATAAGGCCGCCGAGCGATGCGATGTTCGCCGTGAACTTCTCGAGGTCGGACATCTCGATGTTAACTCCGCTGATATCCGCAATGCCTTCTTTGAGCGCCTCGACTTCGACACGCGCTTTCTTAACCGCCTCAATAACCGGCCCGAGGGCGGCAGCCATCGCCGCAAACGCGCCGACTGCTATCCCGGCTTTGAGCGCGCCTTGGAATCCGGAGAACTCCTGCGCCGTTTTCTTGATCTCCGTCGTTACCGCAGCCGCGCCGGCCTTTAGCGCGCTGAATATGTTTGTCCCCGCGACTGACCCGAGTTCAAGTATCTTGGTTCCGACTTCCTTTATCCCCGTTGCAAGCCTTGGCAGGTCTGTCGTGTAGAGGTTCTTCATTATGTCGCCGAACTTCTTGAAGTTATCAATTGATTTGATGATCGTCCCGGCGATCGCGGATAACGCGCCCACAAGCGTCGCGCCCATTCCGGCTATCGCGCCAAATTGCGTCACGACGCCTTTGATCGGGGCCGGCAGCTTATCGAACCACTGCACAAGTCCCTTCACTGCGTTGGCGATGCCGGTGAATAAAGGCGCAACAGACGCGCCGATCGAGTTCTTGAGCGAGGTAAACGAGTTCTTGAGGCTGGTTATCGCGCCTTTGAGCGATCCTTCCATCCGGTTCGCCGCGTCTTTGGCCGCGCCGCCAGAGTTCTCAAGCTTCTCAATATAGCCGTCTATCGCGTCGCCACCGTCTTCAAGCAACAACGCCACCGACGCGCCCGCTTCAGCTCCGAATGCTTTTAACGCTTTCTCCGCATCGAGCCCGGAGTCTCGGAGTAACTTTATCTTATCCGAAAGAGACAATGCCGGATTCGATAGGTCTTCAAGCGAGACGCCAAGCCCCTCAAGAGTTGTCTTCAACGCCTCGGAAGGCGCGCTTAATTCGGTGAATAGTTTCCGCAAGCCCTGAACGGCCTGCTCCGTATTCGCACCCTTCTCTTTGAGCGAGAGCAACCCAGCAACCGTTTCGCCGAGGGATACGCCCGCCGCGCTCGCTGCCGGTCCAACCTTCTGGAGTTGATCCGCGAGTACGCTCATGTCGATGCTTTTGGAGGCTTCCGCGAGTTGATCGGTTGTCGTCTCTAACTGTTCAAGGCTAACACCGTACGCTCGGACAGCTGTTTGCAAGATGCCAGATGCCGTCTCAGCAGATGCGCCGAACCCGCTCATCAATTGTGTGGCGCTCTCCATGATCACGTTCATCTCTTGGAGTGATGCGCCATTTGCCGCCAAGGCGCTGAATCCCTGCGTGATCTGTTCGATCGACGTAGCGCCGTCGCCGAGTTGCGTGATCTTCTTTGACATCATCTCGACTTCTTCGCTTGTCGCGCCAGTGCTCGTTTGTATGTCTTTGAGTTTCGCGTCGAAGTCTGCGAATGAATTAGCGGCGGAGGCGAGCCCGGCCGTTATCGCGCCGCCAATTCCGGCCATCGCCGCGCCCACGGTTTGGAGCGCCGTGCCCATCTCGTTCAATTCTTTTTTATGTTCTTGGGCCGCTTTTTCCGCCGCTTTTTGTTGCGCCGCGAGTTCTTGTGTATTCTTTGCCGCCTCTTTAGCTTTATCGCTTGTGTCCTTTACCGCTCTCTCAAGGTCAGCTAAGGGCTTCGCCGCTTCGTTCGTTGCCTTTATCTTGATTTCTATCTCAGGATTGTTTGCGATTGCCGCTCACCTCCTTATTCCGCCTTCTCAAATTCAGATAACACCAACACGTTCTTGATCGGTTCATCCCAGCCGTTCGGATAACCGCCCATCCGTTTGATTAGCCAGTATTCATCAGGGATTTTGCCGAGCTTTTTCATCGCTCGCACGAAAGGATCGCTCCTTGTCGTTGATGGATACAAGGCTAACCAGTACCGGGATCAGCGCGATCATAAATTCCGGTGTGAAGCTCTTGACAAACTCTTCGTTGATGGCGCCGTCGTACCCTTCGACCGACACAATCATCTTCGAAAACAGGTACACGATAGCCTTCATTATCTCCGGCTTAATGTTGTCCGCGTTTTGCAATCCCTCGCCGAACGCTTTGATGTTCCCGAGGTTCTCCGCGTAATCGATGCTGGTGATCGGCCGAACCACTATTTTTTTGCCGAATATCATAATTTCCTTCTTTGTGTTTTTGGATACGTATAGCGTTATTTCTTCCGTCATCTCTTTTCTCTCCCTTCAATGCTTGTCAGCGTTTTCTTACCGCTTTCAACTCGTTTATTTGCCTCTCGTACTCGCAGAGCGCGAACACCGTCCGCATAGGTGTTTTCCAACCCCACGGCAGGGATCCGATTCTTCGAAAGATGATGTACTCGATTGGTATGTTGTCTTTAATCACCTGCGTTTTGACGAAAGGATTTATCCTTGCCTTCTAACTGCGTGTGTTTCGCAATCTCCATCACGATTTCGATCATCGCCGATGGATTCATTGTTTTAACGACTTCTCTTGTTACTTCGCTCACACCCTCGATCTTAACAATTTGTTTTGTGAGTAGATCATACGTTCTGTCGATATCCTGCTTTTCGATCTTTTGCCCGGTTGTGAAAACTTGCGCGAGCGTTCGGAATAACGATACGCTTGTAAAGTAATCGTCCGCATATAGCGGCTTTAGAGTAATATCTGTATTTGCTACCTTCACGGTATACGTGTCTTGCGGTCCAATGAATAGATTCATTATTTTCTCTCCCTTCAAAAATAAAGTAGAACGCGGGTTTTATCCCGCGCTCTAAGCGATGGTGAGTGTTTCAAATGAGAAGGTCTGTTTCACTTCAAACTCGGAATCAGGGTCAACACTTCCGGAGGCGCCGGTAATCTTAGCGCCGGTACCGGAGAATGTGATCGTGTGGGAAGTGCTCGATGCGTCTACAAATTTAATTTCGAATGCGATCGCTGCTTTGGCTGGATTCCACGCGCCCGACGCAATTTTGCTTACGGTAGAAGATGCGATGGCAAATTCGCCCTCATAGGTAGCCGTTCCGATCTCCACGTCAGTCGGAGACAACGACGTCCCGTAAATGCCGGTAACGTCTTGGTTCTTGCTGAGCGAGAAGCTACGAATGGTATCCGTTTCGCTCGCCCACGTGATCGTGGCGTCCGAGAAAACGAAGTACGTCTCCGGAGTGATTTCTGTCGGTGCCGTCGCGCCCGTCGTAATGCTTAAGAACATTCCGTCGAGCGAGTATTCGAGCGGCGCATCTTCCCCTCCGCTGATCGTCATGTTTCCGAAGTAACAACTCCCGAGTGTTGCGTCGTGTATTCGCAACTCGACCGCGGGAGGCACGCCGTTGCCGGTATTCGTCCCAAACGCCAGCACATCTTTGCTCGTAACCAATCCGCCAAGGCTGATCGCTTGATCGTATTTGGTCATTCTGGTCTTGGTATAACCGCCGATCCCTTTTTCTTCGGCGGCCTTGTTCGTTATCGAAGGCGATATGCTCTGGAGTAACCCGAGATGAACATTAGTCCCGGACGACTCAAGCCTGCCTACCACCTTCATTTGAGAACCTTGTAACGCTGCCACTTTATCACCTCACTGTTTCGATTTGTATTTCGATTGCCGCGCCCACGACGTAATGGTTCGATGATTCAACCAGTATTCGCTCGAGCGCGTATCCGGGCACTTGATAAAATACCCGCCGGTTTTCGATGCTGCTATTCTTGTTTTTGAAGATTGCAACGATCTTCTCCGCCGCTTCCGCATTGCTCTTCTCAAGCTCTTCCGCCTGTGCGAAGGTGCCGCGGTTCGCGTAGATGATTGTGAAGTCGAGCTTTTCTTTTGCGACGCCTGCACTGCTCACATACACCGCGCGATCGGCTCTTCCGGGCAAAATCTCTATCAACGGATAGATCGCGTTCTTCGCCCAGTTCAGCGCGCCGATCTTGACCGTCTCTGCCTGGAACTCCGTATCCAACGCGTTCTTTATCTCGTCAAGTAGCTCTTTGTACATATCAATCACACGCCCTTGTCAGATGCTCAAGAAGAATATCTTTGATGTTCTCGATTCCCTTGGTATCGAACGGCGGAATTCCATCGCTGTCAGAGTACGGCATAAAGGCTCGCTGCGGCATCTTTCGCGTGCCTGTTTGGTGATACACGCCGTAGAACACGCCAGAGAATACCGACGCTTCACTCTTGTCTGAACGCAGGTTGATCGATTGCTTGAGCTTACCGTGGAACTCGAGGATTTGACCGCTTACGCCCTTGACCTTCTTCTTTTTCTCGATTGTGCTGTCCGCGAGCGCTGGCCATCCCTTCGGCCGCCCTTCTTGCTCGAGGTTCTCCATCACTTCCTCTTTCATGTACACGGCTACGTCTTTGAGCGGTTTAGAGAGATCGGAAAGCTCCTTGTTCAACCGTTTGGTAAGCGTATCAATGCCTTTGTCGGTATAGGTAAACGTGATGGCCATAACATCACCACTTATCCATTACGGTTGTTGTGAATACCTGAGTGCCCGCCGTGATATAGTGTTGCGAAGAAGGGGCCGCCGCATCTGTTCCGGTTGTCTTCTTGAGCGCGCTCATCAATCGATCGTAATATGCCTGAGCCTGCTCCTGGAATCCGTGCCGCTCATATAACCGGTAAATCACGTAAGACGTTTCGTGTATCTCTTTGAGGGTTGTGTCTGTGATTGCAATAATCGAGTTGATAAACGTCTCCGCTTCCGCGAGCAGCACGGTAAGAATCGAATCGTCCGATTCCGTCAAGCTGTTAATAAGGTCTTCAGGGAACTTAGCCTTTAGTTGCGCCACTGTCATATCCGGTCACCTCTAAAAAGGACCAGCCGGCGTTATACCGGCGTGGCCTATTAGGATATCGTGCTTGTAAATACTTTGCACGCGTTAGCGTTATACAAAATCGGGAGAGGATAGGAGAGTAGCGATATAGTCTTCGTGTGCCCTTCGGATGCTTCGGGAATCTTTTCTTTGACGATGACATCGGTCATAATTGGGGATCCATCGGGTTTGAGTTCAAAGTCGACAACCGCGCCGTAGCCAAGAGCAAATTGGCTTGTATTGAGCAGAATCATCTTTCCGCTTGTGCTTGAGGATTCGGGGATGTAGTTGGTCGCAACGTTCGAATCGTTCGCGTAGGTTCCGGAATACACGTATATTTCAGGGATCCCAAACTCTTGGAACTCGCCGATGAACCGAACGCTTGGCGAATTAAACCGAGGCTTAAGCAACCCAAAGTTGTAATTGTTTTTGCTGATATACTTTTCTGTTTTTGAGTGGTTCATAATCCCGCGCGCAAGATACGGGGTCATCAGGATAACGTTCGGCCACATCCCGAGTGTTTGCGCGAACGTCTCGCATTCCGCGCCGATAAGTTCGAGCGGGTCCGTTGAACTGTTCACCGCAAGTGTCCCGGTTGTGCTGATACTGTAATCCTGCTCAAATGTTCTTTCAGTCGTTGTGAAGCTGATTTTCCCAGTCAGGATGAGTTGTCCGAACATATACTCGATACGGCGTTTAAGCCGATCGCGAAGCCCCTGGAGTTTAACGCCGTAGGAATACGCGAAGGAACGCGTGATATCCGAAGCGTCATTCAGGTTTGCAAGTTCATTCAGATTAAACGAAGAAGTCAAAGCTTCCGTCGATTCGATGCTGTCGCGTTCGAAGATTTGGGGCGGCGTCACGGTGATATCTTCGGCGGTGTTCTTGTAATCAATATTGCGCGCCGGATCGTCACGTAATCCGATCGAGCTCATCTTGCCGGAAGTGGTGATCATTCGCCATTTGATCGTGGTCGTCGGGCTGAATATCTTACTGGATCCAAGCATTTGCGTGAGAAAGAACGGCTCATCCCTCATCTGTTGCAATACTTTAGTCAATAACGTAGTCCAGGTAGCACTGTTGAACGTCGCCATTACGCCGTCACCCCTTCTCTTTCAAGTACAATGATTCCGTTCTTCGCCAGTCTCGCTTTTGTGTCCGCGCTCAGCGTGCCGTACAGATCAGAATCGGCCACTACACCGTTGAGCAGAGTCTTCGCGTATCCGATCGTTTGGTTTTTATCTACATCTTCGGAGAGCACCGCGCACGGTTCGTAGGTGTACATGTTGTAACCAACTTTGATAACTGCGTTTTTCGTATGGCTCGATATCGTGATGACCTTCGTCGAGTAGTTCGTCGTGATCTTGGTGGTAGACGTGCCAACTGATACGGATAGTATCGCGGGAGAACCATATTCGATCGCGTAAGTGGCTGCTGGTAAGGCTGTGGCTGCGCTCGTCGTCATCGTGGTCGTAACGGTCACCGCTGTGGGAGTGGCTTTGTACAACCCCGTGAGGTTATCCCATCCCATCACCTGTTTCGCGGACAGCGTCGCGTTTGTTGCAACGGATACCATCAGTTCGTATCCGCTTTCAAACCCTTCGGTTTTCAAACTCATCATTTCACCTCCACGCCGGCGAACGTTTTAGCCAGCTTGTCAATATCTACCCCTTTAGGCGCTTCTTCGGAATCGGATAATCCTACGTAGCGTTTCGTCGGGACGGTTGTCGATGTTTCGAGGATTGATTCGAAGAACTTCTCTTGATTAGGATCCTCGACCAGTTTATCTGCCAGCATCTTCACAAGCGCGGGGGCCTTGCTCTTCGCGAGCCAGCCGTCGCTCCATTGCTGCACGTGCATCGTGTGTTTCTCTTTTTGCATTGTTTCCAGATCATCGCTGAGCTTCTTGATCTGGCCGTCTTTCTCTTTTATCTGCTCGTCGAATTGCTTGGTAAGCGTTTCCTCTTGAGCTTTCAGCTTCTCTTCAAACTGTTTGTTTTGCGTTTTCAAGGCTGCGAGTTCTTCTTCGTAGCGCTTGACAACAGCAAAATCGTTCGCGTTTTCTGCCATTCTCTTAGCTCCTTTGTCGTTGTTTCCATAGGCCGTCTCTATGTCAATCTCTACATTCCAGGTTATCAAGTTGTGTTCTCCATCCGCGTCTGTTAGCGTGATACGTTGCATTCCGGGTTGTGCCGGGATAGGCGTCAGCGATATCTCCAAAAGTGTTGGCCCTTCCTCTTGCCCGGTCGTCTTGTTGATATAGTTGTCGTGATAGGCAGGGCTCAAGAAGTCATACCGGCCGCTTTTGATTAGCTTCTCACCTTCCGAAGTGAACTCGATATCCGCGGCGAGCCCCTCATCTTTTATCCGCAATGCCTTAATCTCCCCGTACTTGCCACCTTTGCTCTCGTGAGACAGAAGTACTGGTATCGGATACGGCACAATCTTCCGGTCGAGATTCTTCTTGAGTTGTTCCGCGATTCTCTTCGAGTGTTCAACCCTGCCGTATCGAGAATCGTAGAAGGTTTGGAAAGGCAGGATCAGAACTTCTTTTGTCACACCGTTTTCACCTCCTGTGATTCGGTTAATAGGTTTGCAATTATGTCTTTGATCGCGTTCAATTGCGCTTCTTCCCCATGTTCCTCGGCGTGTTTACGGTATCCTTCGCTGTCGTACTGGTTGCTTAGGATCATCCGCACGGCCTCGTCTACGGTGTTGTACAGGTATTCCTCGGGATACACGTCGGTTGCTCCCCAGAAGTGATGGATGATCGGTTTAATTCCTTTGCTCTCCGCTTCGAGGATTGCCATGCCGGTCCCTTCGGTGTAGGATGTCGAGAGGAAATAGTTCTTATCTTCGAGGAAGGCGTTCATGTCTTTTTGATGCCCTACGAAGTGGATGTTACGTTCCAGCCCAAGCTGTGTGATGATGTGTTTGAGGTATTGCCAGAGCCGGATGTCTTGGAGTTCGCCAGCCCAGAATAACTCGTATCCGGGATCCAACCGCGCGAGCTGGTTCATTATCTGCACCATCATCATCGGGTTCTTCAGCGCGTTGATATGCCCGGCGAATGCGATCTTGTATCCGGTCCCGTGGTTACCGTAGCTGAATCGTTTGGTATCCACGCCCATCGGCACGAGAGCGACTTTATCCGCAGGCACGATCTCTTTCGCCAGCTCATAGATATGATCCGCTGCGAACATCACACAATCGGCGTTGTTGTAGTTGATTTGCTTCAGGAATCCGTTGTAAGCCTCGTAAGCGTGTACGCGGATGATGGTCTTCTTTGCCGGATACTTGTTTGTCCCGGCGATCGCGAGTTCGTTTCCGAATTCGTACCAAACGAGATCGGCCCAGTCGATGTACTGCTTCGCGTGTTCGATGTCACTTACCACCGCCGTCTGCACGATATAATCCCGCGCGAGTTCGTGTCGCACGCCGTGGAGGAATGAAGCAAAGCCCGGCGCGACGATGATCGCAATCTTCTTGCGTTTGGTAGCCATCTCGTGATTGGCTTCACCGTACAACCGAGAGTAGTAAGGCGAGAGATTGATCCGTTCGTGATCGGCGAGTTTAATAATAGCCGGTTCGAAGCGTTTTAAGACATTTGCGTGTTGCGTTTGCGCGAGTGTTCTTATCAATTCATCCGCCGCCCACGTCGTGATCGTCGTGGCCTTCACATCCCGCAGAATCATGAGCGCCATATCGATCATCCCGGTCTCAATCGCGGCCTTTGCCCCGATGATCAGCGCAACGTCGTGATACTTCTCGTATTGAAGCGTGAACAGACACCCGCTCTTGTTGAACGCCGCTACCTTTGCCGTGTACGTCTCAAAGGCTTTTAATGCGTTAAGCGGCTGCTTGAGCGCGTTAAACATCAACTCCTCAACGATGTAAGAGTCCGGGCAATCAGGAGCCATTGACCGCGCCGCCGAGATGCACGCTCTGATGATGTCTTGTTCGTTGTATTCGAGCGCTTGTAAGCCGAGAAGGATAAAGACGTCGTACATCATCACGGGAATGTGTCGCGCTGGTCTTGCTTCCGATAATAATGTTTTCCCGTAGGTGTAGGCTTCCTCTTTTTGCTCGCACACGAGCAAGGTTTTGTAATACTGCGCCTTGTAGTAGAACTGCTCCATCTCGCTTAGCGTGTCGTCTTTAAGCATCTTCTCCATCATCGAGAGCAACCGTTTCCGCTTCTTCTCGCGCAGCTCCGGGGTCCACTGATATCCGTAGTGGTTCGATACCAGCTCGGTCGTGATGCTCTGCTGCTCGTACTGCGGATGATTGTGAACCGCATACTTGTACGAGATCGTGCCGCGTCTGAATATTCTCGGTAAGGCGAGCGTGTCGCTTAGGGTGTCCGTGATGATGTTTCGCGTAATCATCATAATCGTTTTCACTTCGGGCGGTTGCGATTCGAGCAAACCGCGCAACTTATCTTGTGCTTCTTGTGTGAGTTCTTCGTCCCCGTCATACACGAAAACCCAATCCCCATTACACAACGCGATGGATGCGTTCCGCGCCTCGCTGAAATCCTCTTTCCATTCGTGATCGTGTAGCTTAATCTTTGGTTCATTCATTCCGGTAATGATCTCTTTTGTCCGATCAACGGATCCGGTATCGAGTATTACGATCTCGTCCGCTATCGGTAGAACGCTTCGAAGCGCTCTTTCTATGTTCTTCTCCTCGTCCCGTACTATCATCGCAACGCTAACCAACATCTTTTTTATGCTCCTTTCGCATAGATTCTCGCGGATTCAAACAGAGGTGCGCAGTATCGAAGCATCTCTTCGCGAGGGATAGTGTTTATCTTGATGAAGTTTGGTAATTGATTGTTTAAGTATCTCGAAGCAACCGCCATAAAGAAGCCGTGAAGATATTCCGATCTCTTGTTTGTTATGCCTTCCGGCAGATAGACGCTCGCGGTGAAGTTCTCGACAATATACCGAAGAATCGCGTTGATTGATCGAATACGCCGTTCAATCCCGTGCGTATGGCTCCCGTTGTGTATTCGATAGTGCCGCAGCGGTTTGTTCAATGCTTTGATATGGAGCCCGTGTTTCAAGTAGTGCAATACGTTGATTGTATCCACGTCGCATCCGAGATTTTGCTGGCTATAAGCCCCGCATAGAACCCGAGCGCCAAGCCGAACCCTGCGCCTAACACAAAGACCACGATATACACTCGTATCACTCTCCCAACAAAAAAAGAGCCATCCGGCTCTTCTCTCTCTCTATTATTCACTTGGTGAATGTTCAGTATTGATTCAGAACGTCCAGCACCGTCGCGATGTCTTGCGGCCGCTGCTTCGTTTCCGTTGTGAGATGCGTATCGTTGATGTTCTTATACTGATCCTTCCGCTTGCTGTACTTCGTGACCGGCTCGAGGTTCGAACGGCAGTTCACGTGAAGCGGCGGCGTATTGGATGCGATTGCGCCCGTATCGTGCGCCGGTATGAATATGTCGTTCCGTTCCCTGCATATATCCGTGGTAAGCATATCCAATACCGCGTTGAAACGATATCCCTCAAGTATCGTGCTGCCCTGACACTCTTCGAGCGTTCCGACGTTGTAGGCGCGCGTTGCTTCTGTGATTGCGATCGCCTTCGCCCGTGCTCGCGCAAAATCCGTAATCTTGTTGCTGATGTAGGCCGTTGCCTGCGACTCGCTCATTCCTTGCTCTACCGTATCTTTGATAAGCCCTGATACGTATTTCAGCGTGTCTTGCGCTTCAATCCCTGCGAGCTGCACCGTGTACTGGCTCATAAAGGCCATCGCCTTCTCGCTCGGGCGAAAGTATTCGTCAAACGCTGCCGCTTCGTTCTTGATGAGTTTGGTGCCGATAATTCCGAGCAATCCTTTGACAAGTTTTGAATCGTTTTTGAGTATGATTTTAAGCGCCGCGACGGTTTGGCTCCAGTCGGGCGTTGCAAATCTCCGGTTCGGTGTGCGATGTTGCTTTCCGCGCGTTTGCTTCACAATATCGCCGAATCCAGCGATGCGCCCGTACAAGAACGCCGTCATCACGCCGCTCATTATCGCGTTCTGGAACTCGGGCAGTATATCGTAGGTTATCGATCGGTTATCAATTACCGCCTGTCGTAGCCGCTTCCACGGGCTCATCAGGTAGTGTGTTATCCTGTTTTCCGCGTAAGTCAGCGCTGTCTTTGTCATTATCGCCGTCGGCATCCGGTATCACCGCCCCTTCGTATTCCGGGATAGATAGCATGTCGCGAATCCACGGTTCCGTGGGATCCACCACGCCGCCGCTTATCAACGCGGTTATATATCCAGCCATCGCCGTCTTGTCATCAACGCTCGGTTGCACGTTGATCGCGAACTCGCCATAATCCTCTTGCACGCCGAAGTTGTACTCAACAAGCCGTGTTATCAGCTGGTCAAGGATTTGGTTCGCGTAGTTCGTCGCCTGCGAACGCATCGTGTCTTGAAAGAGCTGCATGTGCGTTTTGCTCATCGCGTACGCGCCGGTATCCGAAGACGATGATATCAGTTGAGGCACTTGCAAGCCTCGGAATATAAGCGTGTTCAGATACTCGATCGAGTCTTGAAAACTCCGGGCCATATCGCTCCCTGGTTGAAGCGTGGATATCTTGTCACCGATCGGCACCGATACGCCGGCCTTCGAGAACCACGATGCGAAGATTGCTCTCGCCGCATTGGGATCCGCGCTCTCGGCCACCACTGTTGGAATCGCGAACTTCTCCATCGCCACCGCCCACCACTTCTTGAGCGCGGTTTTGAACTGCCAGCTCGAGAATACGGGGCGAAGGACGCTCTCACCGTAGATGCCGCCTCCGTTTCGCAGGATAAGACACTTTTCAGGAGGGAGTATAATCTTCCCGTATTTGATGGTAGTGTATTCAATCGCGAGCGATTCGTCATCTTGAACCTTGAACGCGCATTGATACGGCGCGAGCCGTGTGATGTCGGCCACCTTTGCGATACCGTTATCGATCGTGTAGATGATCTCTCCGACCGCATAACCGTAGCCTTGAGCCTCATAGATCATTCGCTGGAGCACGTTGCCGATAGAGGTGTTCGAGAAGTCTATCGCTTGGTTGATTGTCTCGTCTATCCGCTCATCCGGATGCGTGTATCTCCCGATCGATGAGTAGATCATATTCGTCGTGTACATGAGCCCTGCTTTAATCGTCTCGTCACGCGTGAGCATCTTTTCTTTGTCTTCGTTCTCGAGGTCATCTTCGTTCAGTATCACGCCGAGAATCTCCCAGAAGCGATCCAGGAGGCTGATATATTGCGTTGTGTCTATTTTCTGCTGTTCTGCCATTTCATCACCACGCCGTGTATTCGGATTTTGTGCCTGTGTAGAGGCCATAACGCATCGCGTCCATCAAGTGATCCTGGAATTTGACCGGTTCGTCGAGCACGCGCCCGTCTTTGTCTTCCCGCCATTTGTACGATTGCAATTCTTTGATCAGGTTCGAGCTCTCCGAGTAGACGCGGAGCTTTCGGCTCTTCGCAAAGTCGATCCCTTTGAGCACGTCTTTCTTTGCCGGCATCGCGGTTAAGCCCGCCGCCCTCAGCTCTTGGATACGGTTTGGTTCGGCGCTGTCGCAATAGATGCGGCCCAATACGTTGAGTTGCTTTATCTTGTCGATCAGTTCCGAATTTGTGAGGTGTGTCTGATAGATTAGTTCCCGCAGGTATATCTCGCCGTCGTACTCGCGTATCTCCACGAGCGCCGTCGGGTTGTTGAACCCGAAGTCGAGCCCGTATGTAACCGTTCCGGCTTTCGGCATCTCGTTTGTGAGCCGCCAGTTAGTGTAGATCAAACCCTTTGGGGATCCCCATTCGCCCAGCGCGTAGATTTGGTAATACGTCGGGTCTTGGTCTTTGAGCCCTTCAATCACTTGCTTGTAGTCGTCTCCGAGGAATCGGTTGTCTTTGTACGTTGTCTTGAGGATCGAGGCGTTCTCGACGTGTTGATCGAAGAACCGCTTCTTGAGCCAGCTATACTCGGACACGGGGTTAAACGATAAGATGATTTGGTTCGGATAGTTAGATCGGGTTCGGAGCCGAAGGTCGAGCTGCATAAAATCTTCCGGCGTTATCTCGCTCGCCTCTTCGATCCAGATGTCCGTTATGCCGGTGATGGATTTGAGCTTTTCCACGTCATCAAGGCCGGTGAAGAGTATCTGATTCTCGGAGATGCCGCGCACTTGTAGCGTGATGTCAAGCTCCGTCTTGTCAATCTTGAACAGCGGGTTCAGCTTCCATCCGCTTATAACGCTTCGCAAAAGATCGTACGTGCTGTGCCGATTGGTTCGCGCGACCTTCCGAACTACCAGATACCGATGCCCGCGCTCACGGAGCATCCGATACAGTATCTTCTGCGCGATGAAGTGGCTCTTCCCAGAACCAGCGCCGCCGTAGTATATTTCGTAGCGCTTACGATTGTCTAAGTAAGGGATAAATGCAGAGTTAAATTCTTTCGCTTTACTCTTAAACGTAATATCGATTATGGTGTCACACTTCATCGTCCTCAAACCCGATTCTTATCTGGAACGATCCGGAGTGTTCGATGTCGATGTTGTCCCGTTGTTGGAGTATTTGCTTTCCAAGCCATATCTGCATCGTTCTGTCCCCGCTTTCGGCGAGTTTCCATTGCATCCTCCGAAGACTTGCCCGGCCGAGAAGTCGCGCTTTGTTATATAGCTCGTTAAACCTTTTGCTTCGCTGGAGTGTGTCAACAGACATTCCGAGCACGGACGCGATTTCTTCCTGCGTGCAATGTATTTGGGCGAGCTTTTCCGCAAGCTCGAAGTCTATTTCTTTTCTTGGCCTTGCCATTCTAATCACCTGCTTTTATATGCACCGCAAAACGTCATGGTGTCTTTTTTTCATAAAGTTCCCCGTTTCGCTTTATCGTGATGTTCGGGTCGAGCTTCCGCATCCGGTCGATGATGACGCTGCAGTATTTCGAATCTATCTCCATTCCGTAGCACTTGCGGTTTAATTGATGCGCCGCGACCATTGTTGTGCCGGAACCGAGATAAATGTCTGCCACATTGTCTTGTTCTTTAGAATTATTCAACAGCGCGTTTTCAACCAATTTAACCGGCTTCATGGTTGGATGTTCCTTGTTCGATCTCGGCTTGTCAACCTTCCATACGCTTGTCTTGTGTTCGCCTAACCCATAAAACTTGTGCGTTTTGTTCCACGTCAACAATATTGGTTCGTGCTGATATTCATAATCAAGTCTCCCCATCGAAAACGTAGGAGCGTTTTTATACCACATTAAAACGTGCCGCACAGGCAGTCCGGCATCCCTCATCATCATCATCATCATCATTCCCAATTCTCCGCCTTGCGGAGCAGTAACAAAATATGTACAACAGTCATTTGAATAGTTCTTTAGGTTTGTGAACGCGGATACGAGTTTATTATAAAGTTCGTCACGAGAAATGTTATCGTCTTTAATATCCTTTAAATTCATTCCAGCCTTCTGGAAGGAATTTAAGAATCGGTTTTTTGCGCCAATCTCTACCCCATACGGCGGGTCAGTAAACACCATGTCCGCCTTCTCCCCGTTCATCAGCTTTGCCATCTGCTCACTATCCGTGCTATCCCCGCATAACAAGCGATGCGGGCCTATCTCGAACAAATCGCCGAGCGCAATGTCGGTTTCGATTTCGTCTGGCACTTCGTAGTCATCTTCTTGCGCTTCTTGCTTCGGCATCCAATCTTCCGGGAAGTCGATGCCCCAATCTGAAAGTTTTGGAGCGTCCCATTCGTTGGCTAAAATATCCCAATCCCACTCGCCGTATGGGGCGTTGTCAGCGATAATAAACCGTTTCTTCTGCTCCTCGGTCAACTCATCGGCTCTTTTCACCCACTCGTCCGGGATTTCTTTGAATCCGAGATGTTGAAGCGCTTTATACCGCATATTGCCGCCCAATATCATCCCATCGGCATCGACGACTATCGGGCGCAGCTTCATCATCTCCGGGAACTCTTCAATGCTTTTAACGAGCTTCTGGAACCGCGCGTCTTTGATTATTCTTGGGTTCTTTGGGTTGACTTTTATCTCTTTAATTTGCATTGTTCCCTCCCGAAAAATTCGCAACAAAAAAGGGCCCGGAGGCCCTTCTTCATATTTCATCCGCGGTATTATCATACCTGCGGCTATTATATCGATAATACCACAATTATGTTTTTTTGTCAAGTGGTATCGTTTTTATCGCCTCGATCATCCGGTCGAACAGAGTGACCGGGTACATCTTAGCGTTTCCGATCGTCTGCACGGGCTGGAGGTCTAAATATTTGAGTGTCTCAAGAAGCACGGGACGTGGTATCCCGTGCTGTTTTGCGTAATCCGTAGCGGTTATGAGTGTGTTATTCATCATCTTCTTCCTCACTGATCGCTTCCTCATTTATTATCCCCGTTAGCCTCTCCAAACAGAACCGCTTCATCTTGTACAGCTTACTCGTCGAGCAGTCGAACAACACTGCCAGACGCCGCACCGGCAGCGTCCGAAACTTCATCCGGCCCCACTCGTACTCCAGCCACGCGCTCATGGTATTCGCGGGCTCGAAGTCGTGGTTGATATAGCAGTGGAACAGGATCGTGCGGCACTCTCGCGGGAGCTGATTGTACCAGCGATCGAAGAACTTGATAAACAAACCCGCGCGCACCTGATCGTTCAGGCACGCGAGCTCGTTCGGGTGCCCGCTCAGGTGCCAGTCGATTTCGCCGGAAGGCAGAATCACGAGATGCACGCGGCAGCCGAGATAACGTTGCACGTTTGCCTTGTAACTCTGCAACATCCGCACAACGTCCGCATTGGATACGCGGCTATTTTTGAGAGTGATATCGCGCATTAATAAGCTTTTTGAGAAGACGAACCCTGGACTCTGCGATAAGATCGGCCTTCCGTTTGCCGATCATCGCTTCAAGTTCGGATATGCGTGTAACAATTGCCTCGAGTTCGGATATTTTTGCGACATCGCCTTGTATCGCTTCCACTTTGCAGAGCCTGAGCCGGGACGTCATCCGCATAATCGCTTCGAGGTCTCTTTTTGTGTTATAGAGGTCAAGTTCTAACGTTTGATAGTTTGCAAACACGTTTAGAAATTCCTGTTCATCCATAGCGCTAAGCATTTGAACCCCTCCAGGCCATATAGGTTATCGGGAACGCGCCGGCAAATTCCAACTCCATCCGCTTGGCGATGTCCCGTATCTCTTGCTCCGCACGATTGCTTAATCGCTCATCCAAGAAGTGCATCAGTTCCCGGAGATTCACAAGCCAGTAGAACTCGGTAAGGATGCTCATCGGCAGGATTCGCCGCGCAATCTCGCGGGGAATCTTTAGCTCGTCGGTTTGGAACGCGTAATCCCGTAGCGCATAATCAATATGCTTTTGTTCGTAGCCCGCCGGAAGTTTGTCGAGGTCGGCGCTCTCACTCTCGATTGGATCCACACGCCGCGTGGAACGGGTGATCCGCGACGCGTGCCGGTATTGTAAGAATTGCGAGTGACAGAGCCGCGAGCAACGGATATAGAACCACATGCTCGCAAACTCGAACGGTGTGCCCTCTTTATTCGCGATTAAACCGTTTATGATCGGCTCGACGCGTTCGCTCTCGACGTGCTTGGCCCCATAACTGATTCGAGCCGCCAACGCGATTGATCCGTCGGATCCGTAGCGGTTGATCACCTTCACAATGTTTCGTTCGCTCATTTTATACCCTCCCCAGCATCGTATCCAATATGTACCGCGACCACGATTCGAGCGGCATCTTATCGAGCTCCTCGATCGTGTGCCAACGCCACTCCGGTATCTCGTCCGATGGTTTGAGTTCGCCTGCCCACTTCGTGCAAAACGACGCCACGCCAAGATGAACGCGATCAACAGCGGTTTCGTGCAGCATAATGCTGATTAGGTATTGGAGATGTACCGGTGTTACGCCAATCTCTTCGAACATCTCGCGCCGTCTCGCGTTGTCTACCGCAGGCCAGCCGTATCCGTCGTTCTCTTCCACGTGCCCGCCGATCCCGATGGTGAGTTGATCGTGCAACCGGCCTTCGCTGCTCGTCTTCTGCCGTTTGTAAGCAAGTATCTTGCCGTTGTCGCCTCTCGTGCGGTCGAACAGCACCGTATATGGTATCAGTTGCCGGTACGCGTAGTTCGTCTCGACAATGCTCCGTTCGAGGTAGACACCGCGGGCGTTTACGTATTCCACCACGTCATCGATGTCGCTGATTGCCGGAACGCATAGTATCTTCGCCATCTCACACCTCCGTGGATCGGATCGGCATTATGTAATGCGAGGCGTTGCCATTCACTTCCGGGTCTCGCCCGAGATAACCGCTCACGATGATTTTATTCATTGATTTTCCTCCCTCCGAATTCCGTTATAACATTGAGCTTTGTATGCTTTCTGCCCGTGATGGCCGCGCTCACGACC
>Ga0255345_1003359_pt1 | contig 18727 bp, 16 predicted proteins | sample wastewater_treat_6_FD_192415 | JGI IMG/M metagenome (GOLD analysis project Ga0255345, IMG submission 192415) | Wastewater microbial communities from Lulu Island WWTP, Vancouver, Canada - plant20 | ecosystem: Engineered > WWTP > Wastewater > Unclassified | place: Canada: Vancouver, British... | reverse complement strand
GGCCTTCGACGGCCCTTTTTATACCATATTCAGCCGCCCTGCCGCAAGATATCTTCCTTCCTTTTGTTGAGGGGCTTGCTTTCAGGTTAAAAAACAATTTCTAAATATCCGGGCTGCTGGTACAATAAGTTGTGCAGGTTTTATAAAAACCCCTGAAAAATCGAATATTGAAAGAACCTCGGCAATGAGAACCTTCCAGTTTATGTTTCTTGCAGGAAATGTATTCCTTTGGAGTTTTTCACTTTCGGCCCAGACAGAATCGCCGATTCAGGAAGCTACCTATGAGAAATCGGTCATTCAGTTAACGGTTGTTCAGCAGGAATACGATTATGTAAACCCGTGGAAGAAGACTCAGATGAGCCGCGGCAGCGGTTCCGGGTTTGTCATTGCCGGCAATCGAATCCTCACCAATGCTCATAACGTGAGTAATTACAGATACATAGAAGTTAAAAAGCAGAATATTGCCAAGCGGTATCCTGCAAAAGTTGACTTTGTCGGCCACGACTGCGATCTGGCGATTGTATCCGTTTATGATCCTGCTTTTTATAACGACATGGCACCTCTTGAATTTGGTCCCCTGCCGAAGGTCAATTCCACCGTTCAAACCTGCGGTTTTCCTCTCGGAGGACAGACAGTTTCAGTGACAAAAGGAGTTGTATCTCGAATTGAGGTAGGCATTTACAGTCATACTCAGGCGGATACCCATCTTCTTGTTCAAACGGATGCAGCCATTAATCCGGGCAACTCCGGCGGGCCGGTCATTCAGGACGGCAAAGTCGTCGGGGCAGCATTTCAGGGAATCCAAATGGCTGATAATATTGGATTTATGATTCCGACGCCTGTGATTGAGCATTTTCTTAAGGACATTGAAGATGGAGTATATCACGGTTTTGGCTCCTTGGGGATTCTGACCTTTGAAGGTCTTCATAATTCCGCACTCAGACAATACTTAAAGGTTCCGGAAGACCGGCAAGGCGTGGTCGTGCTCGATTTGGTCCTGAACAGTACTGGGGCGTCGGTTTTTCAGAGAAATGATGTTCTGACGAAAATCGGCGATTTTGATATTGATAATGATGGAATGATCCGAATTTACGGTCTGATGCTTGATATGTCCGAAGCGATTGAGCAAAAGCAGCTCGGTGAAACAATTGAAGTCGTTTTTTACCGAGATGGCGTCTGCAATCAGGCGTCCATCAAGATTGACCACAATGAACCGGTTCTGACTTTTCGTCGGCTATTTGATATTCAGCCCCGCTATCGATGTTTTTCTGGACTGACGTTTGTCACCTTGAACCGCAACTTTCTTGAGTCTTGGGGGCGAAACTGGATTACAGACATCCCCTTCTATCTTCGATACTTGTTTTATGACGTCCAGAATTTGAATACAAATCCGGCAAGAAAAGAGTATGTAGTGTTGTCGGATATTTTACCGGATGAATTGACGACCTATGTGGGCGGTTTTGTCCATCAACCTGTGGAGAGCGTTAACGGTCTTCCTATTTTATCCTTGGATGACTTGGATTCTGCTTTTGCGAAGGATGTGGACGGATTTTGGGTAATCCGGTTTTTGGGAAACCCTACGCCGATGATTATTGATGCGGTCAAAGCGAGACAGAAGCATCTGGAAATACTCGAAAAATATGATGTCCCCATCACCCCCCTGCCGGAGCAGTCTTTATGAAAAAACCTGCTTTAGTGATTATTGGCCTGTTTTTTATCGGACTATGCGGTTCTTGCCGACATGCGGAAGAAACTTTTCCAAATACTCACCGTGTGTCGGGAAGTTTCGAGGATTCTTTGGTTTCCATACAGATATCGAGCAGCTGGTTTGACGGTTTGCAGCCGTGGAAACGTTCTCCTTCTCAAACAAATTTCTGCTGCGGCACCGCTGTCGGCCCTGATGAAATTGTCACCATTGCCGAGCCGTTTGCCTATGCCTCCTTTGTCCAGGTCAAAACTCACCGTTCGGCAGAATATATTCCGGCCAGGATAAAGGCGATCGATTATGACCTTAATCTTTGCCTTCTTCAAATCGATAGGCAGCAGCTTGCGGCCCCCCTGCTTGCCGTTCCTTTTTCAAAGGGCTTCGGGAAGGGACTGGAGCTGAACGGCCGCTGGCTGTCTTCGGATGCTTTGGTCAAAACGTCGCGAGGTTTCTTGGACAGGGCGGTTGTACGGAGGTGCCCTACTTCTTATCAGAAAATCTTAACTTTTGTATTGACAAGCACTTCCAGACAAACCTCCCGAGGAGAACTTTACACGGATTCCAAAGGGAGTGCTCTCGGCATTGCTTTTGACGGCTCTGAGACAGAGGCGGTTTTGCTGCCGGGTGAGACAATAAACCTGTTTTTGACCGAAGCACGGCAAGATACAGAATATAAAGGATATGGTACGCCTGGATACGAGACCTATGAGATGGTTGATCCTGCTGTTCGCAAGTTCCTTAAAATGCCTGAAGATAGAAAAGACGGATGCTTTGTCTCCGTGGTTTACACGAAGGGGACTGGAAGCGAAGTTTTGAAGCCCCAGGATGTGATTCTTGAAATCGACGGCAATCCGATTGATGCCTTCGGCCGCTGCAAGCACCCTGTCTATGAAGATATTTCTTATGAATATCTTATCCAGAGACATCGAGTGGGAGAGCCGATCACATTTACGGTTTTCAGGGAGGGCAAAGAACTCACACTTCAATCGACGGCATCCCGATTCGATTCGGCGGATATGCTGGTGCCCTACCAGGAATACGGCAAACAGCCGAAATATTTCATAACCGGCGGTTATATTTTTCAGAAACTTACGCTTGATTACCTGCGTCTTTGGGGCGAGAACTGGCAGGGAAAGGTGCCCCCTCATCTTTTGAATTACTATCGAAATCTGTCAATGAATCCGCCGGAAGGGCGAAAAGAGGTTGTTATCTTGAGTTTTGTTTTGCCGGCTGAAATCAATCTTGGCTATCAAAACATGGGCAGGATCGTTGTAAAGACGTTTAACGGCGTTGAAATCAAGCAGATGTCCGATATCCTTACTGCCCTGAATGCCGCTCCTGAATCCCCCTTCCATGTAGTCGAGTTTGAGATGAATTACCCGACTGTGGTTATCCCAAAGGAAAATCTTGAACAGACAGACCAGATGATTTTTCAGCTTTACGGCATTCCAAAATCCTCCAATATCAATTAGCAATTAGCAGCAGGGTTTTCTGCAGAATGTTTCACGTGAAACAGGAGTGAGGTGGTTTGTAAGTTTTGTTTCACGTGAAACATTTTTTTCTGGATTTTTTATCGATTTCTTTTTAGAACTGCCGACACCATTTGTATGGGTTAAGATACTATTTTTATGGAGGAATATTTATGAGTAGCGGGAAAGCAAAAAAACCGCATTTGGGTAGGGGGCTGGAAGCACTTTTGGGTCCGATAACAGTAGGCCCCAGCGAACAAGAGCAGGTACCAGTCGTCCGAGATGAACATAAGTATCCTCGGGACAAGGAGTTAGAGAAATCGAAATCAGAATTGCCCCTGTCTTCGATTCGTCCGAATCCGTATCAGCCCCGTCAATTTTGGGATGAAAATGAGCTGAAAGAACTGGCAGAGTCGATCCGGCAGAATGGAGTGATTCAGCCGATTCTGGTGCGTCCGGCGGGAGACGGACAATATGAAATCATTGCCGGGGAAAGACGTTTCAGGGCGGCCCAGATAGCTGGGCTGTCGGCAATACCGGTTCTGATACGTCAGGCAACGGAGGAGCAGATGCTGGAGTTGGCGCTGGTGGAAAATATTCACCGGGCCGATTTGAATCCGATTGAACGGGCTCAGGCCTACCAGAAGTACATCCAGAGTTTTTCGCTTACCCAGACAGAGGCCGCGCAGCGTCTGGGCGAAGACCGCTCGGTCGTTTCCAATTACCTTCGTTTGCTGGATTTGCCGGCGGATGTGCAGGAGATGCTGAAGGCCGGCCAGTTGAGTATGGGCCATGCCCGGGCTATTCTGGCTTTGCAGGAGGAAGAAGTCCGACGAAAGTTGGCCAACCGGGCGATGGCAGGGCGGCTGAGTGTGCGGGAGGTCGAGCAGATCGTGCGCCGGCTTCTGCAGCGAGACCAGCAAACCAGCCGACAGAAAAAAGAAAAGGCCGCTTACATTCTCGACCTGGAAAAGCGTCTGGAAACAATTTTAGGTACGAAAGTGCGAATTGAACCCGGCCGAAGAGGCAGCCGGGGACGGATTATCATAGAATACTATTCGCTGGATGAGTTCGAGCGGCTGGCTCAGAGTATGGGGATGTCCAGCACAGATGTTCTGTAGATGCAGTTTTAATTGAAGATTGTATTCACAATCACAAATAGAAAATCTTTTTCCCTCCGTGCTGAAGCAGGGAAGCAAGCGCAAACAAATTGCTTTGTATTAACTCTGGTTGTCAGGTGCTGTGCAGTGCCTCGGTGAGGGGCTGGTGCCACCACTGGGGGTCACGCAGGTAGTGCTTCATCCAGATAGCGGCATTGACGCCGTCGGCAACAGCCGTGACCAGCTGCATGGCTGCACCAATTCGGCAGTCGCCGGCTGCAAATACCCCCGGCACAGCGGTTCGCAAATAGGCCGGCTCGCAGCGGATAAAGCCCGTCTCGGTTAAATCTGCAAAACCTTTCAGAAAGGCCGTATTGGGAACCATTCCGACGAAGATAAACACACCGTCGCAAGGCAATTCTTCTATCTGTCCGGTTTGGACGTTTTTGAGGAGAACTTTTTCTACTTTGCTGCTGCCTTTGATTTCAGTGAGGATGGTGTTGAGTTTGAGACGGATGTTTGAATCTTTCTGCGCGGCTTTCTGCATCAATTCTTCGACAAGAATTTTAGAGGCCCGAAACTCGCTGCGGCGGTGTACCAGATAAACGGTGCGGACATATTTGGACAGATGGAGGGTCTCTTCGACGGCGGTATTTCCGCCGCCGACGGCAACGACAACTTTGTCCTTAAAGAAGGGGGCGTCGCATGTGCCGCAATAACTTACGCCAGAGCCGGCCTGACGAAATTCTTCTTCCCCCGGGACGCCGAGTTTGCGATAGGAGCTGCCGGGGGCCAGGATCACCACCTTCGACAAATAGGTATCCCGGCTGGTGCGGACTTCGATGAGGCCGTCCGGGCGGCGCTGGAGATGAATGGCTTCCTGGCCGCTTTTGATTTCGGCGCCAAAGGACTGAACCTGCTCCACCATTTTCAGAACCAGGTCCGGCCCGGAGATGTTAACATAGCCCGGATAGTTTTCGATCCGGTCGGTAGTGAGGATTTGTCCGCCCGGGTAAAACTTTTCGAGGATGATGGTCTTGAAGCGGTCACGAGCGGCATAGAGTGCAGCGCCCAGTCCAGCCGGACCGGCTCCGATGATGAGGCAGTCTGCTGAATAGTCCGTCATATTCGTTTATCCTTTGGAGTCTGATTCTGTTTTTTGTCCGGCGGCAGGGAACATCGGGGTGGCCGGACTTTGGACAATCTGGTCTGGTTTTGAGAAGGGGGGATTTAGAAAGCGGTTGAGGTCGACTTTGTCGGCGACTTTCCAAAGTCGGCGGCTTTGTCCGGGAAGCATTTCTAAGCGGCCCACCAGGACCTGTCGGGCATCGAAATAATATTCTTCGTAATTATCTGGGTGGTGGAGAAAATCGACTTTGACGACATATTGAGTCTGGTCGATGGGTTCAGCGGCCTGTTCCGCCGTCTTTTTGGAAATCAGGGTAGGGACAACCTGGCCGGCAGGGGCGATGATGTCAATGACGGCTTCGGACTGCGGACAGTCGAGCATCGCACGAGCCAGCAGAGGCATTAAAATCTCCGGCACGGTTTCTTTGAGAGGCCAGCAAATATCCCTTCGCTGATAGGAATCCTCGACTTGGACTGAGCCGTCAGGCAGACGTTTCAGAAGGGTCTGAGTGGGACGGCGGCGAACCTGCCGGATGGTCGTCCAGACAAACTCCGTCAGAGCAGCAGATGCTTCGAAACGGCTTTTGATTCTGGGCAATTCGATTTGCCGGTAGATTTGCTCTTGTTCAATGGCTGTGTCCAGTGTGCCGGCAGAATTGGAGATTGCGGTTCTGGAATATCCTAAGGGGGTTCCTGCGGTGGAGTGGAGCAGGAAAATATCGGGCTGGCCTTGCAGTTTTTGGAGCCATTGGGGATAAAGCCGTTCGGATATGTCTCCAAAGAGTCGGTCAGAGACTTCTCGGCGAGGGTCAGGGTGAAACTCCACACGGGCGGCGAGTCGTTCAAAGAGCTCGGACAGATAAAGCGGATCCGAATAACCCTTTATCTGGAACAGCAGGGCACGGCCTTGCCGGGGGACAGCCGCCGCCAGAAGCATTTGTTCTTCGTCGGCATGAGGAAATAAAAAAAGCCAATAGAAAGAAAGCTGGCCTTCAAATTTTTCTATACTACTGACCGTGCCGCTGAAGCGGACGGCATATTGTTTGAGCAGTTCTTCGGCGGAAAGGAGTTTTTCGGCCAGCCGATATTGCCAGCGGACCTCGGCAAGCGGTGCTCTCTCGGGCGAAAAGATGGCAATGAGGGCAAAACTGTTGTCCTGTTCGTAGGTCCATTCTGTGAGAGTTTTCCAGCCCGGACCAAACGGAAGAACTACTGAGAGGCCTTCGCCAGGGAGGGGAATAGGAGCAGACAGATGAACAGCCGAACGGACTTTGACCAGCAGCATTGCCAGGCCCAGTCCGCAGGCAAACAGAAGCAGCAGAAATGCCGCTGCCAGCGATGTCCTTTCGAAGGTTTTTGGTTTCATAGGAGGGTATCTTATCGGGATAAGAAAGGGTTTGCAAATGCCGAATTGAGAAGGTGTTTGAAAACTTTTTCGAGGGCAGTCCAGATAGATTATCAGACGTCAAAATCAACAAATTGCCTTTTCGAAACGATTTTTGTGTTATTTGACGAATTTGGATTTTAAGGAGGCATCTTTTTTGACCGAAAATAGTGATATGATATTGAGCAAGATTCGAAAGCGAGTTTCCAGCCAGGACAGGGGGATTGATATGTTCACTGACACGATGGCGTATCAAGTGGAATATCTGGAGGGAGATGGTCTTGTTAACTTGATTTCTTTGGCGGCCTTTCAGCGGAAAACAGGGGTGATGACTTTCCTGGCCTCGGGCAGATGGCAAGCTGTTCGGGTGGTCCTTCTGAAATGCAATGAACAGACAATTGTTCTTGAAGCTCTTTCGAATGGTCAAACTGCATCGCAAAACATTAGAATAAACCAACCGGTTGGTCTGACTTTCCGGATGGATTTTTCAAAGTACATTTGTGAAAGCACGGTGTCAGGGATTGATTCGTCGATTCTGGGGGGACAAAATGGAAAAGTTTTAATTGAACTTCCGAAAAGGATTCAGAAAGTACCTCGGCGGGCTTATCAAAGGCAGCCGGTTCCGAAGGATATGAATGTAAGGGTGCTGTTCTGGCATCGGGGATTTCTGGAGAAGGCTGGTTCGATGCCGGTGGATTGCTACTGGCAGGGTCAGCTTCAAAATATTTCAGCAGGGGGGATGCGGGTGGCTGTAGGGTTGGAAAAGAGGGATTGTTTTTTCATTGGGCAACTTTTCGGGATTCAGTTTACACCGATTTGTTATGAGAAACCGATTTTAGTGGAAGGTCAGCTTCGCCATATCCGGCAAGACCGAGAAAATTATACCCTTTCTTTAGGTATTGAATTTCTTGGTTTGGAAATCAGTTTAGAAGGTCGGGCGATTCTGGAGCGGCTTTTGGAGACGGTGGAGGAATACCGTCGTCTGTCAGACGGGGATGCAATCGATTCGCCGGCGGATATGAGCGGATCCTTTTGACCTTTTGGGGGCAGTTTCTTAAGGCCTGTAATCTCGCTGGGCGGGGTGCTCGGCCAAAAACTCCGTCAGCAGTTTGATGCAGGCATCCAAATCTTTCAGGGAAATCACTTCTACCGGCGTATGCATGTAGCGATTGGGGATGCTGATTAAAGCAGCTGCCGCACCGCCGCGGCAAAGCTGGATGGCGTTGGCGTCGGTACCTGTTCCGCGCGGCTCGGCGGTTATCTGCGTGGGGATTTTGTGGGTTTTGGCGGTTTTGAAGAGGTCTTTTTCGAGAACCGGATTGATATTGGGGCCTCGATGGAGCACGGGGCCTTTGCCGAGGGCGACCTGGCCGGTTTTTTTGGGGTCTGTGTCGGGATGGTCGCTGGCAAAGCCGACATCTACAGCGATGCCGGCGTGGGGATGGACCTTGTAGGCGGAGGTGATGGCTCCCCGCAAGCCGATTTCCTCCTGAACGGTGGCAACGCCGATGACGGAGATTTTCAGTTTCCGGCGGGAAAGAGCCCGGAGCACTTCTGCCACGACAAACGCACCGGCCTTATCGTCTGTGGCACGGGAGACGATTTTGTCGCCATTGAGTCGGCGGTAGGGTACATCGATGACCATCGGGTCGCCGATGGCTGCACGTTTGAGGGCTTCTTTTTTGCTGCCGGCACCGATATCTACCCAGATATTTTCCATTTCGACGGCCTTTTTGCGTTCGTCGGGGGTCATCTGGTGGATGGCTTTGCGCCCGATCACGCCGAGGATAGGGCCGTTGGCGGTGCGGATTTGTACTCGCTGGCCAATCAGCAAAGCAGGGTCCATTCCGCCGATTTGGGCAGTATAAAGATATCCTTTGTCGTCGATATGGGTGACAATCAGGCCGATTTCGTCGATATGGCCGGTGAGCATGAACTTGAATTCCGCATCGGGGTTCAGAACGGCGATGCTGTTGCCGTGGACATCGGGGAGCAGCTGCTCGACATAGGGTTTGACATATTCGCGCCACACTTGGGCGGCGGGCTGTTCATACCCCGAAGGACTGGGGGTTTCGAGCAATTCCTGTAAAAAGCGTTCGGAAGTTTTATTCATGCTGTTCCTTTCTTTCTGCTGCCTGAGGCAGAAGTTCTGATTGCCTATCCACAATTGGGCAAGATTGTACCGCAACGGGTTGACAGAATCCAGAATCTTCTGGAGTCGTTTTGCGTCGGCGGGTATAAAAAGAGTATGAACAAGGAAAGATTTCAAAACAAAACAGCCATTATCACCGGCGGAGGACGAGGAATCGGGCTTTGCATCGCCAAGACTTTTCTGGAGGCGGGTGCTCGGGTGGTGCTGGCAGAGACGGATATGGAGCTGAAGCCGAAAGCGCTTGGGTTTCTAAACTCCTCGGCGGCGGCTTTTTTCCAAACGGATGTCTCCGACGAGTCGTCGGTTCAGACGATGGTGCAGCAGACAGCGGAGCGCTTTGGACGGATCGACTTTCTGGTGTGCAATGCAGCGATTGTCAAAAACGTGCCGGTGTCGGAACTGAAGTACGAGGATTGGCGGCGGGTGCTTGATGTGAATTTGTCTGGTGCGTTTCTGTGTGCCAAGCATTGTGCGCCGCTGCTGGGGCAGTCGGGCGGAGCCATTGTGAATATTGCTTCCACGCGGGCGATAATGAGTGAGCCGAATACGGAGGCGTATTCAGCAACCAAAGGGGGCTTGACGGCCCTGACGCATGCACTGGCAATCAGTCTGGGGCCGGCCGTGCGGGTCAACTGCATCAGTCCCGGCTGGATTGACACAACGGCTTATCTGCACGGGGCCCCTGCGCCGTGGACGATTCGTCCTCAAGACCATGCACAGCATCCGGCCGGTCGGGTCGGCAGACCGGAGGATGTGGCGGAGATGGTTTTGTATTTGTGCAGCCCTGCGGCGGAGTTTATTACCGGCCAAAACATTGTGATCGACGGCGGGATGACCCGAAAGATGATTTATCTTGAATGAAACGCAATCCGCCGCGGAAACCAGGAAACAGTCCGGATGTTTGAGGATGATTTGATACAGGGTGTGGTATGGTATGCAGTTTTGCTGGTTTCGCTGGTTGTCCACGAAGCGGCGCATGCATTTACGGCCTGGCGGCTGGGCGATCGGACGGCTTTGGAAGGAGGGCAGGTATCTTTGAATCCTTTGCCGCATATTCTGCGTGAGCCGCTGGGGATGATTGTTTTGCCGTGGCTGTCGTATTCGGCGTGGGGCTGGATGATCGGCTGGGCGAGTACGCCGTATGATGTTCGCTGGGCGAAGACGTATCCGAAGCGTGCTGCGTTGATGTTTCTTTCCGGGCCGGCGGCCAATCTGCTGCTGGCTCTAGCGGCTGCCGGTTGTATTCGACTGGGGACGGCAGCGGAGTTGTTTTATCCGCCGGAAGTGGTTAACTATGCTCAGGTGACCAGCGGCTGTTCGGATGGGCTGCCGTATGGGCTGTCGGTTTTGGTGAGCATTTTGTTCAGTTTGAATCTGGCGATGTTTTTGTTCAATATGATGCCGGTGCCGCCGCTGGACGGGCGGGCGTGGCTGGAACTGCTGCTGCCGGCGACGTGGCGAAGGTACTACCAGGTGCTGATGAGTTTTTTGCCTGTTCGCCTGACGGCTTTTTTGCTGGCGTGGTTTTTGCTGGGCTGGATTTTGAGGCCGGCTTTTGTTGGTTTGCTGAACTTGATTTATTGGGGATATCCTGTGTTTTATGGATGAAGGAGAAGCCGATGAAAACACGAAGATTAGGACAGACGGATTTGGATCTGACAGTTATTGGGCTGGGGACATGGGCCATCGGCGGACCGTGGCAGTACGGGTGGGGGCCGCAGGAAGATCGAGATTCTCTGGAGGCGATTGGCGAGGCCCTTGAGTGCGGAATTAACTGGATTGACACGGCTCCGATTTACGGCTGCGGTCATTCAGAAGAAGTGGTGGGCCGTGCGCTGCGGCAGTTTCGGCCTCGGCCTCTGGTGGCAACCAAGTGCGGTCTGCTGTGGAATTCACAGCGGGAGAAAATCAGCTGTCTGGATGCTTGCAGCATTACAGCGGAGTGCGAGGCCAGTCTGAAACGGCTGGGGGTAGAGGTAATCGACCTTTACCAGATGCATTGGCCCCAGCCGGAGGAGCAGATTGAGGAGGGTTGGGAGGCGATGGTTCGCCTGGTTGAGCAGGGCAAGGTGCGGTATGCAGGGGTGTGCAATTTTACGGTGCCGCAGCTGGAGCGGATTGAGAGAATTGCTCCGCCGGCATCGCTGCAGCCGCCTTACAGTATGCTGCAGCGGGATATTGAAGCGGAATTGCTGCCGTACTGCGGCCGGAAAAAAATCGGAGTAGTGGTTTACAGTCCTCTTCAGAAAGGACTGCTGACGGGCAAGTTTACAGAGGAATACCTGAAAACCTTGCCGCCGGATGACCATCGGGTTCAGACCGACCCCAATTTCCGCCAGCCGCTGTTTGGCCGCAATCTGCGAATCATCGAGCGGCTGAAAGCCGTTGCAGCCCAGGCGAGGATGACAGTCGGCCAGTTGGCGGTTGCCTGGGTGCTGCGGAAGCCGGAGGTTACCTCGGCGATTGTGGGGGCGCGCCGTAAGGGGCAAATCCGCGAGATTGCGCCGGCTGCTGAAGCAGAATTGTCCGAATCACTTTGGGAAGAAGTGGAGAAAATCCTGAATTCCTAAAAAGGGACGATTGAGTTATAATAAGACTTGAGGAAAGAAAGATTTGAACAAGACGTTTGGTGACATAATTCATCCAGATTCTTTTTGAGATGGTTGGCAGAGTATGGCTACAGAAGAGCTACCACGTATTGATAGTAACATTTCTGTTCGGAAACAGCTTTTGCCTTATTGCCGATTGAAGTACGGACAGGTCTGGGAAGATAGTATAAAAGGTCATCGGGTAGGGTGTTTGGATGCTACCAGAGAAGAAGATGTCCGAAGATTGGTGGGGGACCAAACAGCAACATTAGCCATTCATGATCCGCCGTATAATGTTATTGTTGGAAACGCAAACACAGAGCGATTGGGGCGAATTTCTCTTCATAACTATATTAAATGGTGTAAAAAATGGATTCAACATACGTCTGATAGTTTGAGGCCTGATGCTCATCTTTACATTTGGTTAGGAGCTGACCAGAATGAAGGTTTTCAGCCATTGCCGGACTTTATGATTATGATGCGGACTTTTCGTGAATTTAAAACGCGCAGTTTTATTACTATGCGCAACCAGCGAGGATATGGCACTCAAAAAAACTGGATGGCTGTCAGACAGGAATTATTATACTATGTGAAAGGAAATCCTACTTTTCATGTGGAAGCAGAATATACAGACATCCCGAAAATCCTTCGTGGGTATTATAAAGAGGTCAACGGCAAGGTAACAGAGAATCTGGAACGCAGTAAGTCGGAAACAATTCGGGCTGGCAATGTTTGGGTAGATATTCAGCAGGTCTTTTACAGAATGGAGGAGAATGTCCCGGGCTGTTATGCGCAAAAGCCACTGAAGGCAATTGAGAGAATCATCACAGCAAGTACGAAAGAGGATGATATTGTAGCGGATTTTTTCACTCATTCCGGCACCACTCTTCTCGCCTCAGAAAAACTAAATCGAAGATGTTTTACAATGGATCTTGATCCAGTTTTCGCGGAAATATCAATCCGACGGTTAGAGCATTATCGAAAAACAGGCCGAGTCGGCTGGCAATTCAGAACCCCTTTTCCTGAAGTTGATTTCGGCCAAAGTACTAAATCAGGGAATAAAGACATTGCTTCTCTCAAGCAGGAGGAATGTCAAAAAACCTTGTTTACTTTTCTATCGAATATTACTTGAAAGAATGGTTTATGGAGAGACTGAAAGAAGAACTTAACAATCTGATCGAAAGGTTAGAACATTCTAATAGATTCAGGGAATCTTTGCTTAATCTTGTTTCGGTTTACCCTTTTCATGAATATGAATATATTATTTCTCATCTTTTGGCAGCCCAAAAACTAACGATTGGTGAGTATTATTCTCTGAGGAATTCTTATATTAAACGAAATCTTTATCTTTACATTTTTGAAATTTCTGCCCCTCGTGGTTTGGGAGACAGGTGGGCGTTTGGACACCTTAAACAGCTTATGCCCGAACTAGAGCAACCAAACAGAAATCTGGATAGTAATTATTCCGGTGAGTATGATTTTTTATTCAATTGGACGGACTCGCAAGGCCACCTTCACCCCATTCGTATTGAGGTAAAGACCTCACGGGCTGTTAATTCTGAAAAACCTGACGAACCGCTTTATGTGAAGGCGCTAACCTCCGATTCATCCCAACCTTTTGATATGAACTTTCAACAGATTAAACCGGCGTGTGCCGATGTATTCATTTGGATTGGAGTATGGCGAGATACCATCAAGTATTGGGTTTTAAGCTCAAAAGAAGTTCAAGGAAACAGGTATTTTTCGAGAGGACAACACAGAGGAAATATTGGGGAAGGGCAATTGCATCTCACCCATGAAAATATAATGGAATTCAAAGATTATGAAACAAAATCGGTGGATATTAAGCTTGCTGTGATCGAAGCGTACAAACGTCAGAAAAAAATGAAAAATGCGAGATAAAGAATTATGTCCTGCAATCGGAATATCTATACAAGTCCGTTAGTGGAGCGGAATGCTTCGCGAGAGATGGCGGAGTTATTCGGGGCGGATACGAAGTTTCGGACGTGGCGGCGGCTGTGGCTGGAGCTGGCCCGGGCGCAGAAGAAGTTGGGACTGAAGATTACCGATGCTCAGCTTCGGCAGATGGCTCAGCATCTGGATGACATTGATTACGAACAGGCCTCTGCGTTTGAGCAGAAATTTCGTCATGATGTGATGGCGCATATTCACACCTTCGGTCAGGCCGCTCCGAAGGCCGCCGGCATCATTCATCTGGGTGCGACCAGCTGCGATATTACGGATAATGCAGACCTGATTATTTTCCGCAAGGGGATGGAGATTACGTCGGGCAAACTGGCCTGTCTGATTGATCGGCTGGGGCGCTTTGCCCGACGGTATCGGGCCCTGCCGACGCTGGGCTTTACCCATTTTCAGCCGGCACAGCTGACCACGGTCGGCAAGCGGGCGACGCTGTGGGCGTATGATTTTGCAATGGATTTGGCAGAACTGGAGCGGCGGATTGAGACGCTTCCATTCCGCGGCATCAAGGGTACGACGGGCACGCAGGCCTCGTTTCTGTCGCTGTTTGACGGAAACCGCTCCAAAGTCCAGCGGCTGGAAAAAATGGTTGCACAGGCATTTGGTTTTTCGCAGGTGTGTCGGGTGACCGGCCAGACCTATCCAAGAAAACTTGACAAGATGATTGTGGATGTGCTGGCGTCGATTGCACAATCGGCGCATAAGATGTGCAATGATATTCGGCTGCTGGCCAATCTGAAGGAGATTGAGGAGCCGTTTGAGACCTCACAGGTCGGCTCTTCGGCTATGGCCTACAAGCGTAACCCGATGCGGTGCGAGCGGGCGACAGGGCTAGCGCGGCTGGTGCTTTCGCTGGCGACCAGTCCGGCGATGACCGCATCGGTCCAATGGCTGGAGCGGACGCTGGATGATTCATCCAATCGGCGGGTGGTGATGCCGGAGGCATTCCTGGCGACCGATGGCATTCTTGAGATTTTGATTAATACGGCGTCGGGGCTGGTGGTATATCCGAAAGTGATAGCTGCCCATGTGGCCGCGGAACTGCCGTTTATGGCGACGGAGAACATCCTGATGGCCGGTGTAAAAGCAGGCGGAAGCCGGCAGGAACTGCACGAGCGGATTCGGGTGCATTCGCAGGCCGCTGCCGCACAGGTCAAAGAGCACGGGCGGAAAAACGACCTGCTCGAGCGGCTGCAGGCAGACCCGGCCTTTGCCAAGGTTGATTTCCGCAAGGTTCTCAATCCGAAGGACTACATTGGCTGTGCGCCGCAGCAGGTCGATGAGTTTCTCACCGAGGTCGTTGCTCCCATCCGCCGCAAGTATCGACGATATCTCACTCATCAGGCAAATCTGAAAGTATAAATCTGAAACGATAGAGGAGCCATCTATGGACAAACTGCAGCTGGCCAAACGAATTAAAGAATCGGCTTATCTGGAAGGAGATTTTCTGCTGCGCAGCGGCAAGCGCAGCAGCTATTATCTGGATAAATATCTGTTCGAAACGCAGCCGGATATTCTTAAGTCGCTGGGCAAGGAGTTCTGCAAACACCTATCCCCGGCGGTTTCGAGGATTGCCGGTGCGGAGCTGGGCGGAGTGGCACTGGCGGCGGCAGCATCGCTGGAGTCCGGCAAGCCCTGGCTCATCGTCCGCAACAGCAAAAAGGGCTACGGCACCGGCAAGATGATTGAAGGTATCCTGAAAGCGGGTGATATGATCCTGCTGGTGGAAGATATTGCCACCACCGGCGGGCAGGTGCTTGAGGCGGCCAAGATTCTCACCGAAGCCGGTGCGAAAGTGGACCGGATAGTCTGCGTCATTGACCGCAAGCAAGGCGCCCGCGAGAATATTGAGGCCGCCGGCTATTTATTTGAAAGCATTCTAACCAAGGAAGACCTGGGTATTACAGAGTAAGGCCATTTGGCTGCAAGCAGGGAATCCAGATGAAAGGATATGCACCCAGTTGGCAGGTACGCTGCCGAAAGTGCGGCTGGATGGTCGATGCCGCCGGCTCCGATGGGTCGTTCTGGAGAAAAAACCGGACGATACTTTCTGTAAAGTTTAATTCAGATACTCCGGCAGCGGGGGCTTTGAAGGTTAGCAAGATTGTCTGAGGCGATCGATGGTTTTGATGATATGAGCGGCCAGGCGGCTTTTGGGAGTATTAGAAAAGGTTTGCCAGGGACCTTCTTTGGCTTTCAAATGAATAGTTGAACGCTCGGCAGCGATGGCCGCCGGCGTATTAGCGATAATCAGTTCCAGATTCTTATCTTTGAGTTTTCGCTCGGCGTTTGTCCGGAGGTTGTTGTCTTCGAGGGCAAAGCCGACCAGCATCTGGCCTTTCTTTTTGTGCCGGCCTGCCCAGGCGAGGATATCTGCGGTTGGCTTCAGAGAAAGGGTAAGAAGGTCCTCTCCCTTTTTTAATTTTTTCCTGGCTTTTTTGAGGGGAGTATAGTCGGCTACAGCTGCTGCCATAATCAGACAGTCGCAACGGGCGAACTCTGTTTTGACTGCCCGAAACATATCATTGCTAGAGATAACAGGAATCATCCTGGCCTGGGCAGGGGGTTTTAGAGCGGTCGGAGCTGTAATCAGGGTAACCCGATGTCCGGCACGGAGGGCAGCGCTGGCCAGGGCAAATCCCATTCGTCCGCTGCTGGCGTTGGAAAGAAACCGCACCGGATCGATGTACTCCCGTGTACCGCCGGCAGTAATCAGAACATTCATTTTTTTCTTTGGAGCCATCAGGACTTAGACCCCGAAACTGGTTTTGACGGCCTTGGCGGCGGCAATAAGCGGGTCGTTGCGGGGAACGGTTTTGATTTTTCCGGCGACACGACTGAGGGGAATCGAGCCGAGCTTGCCGTCCTTCCAAACGGCAAGATGATTTTTCACCCCTTTCATCAGCAGTTCGAGAGCATAATAACCGAACAGGGTTCCCATATTCCGATCGAAAGGCGTGGGTGTGCCGCCGCGCTGGAGATGGCCGAGATTGACGCCCCGGCAGGACAGTCCGGTTAGTTTTGACAACTGTTCGGCCAGCACATAGGAGATGCCGCCCAGCCGAATCGGATCGGGGCTGTCCGTTTCTTTTTTTAAGACAACCATTTTGCCGCTCTTGGCTTTGGCACCTTCGGCAACGCAGATAATGCTGAATCGTCTGCCTTTGCGGGAGCGGGCCAGCACCACCTCGGTCACACAGTCCAGATCATAGGGAATCTCAGGAATCAGAATGATATCTGCCCCTCCGGCGGTGCCGGCGTGCAGGGCAATCCAGCCCGCATACCGCCCCATCACTTCGACAATCATTACACGATGGTGTGAACTGGCGGTGGTGTGGATTTTGTCGATGGCTTCCGTGGCGGTTGTAACGGCTGTATTAAAACCAAAGGTAAGGTCTGTGCCGTACACGTCATTGTCTATGGTTTTGGGGACTCCCATTACGGTCAGGCCTTTTTTGGCAAAAGCAGCGGCCGAAGACATGGTTCCGTCTCCTCCGATGCAAATCATTGCTTCGATACCATGCTTTTCGAGATTGGCTATGCATAAGTCCGAGACATCCCGTTTGCGGACAGTCTTGCCGAGAGGCATTGGAAAGGCAAAGGGATTGGTGTTATTGGAAGAGCCGAGGATTGTGCCGCCTAAGGTGAGAATATTGCTCACATCATCAAAACTGAGGGGGCGAATGCGGTTCTCAATCAGCCCGAGATAAGCGTCTTCGACGCCGTAAACCTCCAGGCCGTATTTGTTAATGGCGGTTTTGGTGACCGCGCGAATAACAGCGTTCAATCCCGGGCAGTCTCCGCCGCCGGTAAGCACAGCAATCCGTTTGATTTTCTTTGCCATTGTCAGGCCCTTTCCTGATTGGATATGTGTAGAGTGTATCGAAAATCAGTGTAATTACAAGATGGGCTTAAAAAGGGTTTTTGGAAAAATATTGAAAAAATCTTGGATTTTTGATAGACTTTCGAGAGTGGGGGTTAGTGGATATCATAGGATTGGAAGGCCGCTGCTCCGAGAAAAAGGTGTTTTTGCTGTTCAAACGAAGGAACAAAAAAGGGTGATGGGGATGTTGCGAACGTTTTGTGCTGCGGCTGTGGGGGTATTCTTGTGTGTTCTTGTCAATTCATCGGAAGCCATTGAAATCACAGGGGCTATTACCTCTTGCCATGACCCGTCCACGATTCTCTATCAAGGCGGCCGGTATTGGTGCTTCTCGACAAACAACAACTTAAATCTTCGCTATTCTGCGGATTTGGCAAGTTGGTCGTGGGGGACTCAGCCGTTCAGTTATGCAGCGGGTGTACCGCCGTATATGGCGGAATATCTGTCCACGTGCGAGGGCAGCGGGCCGTGGAATCTGTGGGCACCGGAGATTATCAAGGTAGGGGATTTGTATTATCTCTATTACTCCCGCAATATGTGTTTGGATAGTGATTGCACGGAGCAGTCTGTCTGCGGTCTGGCGATTGGTTCGAGTATTCTTAATCAGGATTGGGTTGACCAGGGGGCTGTTTTGCGGACTGCTTTGTGTACTGATTACCGGCGCAGCATCGATCCGTCGCTGCTGTTTGACGAGGTGGGCAACTTGTGGCTGGCGGCCGGCTCGTTCGGACATCCGAGCGGTTACGGCTGGAATTACGGCGGTATCTGGCTTTACCAACTTGACCCCGAAACCGGCAAGGTCAAAAGCGGAAGCAGCCCGATTCAGATTGCACGGGCCTGGATTGAGGCACCTTATCTTTACTATAAGAACGGCTATTATTATCTGTTTTTCAATCAGGAGCGATGCTGTGTCGGTGCGGACAGCACGTATTTTATCCGGTATGCACGAGCGGTGGATATCACGGGGCCGTACTTTGACCAAGAAGGGATCAATGTCCTTGTGCAGAATAACGGCTCGCTGTTTCTGGGCCGCGATTTTGATGCCAATTATTATTCCTATGGCAATCCGAGGCCGGAATGCGGCTCGGTAGGACGGGAGATTGGGCCCGGACATATTGGGATTTTTACAGCGCAGGACGGCCTGGAGATGTTTTCATTTCATTTCTACGATGCCGGCAATCGCGGCAATGCCACCCTCGGCATTCGGACACTGATTTGGGGGGATGACGGCTGGCCGCGAGCGGGCTGGAATCTGCCGGACGGAAACTATGCGATTGTCTGCGGGATGAACCGCGATGCCGACGCGCCGGCGGGAGGATTGTACATGGAGGCGGCGGA
>Ga0255345_1003355_pt1 | contig 18740 bp, 15 predicted proteins | sample wastewater_treat_6_FD_192415 | JGI IMG/M metagenome (GOLD analysis project Ga0255345, IMG submission 192415) | Wastewater microbial communities from Lulu Island WWTP, Vancouver, Canada - plant20 | ecosystem: Engineered > WWTP > Wastewater > Unclassified | place: Canada: Vancouver, British... | reverse complement strand
AGGATTGATGCTGGCGGCTCTGATGGCATCTTCTGCTCTTATCCCGAATGAAATAGCCTTTTTCATGCATTGGAAAAGGTTGGTGGTTGAGCCGGCAAGCGTACCATCCTCTAAGACGGCAGCACCGTTTTTAGTAGAAACTTTTTGTCCGCCTGATTCATAAAACCCGTCAGGCATGCCCAAGCAGGACAAAGAATCGCTGACAAGTATGATCCGTTCCGACGAGAACATGGCAAAAGTGGCCCTTATAACACTTTCATGGATATGAACTCCATCGCATATCAGCTCTGCAAATACCTGCTTTGATTCAGCAGCAGCTCCTATTACCCCCGGAGCTCTGTGTGAAAATGAAGGCATAGCGTTATACAAATGTGTTATTTGGGTGACGCCGGCTGTTATGGCTTTTTTCGCCGTTTCGTAATCTGCAGTCGTATGAGCAATAGAAACAGTGCATCTGTCTTTAGCTTTATTAATGAACTCCAATGCCCCCGGCAGCTCCGGTGCAATACAGACTATCTTAAGCAATCCGTCTGACGCTTTGAACAGCCTTTCGAACATGGCCGTATCCGGCAGCATGAGATGTTCCTCAGCATGAGCTCCCTTTTTTGCACTGGAAAAGAACGGACCTTCCATATTGATTCCTATGATGCGTGAAGTTCCATCCGGTTGGATGTCTCTGAAAAGAGCAGCGTTTTCATAGGCAGCTTTCAATACGGCCTCGGGCATTGTCATAGATGCCGGAGCGAAAGATGTTATACCGTGTTTCGCCAGATAAGCGGCTATCTTTGTCAACCCTTTCTGATCGGTAACCGAAAAATCCTCCCCGGAATTCCCATGGAAATGTACATCTATCAGTCCGGGAATCACATAGTCCCCATTGAGATCGATACCTTCTTCCGATTCTTCAAAGCATTCAAATACTCCCTCATTAACCGTAAACCCACCTGTTCTGAAAGTAAAATCATCGTGGCAGATCACCGCATTTTTAAACTTCATCGTCAGCAGCTCCTTTTTAAAACCCGCTCTTTTCTTTAAAGGCGGTTGTTTCTTCTGATTATTATAGCATGTAAAGATTTCTTTCAAATATATATATTCTATAACCAATATGCAAAAGGAGAGGCGGCATGGAATTCTTTGATCCCCAGTGTATTACCTACAGCCAGATGAATTTGATTTTCAATGCAAGATATTATTACAGGCGATTGACCACATGGACCACGGCTTATTTAATGAGCAGATATTATGGTATAGGAACGACAGAAGCTTTGTTTGAACGTTTATATCAAGAATCCATAGACCTTGGCGATATGTTGCATATCATCTTTGGGCGCCAGCACTCTGAAAAATACAGTCAATTGCTGAGTCAGTATGCCATCATCTTTCACGAACTTATCTCTGCACAGTTAGAGGGGGATATAGAAGGGGTCAATAGAAATGTGGAACGATTATGTCAAAACGTTTATGAAAGAGCGGCTTTTTTAGAATTTATAAATCCTTATTGGAGCGCAGCGGAATACCAAGACATATTTGATGCTTATCTCCGAAATATACTTGAAACGGCTAATGCTGTCGCAGCAGGAGATTTTAATAAAAATATCGAGCTGTACGACCTGTTAAATGAGCATACAAACAGGATGGGAGACGCCTTCGCAAAGGGGATTTATTCCTATCTCACTACCGGAGGATCCATGCTGGATCAGGATACTTTAACAACCGGAAGACAGGTTCCATGTATAACATATGAACAGATGGAAGATATCTACACTATCAGGATGTTTTGGTTCGAACTTGTCACCTGGATCAGAAATTATATGATCAGCATATACACCGGTGTCGGAAATCCCGAGGAAACGTTTGATCGACTTAAGCAGGTGCCGGTTGAATATATAATCGCAATGAAAAATTTTTTCCCCAATATCGATGTTGAAAACTATTTACAGTTATTCAACGAATACCTAACGCTTATTTCCGGCTTCATCACAGCAATGATGGAAAATAACACAGAGGAATTAAACCGAATCACCAGGAGTTTATATGAAAACGCAGATAAAAGAGCAGCTTTCGCTGCTTCTGTCAATCCTTTTTGGAGTGAAGAACAATGGAGGGATATTTTGTATATTAATCTTCGCAGCACGATTGAGGAATCAAGCTCATTTCTTTCTGGAGACTATGAGAAAAATATCGATATTTTTACCCGTCTCTTAGATCAGGCAGAGACTTCTAGCACATTTCTCGCACAAGGGCTTTTTGAATATATTACTAAAAATCAGCCAATAAATACGGGGAGGGATTGAGTTGCCCCATCTTAAATATTAAAGGATAACTCAAATCCCTGCCGCCGCAAGTTTGAAATGATTTATGGAGAGCATACCCTTTCAGGTGTTAACAGCAGCTTTTGCTCTTTTTTCTGCAATCCTCTTCGCTTTTGAGATCATCTATCCCCTTGACAAGATAGCAAAGGCCTTCTTCCAATTGACACAAGCCGCATTGAACGTTTTCTATGCCCTCGCATAAGCAGCAGTGCCTCAGCCGGCATATGGCTTCCCGCAGGCTCCTGAGGCCGTCATTGATACCGCAAACACCATTTTTGATGTTTGCATTGTTTCTGTAATCGCATTCGAACTCAACGCTTTTCAAGCCGTCAACTACACCGGCCAAGCCTTTTTCAGCAATACAGGTTCCTTTTTCGATACACCTTATCCCTTCGCATATTCTGCAGTGGCAGCAGATAAGATCGAAGCCGCACTTGATATATTTTATTCCCTCTTTGATTTGGCATATGCTTTCCTGTATTTCATCAAGTACATCCGGCTGTTCACATTTGCATTCACAGCTGCAGTTATAATATCTGTTTCTAAACATATTGTCATCACCTTTAAAATATTTGCCCTAAGGCAGATCTAATATGAGTATATGAAGAATAGGATAAAAGTGTTAAAAGGCTGTAATTATCGGCCGGCTTCCCCAAATGGATACATCAATTGACTTTTCAATGCTTTCGCCATATAATTTAAATTAAATTGGGGGGATATCTTGTGGAGTATCAAAGGCAGAAGAGGTTCATAATCAATGTATTATTCATTGCCCTGATCGCGTTGCTTGTTTATGTAACGCTGGAATATGCATTGAAGCTGTTTTCCCCGTTTTTGATCGCTTTTATCGTTGCCTATTCCTTAAGAAGACCCTCCCGTTTTTTAGCAAGATCGATCGGGTTGCCATATAAGCTGATCGCTTTGCTGATGGTTTTGCTTTTTTATTGCACTATCGGAGTTCTGATTTCTCTTCTGGGAGTTAAGCTTATCTCTGCAATAGCTGATTTTGTTTCAAGCCTTCCGCCCTTTTATAAAGATCAAATCGTCCCTTCTCTCAGTTCCTTTTACGGTGAGATCGAGGAAGCCGTTTCAAGAATGGATCCAACGCTGATCCCTGTGCTGAACGATTTGTTCACCCAATTGATCCAATCTATTGGAGAGCTTATTTCAAACCTTTCTGTTAAAATCGTAGCAGTAATATCCGGCTATGCCTCCTCCTTGCCGATATTATTTATAAGGCTGGTGATCATGCTGATTTCAACATTCTTTATCGCAGCTGATTATGATATGCTCATCGGATTTGCAGCACGGCAAATTCCTGACAGGTTCAGGGATCTGATGCGCGTGATAAAGAGATATGTCGTAGGCACGTTATTTGTCTGTATTCGATCCTATGCATTGATCATGAGCATAACCTTTATTGAATTATCGATAGGGTTTACTATCATCGGTATAGGTAAACCCCTGCTTATTGCCGTCCTCATCGCCCTGTTCGACATCCTCCCGGTATTGGGCACCGGAGGCATCATGGTTCCCTGGATCGTTATTTCGGCAATTCAATCCAACTATTCACTGGCTCTGGGTTTGCTGATCCTCTATATGGTCATTACCATAGTTCGAAATATCATTGAACCCAAAATCGTCGGAAGCCAAATCGGGCTGCATCCTGTAGTTACCTTGGTGAGCCTCTTTGTGGGCGCCCAGCTTTTTGGCGTTATCGGATTGTTTGGCTTCCCCATCACCCTGTCGCTGCTCCGCCATCTGAACGAAACGGGAGCAATAAAGCTGTTCAAATAACCTGGGCGGCTTTCGTTAGATTGCAGACCGCCTTTCATACACCCTGTCTTTTCCGCTTGTCATTCCTTGCACACATCTATCCATTGGATAGCATTTGCGTATTCAAAAAGCTCATCGCAGGTAAGCTCAATGGCTGAGTTGCTGCTTCCGCAGGCCGGGAAAACCGTTTCAAACCTCTTCATAGAACTGTCGCAATAGATTTTAACATCGGGATTTTCAATGGCAAATGGGCATACTCCTCCCACCGCATGGCCCGTGAAGGAAAGCACATCATCGGGAGACAGCATACGGGCCTTCATGTGAAAAACGGATTTAAACTTGCCGTTATCAATTTTCCGGTCCCCGGCTGTCACTACCAGCACACAGCCTCCGTTATCATAGAATGATAAAGTTTTAGCGATCCTTGCGGGTATAACACCGACCGCTTCCGCCGCCAGCTCCACGGTAGCGCTGGATACGGTGAATTCCTTGATATCCTTGTCCCGGCCCAGCTTCATAAAAAAATCTCTTACCTTTTCAATTGCCATAATTCTCACCTCTCCCGTATCATAGTGCACAGGACCGCATCAAGTCAAGGTTTCCGCCCGCCTTTTTTAATAGTATTAGACCAAGCGAGTTATTTCTGCTTTAGAAACAAAAAATTGCTTAAAAACAGTAATTATTTATGATATACTCCATCCCATACCGATATATTTAGACAGGAGTGGATTATCAGCAATGCATACGAACCCAAAATACAGAGCCATCTTCTATATGGTCATGTGCGCCTTTCTTTGGAGTACCGCCGGTATCTTCATAAAGCTTCTTCCGTGGAATCCAATGGCTATAGCCGGTATCAGAAGCCTAATAGCCGCCGGTGTATATGTATTATTTATGCGAAGTCAAAAAATTCCTTTTGTAATAAATAAGTACTCTCTTTTAGCAGGTTTCTTTCTGACAGGGGTATTTGTACTTTTTGTTTCCGCAAACAAGCTCACCACTTCAGCCAATGCCATAGTACTTCAATACTGTGCTCCCATTTTTATCCTGGTCCTTTCGGCTCTCATATTCAAGCAGAAATTCCGAAAAGGCGATGTTCTGACCGTTGCCGCTACCACTTTGGGTATTTCCTTATTCTTCTTCGGAGACCTCTCTGCAGGATACATGCTCGGCAACCTTTTAGCCATAGCAGCGGGGATATTCTTTGCTTCCATGTTCATCACCACAAACCGGGCAGACGAAAAATCAAGATCCAGCGGCATATTGATGGGTCATTTGTTCACCGCTCTTATCGGCATCCCCTTTGCCTTCTTTTTTCCTACCCCGATAAACTCCGTGACCGTTGCTACTATCCTGGCGATGGGTATATTTCAGCTGGGTATTCCCTATGTACTTTATAACATGGCTGCCAGGCATTGTTCCGCCCTTGCCTGTTCTCTGATAAGTGCCATAGAACCGCTTCTTAACCCCTTATGGGTCTTCTTTTTCAACGGCGAGGTGCCGGGGTTCTATGCTTTGCTCGGTGGTGCGCTGGTCATCACCGCCGTTGTGGCATGGACCATATGGAGCAGCAAGAGTCCCGCCCCGGAAATCAATGAGGGCAAGAAGAACCAGACTTTGGCATATAACGAAACAGAGCCCCGAAATTGAGGCCCCGTTCCCTGTAAAATCATTTCTTGTGCAATATATTATAACGCTGTTAATCCAGCACTAAAGAGGGAGGGGCATAGGCTCTTGCCTTGTATTCTGAATCCAGCATATAAAGACCCTTGCCGTCTGAGCCGAACAGATCGTATCTTTGTATCAGCTCGTCGGAGTTTTTCTCTTCTTCTTCCTGCTCGGTAATAAACCAGTTCAGTATGTTGAATGCTCTGTATTCTTTATTCTCCGCAGCTTTCTCGTAAATCGCATTTATCGATGCGGTTATGAACCTTTCATGCTCCAATGCTGCGGCCAAAGGCGCCCTGAAATCCGGGAAAGCAACATCGGGCGCGGCAATAGCTTCGAGTTTTACTTCCTCTCCGTTGTTCAAGAGGAAATTCATAAACAGCAGAGCATGATCTCTCTCCTCCTGAGCCTGCACAGTGAACCAGTTGGCAAAACCATTCAGGTTTCTGCCCGTATAATAATTCGCCATATCAAGGTATAGATATGCCGAGTATAACTCTTTGTTGATCTGCTCGTTTATGAGCTTTGCCACATCTTTGTTTAACATTTTTGATCCTCCTTTTATTTAACTCTTTTATTTATTCTTATATAGGCCATCACGCAGGCCCCTTCGTGCACTGCGGTAAACCCCTTCTCCTCTGCATACTTCACGATATCATCATTATAGGTACCGGGCTGCAGCCAGATGTTCGGATAGATTTTCGGATCCATTCCCTGCAGATGCTCCATTGTCACCCCGGGAGGCACCACGAAGTCCACTGCTTCGGGAGTTTTGGGAAGATCCTCCAGGCGAGAATAGATCTTGCTGCCGTCATCCATCTCCTCATATTTTGGATTCACCCCATAGACCTCATACCCATAATCCTTGAATGTATGGTAGATCTGGTTTGATATCTTTTTCGGATCCGGAGTGGCCCCGATGACGGCCCAAATTTTCTTCTCAGCCATCATTTCGACTTTCTGTTCGTTGTCCATAAAAGCTCCTTGTTACGGCCCGGCAGTATATAACTCCCGATCAAGGCCTTTTCCGCAGTGCGCCGGTATAGCTATATGATTCCCTTGATTTATGATATTGAAACATGATATTTCCAAATGCGGGAAGTATCATTTAGCGTTTCTCAGGATCCTTAACAGATCGACAAAAGGCCCGTAAGCCGTCTGCTCTATCTCCGGTTCGTGCTCGATGACAGATACGGTCCTCATGAGATCGGTAGTAATACTTACTACCGACGAGGTGCCGGTTATCCCGGCAAGCAAATCGTTTTTGGGGATCTCTTCAGGACCGACCCGCCCGACCACCTTCCCGTTTTCGACCTTCCCGCTGCAAAGAAGCTTGATGACATTGCCCCGGGCTTCAGCCTCCTTGATCCATTCAAAAGTTATTTGTCCTATCCCTTCTCTTTCTATATCAAGGGGAGTAATCCCGGCTCCCATGAGCACGTTCAAAAGCACAGCCATCTTTGCCGCAGCATCCCAGCCTTCTACATCCATAGACGGATCCGCCTCTACAAAACCTCTTTTCTTTCCCTCGGCTATGATATCGTCATATTTTCTGCCTTTTGCCAGCTCTTCTAAAATGTAGTTTGTCGTGGAGTTGAGTATCCCCTTTACCTCCGTTACATTACACAAGGGCAGCGCCTCCTCTGCAAGGTTGAAAATCGGAGTCCCGTCCATCACCGTCGTTTCGAAAAGAAAGCATACTCTATTTTCTTCGGCTTTCTTCCGCAGTTCCTCGTATGCCCATGCCACAGGACCTTTATTTGCGGTGATCACATGTCTGCCCCTGTCTAAAGCTATGTTAATATGCTCTATAGCAGGCTGCCCTGTAAATATGTTTAACGGAGTCAATTCCATCAGGACATCATAATTTATAGCGGATGCCGCTTCTATGGATGAAATCATCAAATATCCCTTCCTGCCCGGATCAAAATGTCCCGAAGCTTCGATTTCTTTAATAGCCTTTTCAAGATCGATTCCCTCATCATCGCAAAGGGACCCGCGGCTTTTAGTAATGATAGCCACCACCTTGATATCGTATCCATAACTTCGCATGATCTCCGGCCTTTTCTCAGCCAGCAGCCGAGCGAAGGCCCTTCCAGCATTGCCGAATCCCAACATGGCTAACCGTAGCTGCTTCATGACTCCACCCCTCAATCCTTTTCTTTAATAATAGCCCCTGTTCGCAGTATTGTCGACATCAAAGAAAAGATGGTTTATTATTGATATTTGTACGAAGGTTGTATATACTTCGAAATGAGGACATACTCCCGCAAAGTACACTTATTGAAGAGCAATAATAGAGGAGAAGAAATGTATCAGGATACCTTAAGACCGGTGTGGGCCGAGATCGATCTCGGCTGCATCAGACACAATATCACGGCGATTAAACGAAGAGTAGGCAACACTCCAATTATCGGTGTTGTAAAGGCAGATGGATATGGCCACGGAGCAACGGAGGTCTCCAGGGTGCTGCTGGCAAACGGAGTCTCCACATTAGCCGTAGCGACTCTGGGCGAAGCCATAGATCTTAGGAATGACGGCATCAGCGTTCCCATTATAATGTTGGGGCTCACGCCCTGGCATTATCAGAAGACTCTTATCGAGTATGACATTACACCCGTTGTTGCCTCCTATTCCGACACCCGGGCCCTTTCTGCCGCAGCAGCAGAAGCAGGAAAGATCATGGAAGTGCTGGTGGCTGTTGAAACGGGCATGGGCAGGATAGGCTTCATGCCAAACAAAGAAAGCATAAACGAAATAGTCGGCATCAGCAGCCTGCCCAACATTCAGATCAAAGGGATCTTTTCCCATTTCGCGGTTGCCGATGAAAAGGACAAGAGCTTTTCACATAATCAGATCAAAAACTTTGATCGATTTTATAAGGATCTGGAAGCAGCCGGAGTCCCCATCAATTTCAGGACCCATGCAAACAGCGCTGCCCTTATGGAAATCCCCGAGGCCTGGTTTGATGCAGTACGTCCAGGCATCATACTCTACGGCTGTTATCCTTCCGACCAGGTTGATAAAAGCATAATCGAGCTTAAGCCGGCTATGAGCCTCAAAGCAAATATCGTCTTTCTTAAAAGAGTTCCCAAAGGAACATCCATAAGCTACGGCAGGCATTTTATAACCGAACGGGAAAGCCTTATCGCCACCATACCGATCGGCTATGCCGATGGCTATCCTCGTTTCCTTTCAGGGAAAGGCCGCGTGTTGGTAAACGGCCAATACGCGCCGTTGGTGGGAAATATCTGCATGGATCAATGTATGGCAGATGTAACTGATATCCCTGATGTGAAAAAGTATGACGAGGTGGTGCTTATCGGTACTCAGGGCAATAACACCATCCTTGCCGACGAAATTGCGGAAAAGACCGGGACCATCAATTATGAGATCGTTTGCCGGATCGGGAAACGGGTGCCAAGGGTCTATATAAGCTCAGTTTGAGATGAGGCCGTACTTTATCTTGACCCTCTCTAATTTCTCTATCAGAGGATCGGCCAAGAGAAGCAGGAATATGACGGTAGATGCAGAATGCACCAGATTGAAAGGAAGTCCCGCAGTGTAAGTAACCAGCACCAGTTCTTTTGTTATATTCCCGGCCCATGCTAAAACAGAGCTTAAATCCATTATGCCGCCATATATTAAGAACGTAGAAAGCCCTCCGAAAATGCATAGAGAGGCTTTCGTCTTTTTAAGCAAGCTCTGATGAGCCAAAACTCCGGCCATGTAACCGATGAGTCCCAGGCAGAACATCTGCCATGGAGTAAACGGCCCCATGCCGAAAAAAAAGTTGGAGATGAGGGCCGACATAGAACCTACCAAAAAACCCGACTCTCCGCCAAAACAAACTCCCGCAATTATAACTAATGCTATTACCGGTTTGAATTGGGGCACCATAAAAAAAGCGGCCCTCCCTGCGACGGTGATCGCTGTAAGAACTGCTATGACAATGATCTCTCTGGCCTTCGGCTTCCTCCCCTCAAAGCTTAAGAAAAACGGGATCATTGTGTAGATGACTAAAAGCAAACTAATAAAATAGTACTTCCTGTCATCAAGAAAAACTATCCCGCCGACCACCGTGATCGGTACAACGATGAGAAACAGCACTGCCGTGATAATTCCTCGTCTTTTCATTTCTGCACCTTGACCTGTTCTGCTTTACGTTTAGACTCACGGCCGGGATCATTAGCATTTAAGTTGCTTTCGCATAGGTTTACAACATCTTCTACTGTGACAGCATTTTCAAATATATGACGAGACATGCGATTAGCAGCGGTAGTATAGAAACTGTTGCCGGAAAAAAAACGCTTCGGGGTATTTGTAGTCACGATGTTTCCGTCAAAAAACATAGCGCAGACATCTCCGTATTTCCCGCAAAACTCAACATCATGAGAGACCATTATGATCGTAACTCCGTTCTCTGTCAATTTTTTGAGTATCCTTGCCAATCTCTGCTTAAAATAGTTATCAAGTCCTTTTGTAGGCTCATCCAGCAGCAGTATTTCCGGCTCTGCCAAAAGAACCTTTGCCAGTGCCGCTCGCTGCTGCTCTCCCCCCGACAGATCATAGGGGTGAGATTCAAGCAAATCTCTTATTTCAACGAGATCGGCTATTTCTTCCACCCTCTTTTGTTTCTCCTCCGGTGTGATGCCTTTCTGCTCCAATATTTCCATAAGATCTAAGGACACCGTTTTCTCTACGAAAAGAGTCTGAGGGTTTTGAGGAAGTATGACCAGGCTGTCGGCAATATGCTTCTTTGATTGTTTTTCAAGGCTTTCGCCTTTGATCAGAACTTTCCCCCTATAGGGTTTGTTAATTCCTCCAATGACTGAAAGTGCAGTAGTCTTACCGGTACCGTTTCCGCCGACTATACAATATAGCCGGCCTTTTGACGCTTCCATGGAAAGTCCTTTAATCACATCCACATCATCCTTACTGTAGCGAAACCAGACATCTTTAAGCCTGATGATCGGGTCGGCGGAAGACATATGCTCGGCCGGATCATCGATCTTCGTATTAGTCAGCTGTCTTCTGCTGAACATATCCGTCAGCCATGTCCTGCCTTCCCTGACTGTTACAGGGCTGCCGCACAAAGGAATATCCTTTTCCTTTGACAGACTCTCGTAAACCTGCATAGGAGTCGGCATTGCCAAAAGCATGGGGTGATTTAATTCCGCCAAAACCTTTCCTCCACGCCCAGGAACATCTTCTATCAGTATCTTCCCCTTGTCCATTATCACTGCCCGGTCAGCCATGGGGAAAACATCTTCCAGCCTATGTTCTATCATGATTATGGTAGTTCCTATTTCCCTGTTTATTCTTTTGACCGTCTCCAGAAAATCAGCTGCCGCAATGGGATCAAGCTGGGCGGTAGGTTCATCCAAAATCAAAACATCCGGTTGCATTGCCATGACCGAAGCTAAGTTCAAAGTCTGTTTCTGTCCGCCGGAAAGCTGGGACACATCTCGCATAAACCAGCTTTGGATCCCGAAGAAATTTGCCATCTCCGCAACCCTGAGGCGAATGACTTTAGTATCATAGCCTAAGCTTTCCAGCCCAAATGCCAATTCATGCCATACTTTATCGGTCACTATTTGATTGTCGGGATTTTGAAGCACGTAGCCGATACGTGACGCCTGCTCGCGGTGGCTGATGCTTTCAATGGGACGGTCATAGAATAAGATTTCTCCTTCTCGTTTACCATGGGGAGCCAGTATGCTTTTAAGGTTCCTCAGCAAAGTACTTTTCCCGCAGCCGGTTTGACCGCATACAACCACGAATTCACCATATTCAATTCTCAAGTTGATATGGGTTAATGCAGGCCGGTCTCTGCCCGGATATGTAAAACTCAGATCCTTGATCTTAAACGTTTCCAAACAACTGCCTCCCTAACATTGATAAATACAGGTAAAAGACATAATGCCGCATAGCAAGCATATGTAAATAAACTGAACAGTGTCGCTTCTCCGGTTTTAATATATGGGAAGTACTGGATATTGTTCTCACCGGCTAATCCTCCGGCTATTACAATAAAAATCAGCGTAATCAAACTAATCAGTGCGATCCGATCCCGGCTATCGAAGCGGTAATTGGCAAAGCTGCTTCTTCCCGGCAAACCGTAGCCCCTGGACCTCATGGAATCAGCAGTATCTATGGAGTTTTCCAGAGCCCAGCCGATCATTACGGAAATGATTTTTATTCCATGTTCTGCTCTCTGCCGCAAGGTTCCGTCTGAAACATCGCGGCCTATGCACTTTTGGCTTTTTGAAATCAGTTTGATTTGATTTTTAAATTTGGGCACAAAACGAAGAACCATCGCAAAGATCATGGACAGAGAAGGAAAAATGCGCCCAAGTAAATACATAAGTTTATCGGAGGTCATTACCACATTGACACACGAAAACCAAAGTATCACGGTTCCGAACATAATGGCTATGGCTATTCCGTAGACAATCGATTCCAGGGTCAGAGGGTTGTCTCCCATATATCCTAAGATGGTCACTCCCCTATGGTTGAACAACGGATTAACCGCTCCCGCTATAAGCATCATAGGAAAGACAAACAACAAAGTGAATTTTACCGCCCTCTTGCCGTTGAGTCTTATTGCATAGGTAAAAGCTCCTGCCAGCGACAGAGACAAAAAAACCGGATGCAAAAATACCATGCCAAACCCGATAACGGCACAGAAAAAAGCGAAATTGACTACGGGGTGATATGTTGAGAATGTATCTTTCAAATCTCTCACCTTTTGTGATTGCGGGCGGATCTGTCCGCCCGCCCCGTTATTGATACGCAGCAAGGGTTATGTTTATTGCTGCGATAGCAGCTTATAGATCATGGCTGCAGCTTCAGCCCTGGTTGCATTGCTTAAAGGATTGTACCGGAAGGTGCCATCGGCATTCTTGATCCCGTTTATGATCCCTGCCTGCTGCATCTCCGAAACCGAAGCCCTTGCATATTCGTAAATCTGAAGATTATCGGTAAAGGTAACGGCTTCAGCTTTTTTGTAGACCTGCTTTGCCACTGATTTATTATAGTTGTCTATCATTACTGCAATGTCCTGGCGGCTGATATTGGCATCGGGCTTGAAGGAATAGCTTCCGTCGGCATTTTTATAACCGCTGATGATTCCTGCTTCTTTTGCCCAGGCCACCGAAGGCCCATACCAGCTGTTTACATCCACATCACCGAAGACTACCTCTTTGTAGGCTGCCTGGTCGGCTTTGCCAAGTCTTGCGAGTACCGAGACCAGCATGGAACGGGTAAGCGGGCTGTTGGGCGCAAAGGTGGTTGTACTTGTTCCGCTGAATATACCTTTTTCATATACATATTTCACCGGACTGTAAAACCAGTTGATGCTGTCATTTTGAACCACATCGGAAAAGGGCCATTTCGACAGCGCTTCATCATATCCTATCACATAGTAAGACAGGTGGTCTACGGTGAAAACAACCTTGCCGGAGGCTGTATCAAAATAACCCTCCATGGGAACCAGCTCGCCCGCATCATTAAGGTGATAAATCACAATTCCTGATGGATTCTCCCCCTCTTTAAGGGTGTAAGGCAATGAAATCGTAAGCTTGCCTTTGAATTGAGAGATACTCTTTTTGTCGACTGTGATCTTTATATCATAAACCGGCCTGCCCCCTACAGCTTCTTTTTGCTTCGAACTCAGATCTTTGTTTGATATGGGCTCTATGCTCACTTCCAGGGAATCTTCCTTAATTTGGTCGACCAGGCCTTCCAGCGCTCCCTTATCAAAGGCGATGCTTCCCTGCGCAAGATCCAGTGTCCAGCTTTCCTTGCTGCCCTTTTGGATCTCTTTTAAAGCGGCATTGATAGTGTCCTTATTTACAGTTCCTGTAACCTCTCCGGGAAGAGGTGTATTATTCCACTTCTCCGCTCCGCTTTCTTTGGTGTAATCCAAAGTGTATATCCACTGGATCACTTCCCCTCCCTTCAGTTTATATATACCTGCCGACTTACCTGAATCCACACCATCAACATAGTAAAGCCATCCTGAATTGGCACCCTGCGAAAACTCGCTGAGCCCGTCTATTTCCGATACATAGCCTCCCTGAATCACATAAGTCTTTCCAGCATCCGAAAGCACCGCTATTAAAACATCCATCACCGTAGTGACTCCGGCTTCTATTACATAAGCATTGTCTGCTGCGATAGTTCCCTTCCCACTGCTTTTTACCGTGATCCTTACCTTTTTTTCTTGGGGGATCGCCCCGCCCCCGCCGGTTACGGCAACATTAAAAGTCGCCGTATGGCCCTCATATGTCACCTTTACGCTTTTAGTGCCGGCCGTGGTGGCATCTATCGTTGAAACTGTATATCCGCTTCCTATTATTTCGGAATTACCGGGATCGGCATTGTAAATAGCTCTTACTACCATGCCTGCAGGATCGATAACAGTGGAGGCGCCGCCCACGTCAAGATCATAGATGGTTTTATCAGGCTTTGTGACGGAAATACCGGTCAGCAGTTTTGCACCGGGCCAGTTAGTATAAACACCCACACTTGCATCAAAATGATAAAGGTTGCTGCTCCTTGAGCCTTTAATATTCTGATAAGCCACCAGCGCTTGGAAGCCTTGAGTGCAGGCATAATCGTCGGCCGATTCATTGCTTACAAACCCCAATTTATCATCATATGTCCTGAAAGATAATAAATCTGTGATTAATGTTGATCCGCTTTTAATGAATCTGTTATCCTCGTGAGGATCTATACCTAAGGCTGCAAGTCCGATTACCACTGCTGAAGTAGTGTTGGAATTCCTTGATCCAAAGCCTCCATCGATGGACTGCCTCTCGGATAAAGCCGTAATTGCGTCGTTGACTGCATCCTTTATGCTGTTGACCGGAACTCCGTTAAGCTCTGTTCCTGCGGCAGCCCTATAATACGGGGCAAGAGCGGGTAAAGCCAGCCCTGTCACATCAACGCTTCCAAAGAGATCGGTTCCCGGGTTTTGAGTATCAAGGATAGCTGCAATCAAATCAGATCTTTTTAATGCAGCTTCTTGCGAAATAGGGTAGAGCTTGTTGCCGTTGCCGTCCTCAAGATCATAAAGCGATAACAAATAAGGAGCGTTATTTATATCAAGAGTTCCGGTATATCCTGCAATTAAATCAATTAGGTTAATAGGGATATCCGAATCATCGGGGTCCGGTATCTGCCTGACATCTATTCCCATAGATGAAAGAGCTATTGCTATCTTGGCCAAAGTGCCTATATTTCCTGTCCCGCTGTCGGAAAAAGTGTTGATAGGCGTCAATACATCAGCGAGGTAGCGGTCCTTATCGGCTGCAGAAGCAGTAATCCCCGCACCATTCATTGCAAGGATCCAGTCGTTTACAGGCTGGAACCCTTTCACCCCTTTTACTCCGTTAATTACTGCTGCGACTTCTGCGTCTATGTTTCTGGCGGCATTTTGTTTGCGGTCAACGATAAATGTGTGGATGTGCGTGTCAGCGCCATTGGTGACCGTAAATTTAAAAATATTGTCTCCCACATCTAAAATAGCTTCTTCATCGAAATTGTATACCGTAAAATCAGCTGCTCCTGCAGATTTATAAGTTGCTGTTATATCTGCATTGCTGTCATTCGCCGCTGCAGAAATACTGACGGTGCCAACTGCATTATTGACTATCATGGCGCTGCCGTTTACATATGGCATGATGTTACCGGCTGCTCCACCGTTAAAGCCGGCAACAGCTGTCTTTAAGACCGTATCTGCCGCTGAGGGCTGGCTGAAAGTAACGGACGGAGGATTTATTCCGTCAAAAACCATCGTGGCAAGGCAACATGCTTTCGTTGCACCGGCTTTTCCGGCAGTTATATCAAAATGGTATGTCCCTGCAGAATCCCCTCCCCACAGGGTAATAGTTGCCGTTCCGTTTTCCAAATCTGTAGAGGCCATGCCGCCGTCAGGAGTATAAGCTTGTCCTGTCCCATTGTAAATATTGATGTTTCCTACCTTTGATATCGCCCATATTATATTGAAATCTTCATCCCACCCGATATTCCTTTTATTATACAGAGTCAATGTGACTTCAGCATATGCATATCCCCATTGAATATCAGATATACTGTTGACGGTTTTTAAATATTGGTATTCGGTAGAATATGTCCCTTTATCCATGTCATAGACTGCAAGGCACAAAACAATGCTGTCCCCTGCCGAAATATTTGTGTTTTCCAATGTAGCGGAGCTGTAATCATCGTTGTGCATGAACATCCAGGAAGCACCGGTATCAGGCATTGCCGACACACCGCCTACTGATGTAAGCCCGCCTCCCGCCACCTCTTCATCTATAGCGTTCATTTTCAAGGCACGGTTGACCGCATCCAAGGCTGTAGGGTTATCCCCTAACAGATCCAAATCGACAATGGTAGCCTTGATAACCTCTCCGATATTATCGTCAGTACCGTCTGTTCCAAATCCGTTTGCTTCTATCCTGACCGTTACACAGCCCTGCGGATCTGCCGCATATATTGGTGCAGCAGCAATCCCTGCGATACCCAAGCTGCCAAGCAGCATTGTCAGTGCCAATAGTATGGAGAGAGACTTGCGAAATCCCCTTCGTATTAAATAATTCCCTGCCATTTTATTCTCCTCCTTATATCTTTTTATTTTTATATACTTTATCGTATATTTGGAAGGTGCAGGGGCGGCCATACCCGATCATATATTGCCGGCTGCCCCTGCAAGATGAAAAGCCATTAAGGTATGACGCCTGCATCCCTGCCCTGATCGCAGGTATATATCCATTCAACAATATCTCCATCCTTTGGGAAGCTGCTGCTGCTGCCATAGCCCATGCCCTTGCCGTTGACCTTGTAGGTCCAGCCCGATAATTCTCCTGCATCGAATTCATAGAGGTTATGTATCCCCTCCACATATTTGCTTTTCAGGGCAGGGTTTGAATTTGATTCCATGTGGATCTTTTCCTCCTTGACTACCCGCTGCAAAATATCAAATACGCTTTCTCCTTCAGTAAATTCAACTTCCTTTGCCGGGTAGATCCAACCGTCTTTTGGCAAGGTATCCACAATCGCAGCATCTATCTTGTTTAAGTTGTCAAAAACTGTACTGCAATTTATGGATAGGGTGCATTTCAAAGTACCTTTTACTTTATCCTTGTCTGATTTTATCTGCGAGATTACAGTATCGGATACTGCGGTATCGAGCGCCTCGTTGATACCGGAAGGGCTGTCGGCTTCTCCATCTTCGGATTGAGCAGGATCTGCATTCTCCTCTTCAGAAACAATCGGCTGATCATAAGGGGTCTCTTCCGGCTGGGGATCTCCGCAGCCGATGGCAGTCGCTGCCATCAGCACTAACAAAAGAATCGCGCAAATTCGTTTTACCATAGTATTCGATCCCCTTATTCTGTGATAATTACTACTGTTTTTTTATTGCCGTCCCAGTCCACTTCAGCGTCAAGGCTTTCTGAAATAAACCGTACAGGAACTAGAGTACGGCCGTTTTCAATTAAAGCAGGCACATCCAAAGGCACGGGTTTATCGTTAATATAGGCAGTGCTGTCGCCTATGACTAATTGAATCTTGCTTTTTTTTGCGGTCCCGGTAACCTTGCGATTATCCTTATCCCAATCAACATTCGCCCCAAGAGCCTCAAAGATTGCTCTCATGGGTACCAGTATCCTGCCGCTCCGGTTAACGGGGGGCTGATCGAAGGTCAGGTACCTGCCATCAAGCAGTATTTTGTATTCGTAACCGGCCCCTTTTGAAACATCGGATACCGGACTATCATCCATATCAAAAATGGATGATTTATCTGCTAAATATCTTTGGTATGAAACTAAGGCTAACAGGGCTTGTTCAGTGGCCATTAAATCCGGCCCTCCGCTTAAAACATGCTTGTAGCTGCCATCGGGCAAACGGAAAGCCTTTAAGGCGTCTATGGGGCTGCTCTTTTTTCCTTTAGAATCTGTCTTTATAAATCGATTATCTTTTGTAGGATCGATACCCAAGGATGTAAGGGCCAATATGACTTGCACTATGCTCTCCGTGTTTTCCATACTGTCCGCAGACCAACCGCTGAATCCTCCTGCATCTGTTTGCACCGCTGAAAGAAAGCTCAGGCTCCGATCAATGGCTGTCTTGACATCTTCCATGCCGGCGTAAGTGCTTAGAGCCTGAAGCGCAGCAGCGGTAACATCGGGATCAGGTATTGTGCCGCTTAAACTAAAACCACCCCCCGCTAACTCCCTTTTCAGTATTGAGTCTATGAGCAATTCTCTCGTTGTCTGAACTGAAGCGGTGGATGACTTTGGAAGGATATATCTGTTGCTGTCCAAAGCTAAAAGTGCATATATAGACCCGTTTATTCCTTGTTTTTCTACAAGCTGTAAATCCGATAGCTTTTCGATTAAATTATAGCCGGCAACATCCGCAGGGTCTTTTCCTGTCGCCGTTAGGGCAAGAATCAAACGAGAGTATTCTGAATACTTGTTTCTTGATAGCTCCCCCTTTTTTTCTTTTAAAACAGCTTCTGCATTATTATAGAAGGTATCGACAAAGCCTTCAGGCGTCTTCATCTCGGAACGAGCCAGTCCTAAAACAGTCCAATCGCCTCCGACCATACTATGAATAGGTGCTCCTATTGCCTTTATCAGGTATAAGCCGGTATCTTCGATAGCTTTGCGGATTTGACTTACATTTGAAGTTTCATTTGCATAAGCTGTTACCGGCAAGGCGGTTGATACAAAAGACAAGGTTGCCGCCAAAAGGCAGGCCGTCATCTTGCTCATCCCGCTTCTTTTCATGACATTCTCCTATCTGTTCATCTGAACAAAAAAGCTGTGGCATTGCCACAGCCCGTTTTTACTGTTATTTATGTTCAGACCCTTTCGCCAATCACCCGCTGGCATGGTCTTGGTTATTATGCAGGTCTTCTGACTTGCGTGGCACAGGATACGCTAGAACGAACCTGTCCGTTTTGTCCGC
>Ga0255345_1003350_pt1 | contig 18753 bp, 14 predicted proteins | sample wastewater_treat_6_FD_192415 | JGI IMG/M metagenome (GOLD analysis project Ga0255345, IMG submission 192415) | Wastewater microbial communities from Lulu Island WWTP, Vancouver, Canada - plant20 | ecosystem: Engineered > WWTP > Wastewater > Unclassified | place: Canada: Vancouver, British... | reverse complement strand
GAGTAATTCATAGTCATATCCCTGCTCAACCTGGAGGTGAACATCTGCAATGCTTGCTGTATCTGTAGGCCTTGGGTCCACGACGATAATCTTCCTCTGTTTCTGACCCTTCCCGGTGAAGTATCCGCGGGGGAAGATGGAGTACCTGGACATGTGACGCGGGTGTGCATGTGCCGGGTTACATCCCCAGAAGATGATACGGTCTGCACGGTTCTTGACCTCTCCAAGGGTGCAGCTTGGAATACCCACATTCTGGACTGCAACAAGGGTGGTTCCATGGCAGACTGCCGCGGTATTGTCAACAAGTGCTCCGCAGAGTTCTGCTATCTCATGCCCTGTGCTCTGTGCCTCGCAGCTTGTAGAGGACCAGCCATACATTGACGGTTTTTTCGCTGCCGCAAGCATCTGGGCAGTATATTCGATGGCCTCGTCATATGTTATGTCTTTGAATGTTCCATCCTCCTGGAGTCTGCGTGGACGAGTCTTCCTGTGCTCATGATCAGATGCATGAAGGAACTTCTCCGCCCCGATAGCACAGGCATTTTCAACATCCAGGATCTTCTTTCCCTCGTCATCAGTGGTGATGGTAAGATCATCACATAGAGTTCCACAAAAAGGACAGATAACATCGGTAATCGTCTTTGTCATCATGCATCACCCCAGCATTTCTCCCTCACAAGTTCGATGGAGGTCAATACTTTTTCATTTTCCGCCGGCTCAATTGTGATCGGGACACCTTTGAAAGTGGGCATTCCAGTGCTGTATGTTTCAGGACTTGTCACACTGTTTGCCCATGGTCCCATCGGTATGAATGCAACACCAGGATGCGGTCCCTGTGTCGCTTCAACAGCCTTGACAACCACATTGCCAAACTCACTTATCACCCTGACATTGGTGTTTTTCATGATCTCAAGGCGTTTAAAGTCAGAATCATCAATCTCGATGATCCCGCACGCCTTCATGTATTTGTCTGTATCTTTTCCGCCTTCCATTGACGCACCCTGCTGTATGGTGCGGCCGGAGATCAGATTGATAGAAATTGTGCTCATAATGCTCCTCTTAATGAATAAAACCGTCGATGAACAGCCATATGACCGTCAGAACCGGTGATATGATGCATGTCACAGAACATGCATTCCAGAAGTCTCCTGGCAGTCCCGTGATAACAAAAATTTTCTTTTTAAGTATATAATATCATCGTTAAAAAATCAAGAAATGATGAATTAATGGGGAAGTGAAGTGATCATATTAATAAATTTCTTTAAAAAACGAATATTATAACTATTATTATTTAATTATGAATAGCCATTGACAACAGGAACATCTAATTAATTTAGTCATAAAATAACGAGTATTGGTATATTTACCGGTAAGGTTCCGGTCAAGTCAGCGATTCTCTGCGCTTAATGATGATTATCAGTGAAAAAATAGCAATGAAGCCATAATTTTGGAAATTGAGAGTGAAGTTTATTAAATTATATTTCCATCAAAGCCAGGTAATACACCTGTCAATATTATCGTTATAGAAAGGCAGAATCATTCATGAAAGAAGAACTCGGGAAATCTTTCACGAATTCGGGTTGATTCTGCCTCCATCACGTTAAACATGTGCCCGGGAATTTCAATCCAGGCAATACATCATGGATAATATGAATTGATAACCGTTTTGGTTTGTCCTGCCGATCATGAGGAAAATTGGTGAGGAGATCATGGTACAAATAACCATGTTCGTTGATCTTTATCTCATTCTACATGTAATTTACTTTACTTGGGCCAATGCGTGATGAGTTAATTAATAACAATGATTTTTCAAAGAAAATAAAGATGGGAAATTAATATGGAAGCTGCCCGGGCAATATAGGCATGGGGTGCCGCATGAGTTGTTGAATATTGGTGAGAAGACAAGGACATATTATGGATCTTTAATTAATAATTTCACAAGTTGATCTATGCGGATTGATTTTTCCCATGGTTTCAGATATCATTCCAGTTAACCTGAAATTGTCTGATGGAGGTAAGCATATCAATTTGTATATGTCATGAAGTCAAACATAATCTGTATGTCCAGACATGGGGACGAATATTCTAAAGAGGAGATTCTTTCTCTTCTTAAAAAAAATGGAAGCAGTGATACTCTTATTGACTGGTTTGACCGTTGTATAGACTTTCACATGGGCACTGCCGCAGGACTGCTCATCGGCATTTACATGGTAGACTATGCCCTGTCACTTCTTGGTGCTAAACCTGGTGAAAAACTTTATTCAGTCTGTGAAACCTCAAAATGTGCTCCTGACCCTTTGCAGGTGATCCTGCACTGCACCCCTGGTAATCACCGTTTAAGAGTGATAAATATCGGGAGGTTTGCAATGACAGTGAACCGGCCAAGCGATGGTGATTATGCAGAAGGAGTCAGGGTACGACTTGATCCTGCAAAAATTGAAGACACTCCGGTACTCAGGGCATGGTTTGCAAATACGCCGGACTTTGATGGAAAGACCATGAAAAAGAGACTGGTCGAGGATATCATAAGCAAAGGCACCGGGATGCTCTCCTGGGAGAAGGTGAAGGTTAAGGTAACACATAAGCAGAAGTGGAAGACAGGAACATGCTCGTCATGTGGCGAACCGGTTCCTGAAAATCTTCTTGAAGACGGCCTTTGCCCAGGATGCGGTAGCCAGAAATATTACGAAAAGATCTAATTTCTCTATTCAGGGTATTTGCCCTAAACTTTTTTCAAAAAAACCTACCTTTTGTGGGACTATCGGGATTTCGTTAATGATAAAAGGTTGACTAATCTCAAAAGATCTATTTTTTAAATTAATAAGATAAACAGATGTAGGAAGTTAACGGAAACTTATGGTGATGACAAATGAATCCGATGACAAACAGAGGACTATATGCATTATTTCTCGTGATATGCATCATTTTACCTGGCATATCACTGGTATCGGCAGACACTCAGGGATCAGAACGTTTGGTTTCTGATGCACTTGGCAGAGAGCTTACCATCCCTGCAGAAATCACCGGTGTTGTAAGTACTGCTCCACCAACAACGATGACCCTGTACCTGATTGCACCAGATCTCATGCTTGGATGGAATTCTGAACTAACCCCCCTCCAGAAAAAGTACATTCCTGAGCAATATCAGTCCATTCCAGTGGTCGGAGGATGGTTTGGAAAGACTGACGGTAACTTTGAGACATTCATCAGACTCAATCCTGATATCATCTTCGAAGGCAGAACCATCACCGGTGATCCGGTTGATGTGAAAGCAGTTGAGGAAAGACAGACACAATTTGGAGCCATTCCACTTGTCACAATCCAGGATACCGCAAACATTTCCGGGTATGCAAAATCTATCTCACTTATCGGTGATATCCTGAACAGAAAAGAAAAATCAGAAGCCCTGATTGCATATTATCAGACTGCGCTGAAAACCGTCAAAGATGCCGTATCGACAATTCCTGATGGAGAGAAGATAATGGTCTATTATGCAGAAGGACCAGACGGTCTTGCAACCGATCCAAGTGGATCCCAGCATGCAATGCTCATCGACTACTGCGGTGGTAAAAATGTTGCAGACACGACCATCACACCAGGCTATGGTATGACCCCTGTCTCTCTTGAACAGGTATTAAGCTGGAATCCGGAGGTAATCATCGCCGGTGATTCTAAATTTGCCTCATCAGTTCTTACCGATCCGCTCTGGAAAGATGTCCTGGCAGTTCAGTCAGGCAGAGTATATGGCGTCCCCGTTTCACCATTCTCCTGGTTTGACCGTCCACCAGGAACAAACCAGATCCCAGGCCTGTACTGGATGCTCCATACCCTGTACCCGGAAAAATTCACGGCAGATCAGCTGAAAGAGAAGATTTATGAGTTTTATTCATCCTTCTATGGAATAGAGTTGTCTGACTCACAATTAGATGGCCTGCTACTTGATGTCCCGGTTTACGAATGATGACATATGAAAGGAAAAGATGGTCAAATAATGGGAAAGAAAGACAGCAAGGAATTTTTAACGATTGCTGATACCATTTTCGCTCCCATCTATCCGGTTATTGCAGAGCAGATCGTCACTAATACCGGTATTCATTCCGGAACAGCCCTTGATGTAGGTAGCGGACCCGGGCATCTTGCAAACGCCCTGGCACTTGCCTCTGAATGTACGGTTCATGCTCTTGACTGTTCACCAGATATGATAGAGATCTGTCAGAACCGGGTATCTGAAAAAGGACTTACCGGGAGAGTCATTCCGGCACTTGGGGATGTAAGCGAAATTCCCTATGGTGATAATAGCTTTGATCTCATCGTCAGCAGAGGATCATGGTTTTTCTGGGAGGATTTACCAAAAGGGCTTTCAGAAATTTACCGGGTTTTAAAACCTGGTGGGAAGACCTATATCGGGGGCGGTTTTGGAACTGCTGAATTAAAAGAGCAGATCGTCGCAGCAATGAAAGAGAGAGAGTCTGATTTTGAATCAGGAATGAAAGAGCGGATGACATCCCGTTCACCTGATATCATCAGGTCGGTATTAGAGAATATCGGGGTTCATAACTACTCTCTAATTAATGACGATTCTGGCATCTGGCTTATAATGGTGCGGGAATGACCATCTGTCCATACTGCCCTCATCACTGTGATATCGCATATGGTGGCACTGGTATCTGTGGTATGTATACCGCAGTTAGTGATGAAATAACCGAGCGATTTCCAGATCACTGGCTGATGATAACTCAGGTATCGGTAGAGACCATCCCATTTGTTCATGCCTTTCCACAGGCCAAAGCGCTTCAGGTCAGTACAATCGGGTGTAATCTGAAATGTCCAGGATGTGTATCAGAAGTTTTGGTCCGAAATCCTGATGATATGGGAACCGGTCTGAAAATCCAGTCAGCACAAGAGATTATCGATGAAGCGGAGAAGAATGACTGTAAGGGAATCGTCTTCTGTCTGAATGAACCGACGGTTTCCCTTCCCTCTTTCCTCAGGGTCGCCCGGCTGGCAAAAGAAAAAGGGATGTTTGTCGGATGCTCATCAAATGGATATTTTTCAGAGCATACCTTAAATCTTCTCCTTCCGGTTCTTGATATGATAAATATCGGTCTGAAAGGGAAAGATGAGAAATACCTCAGGGCTTGTGGAATTATTAATGACAGTGTCGTCATACAGAACATCAAAAAGCTCGTGCAGGCAGGGGTCCATGTAGAGACTGCACTGATGCATGCAAAAGGGCAGGAGAACGACCTTATCACCCAGGCAAAAGAGGTAGTCTCAATTTCAGAGAAGATCCCAATCCAGATTATGCGATGTATGGCATTTGGGGACCTTGGCCAGGAGTTTGAGCCTTCTATTCCGGAATCTGAGCTCCTGTGTGATCAGATACGTGAATATGCTTCCCATGTTTACCTCTTCAATTCGCCAGGAACTGCGTATATCAATACAGTCTGCCCGGACTGTGGAGATGTATTATCCTCCCGTGAAATGTACGGGCCAATGGGATGCAGACCGGTGACATTTCTGGATAACAGAACATGTTCATGCGGGTACAAGGTCCCTCTCACTGGAATGGCATCCTCCTCAAGGTATGAAGAAGAGGGAATGGATGGCGGATACAGGCCTACCCGTGCACTTGAATGTATCCAGGGAATTGTCACCTGTCTTGGAGTTGATGATCCACTCTGTGCTCCCAGGTTGTGGAAATTATATCTCTCCCATGGGAAGATAAGTTCAATTCACGAGCGAATCCAAAAGATTCCCTTATATTATGGTCTCATCCGCGAAGTGGCGGAAATTGTTGATAAAAAGGATTCAGGGGAAGAGTTATTGTCAGTCCTGGAAGAGATGAAAAACAGGGTTACTGATGCAGTGAAAGGAATGCCAAGGCCCCGCGTTCTCTACACCATGGGATACCCGATATTCTCACTAAACGGAGGCAGATTTGAGAATCAACTCGTGGAAGTGGCAGGAGGGGAACCTATGAACAGACTGATAAAACGGTCAGGAAAACCCGGGGTAAACCTGTCCCATGAAGAGTTTCTTTCACTCAATCCTGACTGGATATGCATCTCCGGTCTCTTTTCTCTTCCGAAAGAAGAGTGTATTGCATATTGCAAAAACCATGCCCTCCTGGTTCCAGCGGTGACTGAGAATAAGGTTGTTGAACTGCCACCATCCTGGGACTTTGGAAGTCCAAGATGGATACTTGGCCTTATGCTTCTGGCCCGGTCATTTCATCCAAAGACATGTACCTGGAATATGGATGAGATTGCAGACCAGTTTTACCAGCGATTCTATCATGTCTCTTATCGGTCGGTCGAGCCGACCAGGTCGTTTATCAAGGCATCAGCAAAAATATCCGGGTAATTATTCCCTTTTTTCTCTCACAAAACAGAATATTATAAACTACCTGCTATCATACGCATATCACCGGTTTTTATACCCGGCAAAGTAAAATACGAGGAGATCAGGTATTATCTAAGTTATCTCCAGCCATCTCATATACCTCATCAATAAGCCGGCCTGTTTCACTTGTCATGTAGAGCGGTATAGACAGTATTTTATCATGAAAGCTCAATTCTCCTTCCCAAAACCGGATGGCAAACGGGGGATTTTTTTCCTGCATGTATCTTTGCAGGGACCGGAGCGTACCGGTCTTTCCCGATTTTACCTCAACCGGATATATCCTTCCTTTCCTGGTGATACAGTAATCAATCTCGCTCGAGGACCCGGGTTTATCACGTGCCCAGAAATAGAGTTCTGAACTGATGAACGGATCCCCAAGTGCCAGTAATTCCTGTCCGATAAACTGCTCTGCCAGACTACCCCTGTTAATCTGCATAATATCCGTAGGGCCCATAATTTCAATGTTTAATCCACAAAGATGCTGCATAAGGCCAATGTCCAGAAAGATGTACTTCTGCTTATCAGACAGGGTTGCACCAAAGGGAAGACCGGATGCATCTGTTCCCTGGACCGGGGTGATGACACGGGCAAGACTTAGCAGGTGTAGTGCATTTTTGAGCTCACGGGATTTTGATTCCCGATCAATGTTTACATATTTGATCTGTTCTGAAACCATCCTGGGAATTGCTGAAAAAACGGTCTGAAGATGAATAACCTCTGATTTTTTTCCATATTTATAAAAGTCCCTCTTGTATGTTTCAATGAGTGCGTCCTGGATACGGGAAGCACTAAGATAACTGCCAGATTCAAGATAACTGTATATAACTTCAGGCATTCCTCCAAGGATAAAATATGACCTGAGAAGAGAGATGAGTCTCTCATGAACTGCAGGAGGGATGATATCAGAGATATGTACGGTATTCAGATGAAAAATAAGCTTTTCTTCTCCTAATGCTCCCATGAATTCGGAAAAGGTAAGCGGAAACATATTTAAAAACTGAACTCTCCCTACAGGCATCCTCATATCCGGGGTAAATGCAAATTCAAGTAATGAACCCGCACCGATCACAAAGATATCAGGTCTTAACTCTTTAAAGTAGCGAAGGGACATGATAGCGTCAGGACATTCCTGTATCTCATCCAGGAAGATCAACGTATCTGTTGTAATGGTCTGGCGGAATAGTAATTCTAATTGCGAAATAATTGAATTTGGATCTTTAGTAAGGAATATTGACTTGTAACCTGGATCAAAGTCAAAATTCAGGACAATACAATTTTCAAACTCTTTTTTACCAAATTGTTCGACACTATAGCTTTTCCCCACCTGTCTTGCACCCCTGATAAGGAGCGGACTTCGGTGAGATTTTTTCCAGGAGTGGAGATGTGAAGAGATGACCCGGTCCATAATTATTATAAATAGATTAAAGATTAGATATACTTTGGCTAAAATTTGGGGCAATTTTCACCATAACCTGGACATTACAGGGGGTAGTTTTATCCACTCCCTGACATCCTGCCTGTCCTGGCTAAGCACCTGATCCAGTCTCTTCGTTCCTGTTTTTTTCCGAAGAGATATTTTGTTCTAAATAGTAATCTATTTTACACTTGTATACCTATTCTTCTTAACAAACCCGCAGTCAGGTTATCAAAGGTTTACTATGAATACATCAGAGCATATTTCTATCAATACCCGGTCTCTACAGATGAAAGACATTCACATACCTTCGGAACAATACAATTTCGAGGCCGTTAAGGCAACATTGCGGATCGGAGTCCCGTTCCGGATTTTTTTCTGCCTGCTTCCATTTGGAGTGATCTTATGGTCACTATTTATCGGCAGATATGAAGTAGAGCCACTTGTCGTCATAAAAATGCTATTATCACTGGTGTATCCTATGGAACCCACCTGGACAAATGCAGATGAGACCATCCTCTTCCAGATTCGTCTCCCCCGCATAATTGCAGCAGTCATAGTAGGAGCAGCCCTTTCCATGGCAGGAGCAGCATACCAGGGATTATTCAAAAATCCTCTTGTTTCCCCGGATATTCTTGGCGTCTCTTCAGGAGCAGGATTTGGTGCGGCACTTGCTATTCTGTTCTCAACCGCAGCATGGATGACCCAGGTATCAGCATTTATCGGAGGAATACTTGCTGTTTTAACATCGTATTTTCTTTCACGTCTATACAAAACCGGACAAATACTCGTGCTGGTCCTTTCAGGTGTAATAGTATCCGCATTCTTTGGAGCATTACTCTCGGTAACCAAATATGTAGCAGATCCATATGAGAAACTTCCAACCATAATATTCTGGCTGATGGGAAGTCTGTCATCGGTCAGATACAATGATATCCTTTCCATTCTGCCGACAATCATCTTCGGAGGAGGCGTTCTCATCCTCATCAGGTGGAGAATTAACCTCCTTTCATTAAGCCAGGACGAGGCGAAGACCCTGGGCATTGATCTAAAGAAAATTACCAGGATCATCATCATCTGTGCAACACTTTTAACCGCTGCATCGGTTTGTATAAGTGGCATCGTCGGGTGGGTAGGCCTTGTTATTCCCCACCTTGGAAGGATGATAACCGGTCCGGACTATAGAAAACTCCTGCCATTTACCATCGTGATGGGCGCATCATATCTGCTCATCATGGATGATTTGTCCAGGACGATAATTGCAACAGAGATCCCTCTTGGCATCCTTACTGCATTACTTGGTGCTCCATTCTTTGCCTACCTTCTCTGGCGGAGGAAGACCGGATGGGTATAAATTACACGGCTCATAATCTTCAGTTCAGCTGGGATGGAAAACGGGACGTATTTAAAAATATCTCCTTTTCACTCCAGCCCGGCGATATTTTCTGTATTATCGGGCCAAATGGAACAGGAAAGTCGACCCTGATGAAATGCATGATTGACATTCTTGAATATCAGAATGGGGCGGTCAGGATTGATGGGATTGATATCAGAAAAATTGACCGAAAAACTCTCGCAAATAGAATCGCATATGTTCCCCAGGGTTACCAGGTAGCATTTCCGTTTTCAGTCCTTGAATATGTTCTGATGGGCCGGGCTCCCTATATCTCTGCTTTTTCTTCTCCGGATGAGAATGATCTAAAAATTGCTCTTCATGCAATGCAGGAAGCAGGGATAATGCACCTTATGCATAAATCAATAAATGAAGTCAGCGGCGGAGAGCATCAGATGGCTTTAATTGCCAGGGCTCTTGCCCAGGAACCTGAACTCTTACTCCTTGATGAACCAACATCACATCTTGACTTTGGAAACCAGATGCAGGTCCTCTCTCTTGTTGAGAGACTTAAGGAGAAGGGCATTACCATTGTCATGACATCACATTTTCCTGATCATGCATTTATGGTATCAGATCTTGTCGGGATTATGAAAAACGGATCATTTATCAGCATAGGTCCGGCTGAAGAAGTGATTACTAATATGACATTAAAAGAGACCTACATGGTTGATATTCACGTGGAATTCGTCGAAATAGCAGGAAGGAAGATATGTATTCCGGTAAAAAACGTTCCTGGATGCACCTGCCCAATACACTATCCAACTTTTCAGCACAATTGTGATGCATTGGCCAATTCCCTGGATAATTGAAACTCCGTGCATACCAACTGTAATTCATGGTTATAAACAGGTTTTCCGGTTTATTGCAGAAGTTCTGCCACGTACTTTAATCACGAATGAGAGAAGAACAACTGACTGACCCTTGAAAATTCTGGGTTTTAAGAGAATAAGATCCTCCCGGCACCTGTATAAATGGTCATATTTGGAGGCCTTGCAAACCCTGCAAGGGTCATGTTCACCTTTCTTGCAAACTCAATCCCGCCGGCAAAAGCAGCATTATTAGATACCATGACAGGTATTCCTGCACGGTAAGCCTTTGCAACCATGTCAACCGGAAGCCGGCCTGAACTGACGAGGAAACAATCAGGAAGAGAGGCACCTTTTAAGACCGCCATGCCAACTACCTTGTCAACGGTGGTGTGCCTGCCCATGTCCTCAACACCGGATACAACAACCCCATTTCTGTCTACTATAAGACTACAGTGCATCCCGCCGGTTCGTCTCCATATGGCAGAGTAATCATTCACCTTGTCCATCGACTGAAGGATTGTCCTGGCATTCACGACAAAACCGTCAGGAAGAGGAGAGAGCTCTCCGTCCGGTAGCAGGTCGCGGCATGATCCACCTGAACTGTTCATTGAGAAATCCTTGGCCGGAACTTTTCTATCCTTCGTAGTAACCGAGATGCATGGAAGACTTATCTGTATCTCCTCAATCTCTTCCCTCGAGGAGATATATCCCTCGCAGATGAGATAACCGACAGCAAAAGCCTCAAGATCAAGAGGAGTTATAGAGAAATCACCCACAACACAGCCGTTCAATGAAAAAATTACCCTGGACTCGGTGCATACCTCCACCGTCGCATCCCTGGTCTCATCCCCGGCTACCTTAATAACATGGCATTCTTTTGTAATTCCCGAAGATATACAATCCGCCTGCTTCATACCTGTCACCTCACCTGAGGAAAGAAGAATCATTCCTGCCTGTGAGATACTGGAGATATAAAGAAAAAAAGGTTGGGGTTATCCTGGTTAACCAGGCTCACTCATCTGCAAAGATGTTTGTGAAGATGGAATCAGTTCCGGTTGCGTCAAGACGGGCACGCTCTGCCTTCTCTTCAACAAGAGCATGGATTGGCGGAGTCATATCCCTTCCTGGAACATGGCCGAACATCTTCTCAATCTCAACCTGCTGGGAGTGCATGAAGAGTGCATTTGGTATCTCCATCGGACAGAGCTCTTCGCACTGGCCACAGTTGATACATGAGTCAGACACATGTGCAAACCTAATCAGGTGGAACATGAAGCTGGTCGGGAGAACTCCAGGTGCGACAAACCAGGGCTTTTTCGTCGAACATTCGACACAGTAACAGATTGGACAGGCCTCAATACAGGAATAGCACTTGACACACTTTGAAGACTCTTCCATCATCATTTTAAGGCGGTCTTTGCCTTTTCCAAGACCGTCAAAGTCACGGTGTCTCCACTCGTCTCCAAGCTTTAACATGGCCCTTTCGACCTTGCCCCTGATCTCAATACCCTTTGGATCAGCAGGACTTGTCTCAAGAACACCTTTTGACTGTGCGTCGTTTACAAGGTTTGCACCCTTTTCAGAGCAGATCTCAAGGAAAGTGGCCTTACCTGCCTTGTCTCCGATGACTCCCCAGTTACCTGCTGCAATATCAGCCTGGCGTGGGACCTTCATCTTGCACCGGCGGCAGTTGGAGCGGCGTCCGTACCCTTCCTCTTCAAGATCGTCGATCTTGATACCCTTATGGCCGCCCTCGAACTCGATGATGAACTGACCCTTGTCAATCTCTTCCTTGGTAACCTTGTCAGGATCAACCTCGAACTTCTCCTTAATCATCTTCCTTGCAGCAACCGGGCTTACAGACCCACCACAGTTGACACCGATCATGATGATATTGTCAAGGTTTATCTGGTTCCTCTTTGCAAGCTCATAAAAAGCCATGGCATCACAGCCCTTGCAGGTGACTGCGTACTTCTTGTCCTTTGCACCGTTCAGGTACTTCTTGATAAGCTTTGGAATAAGGAGTGTACCACAGTGCAGGGAACCTGCCGTCTGGATGAGCTCCTCAGGGTTTGTGATGACAACCGGAACAGCATCATAGAGATCTTTACCCTTTTTGATGGCGATAACAGCGTCAACCATCTTGCTCTCAAGGGCATGTTTTAAAAGGGCTGTAACAGCTCCACCACACTCACCTTTCTTCTGGATCTCTGCATCCTTCGCCCATGCATAGACCATATCGCCTTTTGCTGCCATTTTAGTTACCTCCTGCCTTTTCAATAGCAATGGCACAATGCTTGAGCTCTGGCATCTTTGACATCGGGTCAAGTGCGGTATTAGTCAGGTTGTTGACACCATCTGCAAAGTGCATGGTCATGTAAACAACACCAGGACCGACCTCGTCGGTGACCCGTGCAAGAGTCGTGGTCTCTCCACGGCGGCTTTTCAGCTTGATATACTCGCCATTCTTAATTCCAAGCCGGTTTGCATCCTCGACATTTATCTGGGCATAAGACTCAGGCACTTCACGGTGCAGGTCAACAGCACGGCCGGTCTGTGTCCTTGAGTGGTAATGGAAGATAAGACGCCCGGTCATGAGGGTGAACGGATACTCTGCGTCTGCAACTTCGGCAGGCGGGCGGTACTCAATACCAAAGAGATTACCCTTTCCATCAGCAGTTGCGAACTTTTCACGGTGCAGAATCGGTGTTCCAGGGTGATCCTCGGTCGGACATGGCCAGCAGATGGACTCAGGCCTTTCAAGTTTCTCATAGGTGGCTCCGAACATGGACGGAGTTACAGCCCGCATGTCATCCCAGACATCCTTTGCAGTCGGAAGATCAAAGCCCTTAAGGCCCATCTTCTTTGCAAGCTCGGCGATTATCCAGATATCCTCCTGTGCCTGTCCTGGTGGGTTTACAGCCTTTCTGACACGGTTAATCCGGCGTTCTCCACTGGTGAATGTGCCGTCTTTCTCTGCAAAACAAGCTCCTGGCAGGATTACATCAGCATACTCGCAGCTCTCGGTGAAGAAAATATCCTGTATGACAAGGAAATCAAGTCTCTCAAGCTGCTTTTTCACAAGGTTAGAGTCAGGATATGTGACGACAGGATTCAGACCAAGGATATACATCCCTTTGATCTCTTCGCCACACTGCTTAATCTGCTCAACCAAGGTTGCACCGTACCAGTCAGGAAGGTCAGTAATACCCCAGGCCTTCTCCATCTTGGCACGGTTCTCTGCAACCTCACACTTTTGGTACCCGGAGTACACGTTCGGGTAAGCACCCATGTCACAGGCACCCTGCACATTGTTCTGACCACGGAGCGGGTTTACACCAACACCCTCGCGGCCTACATTTCCGGTAAGAAGGGCAAGATTACCCATTGAACGGACATTGTCAGTTCCGGTAGTAAGCTCGGTGATACCAAGACAGTAGATGATGACGGCATTTTTGGCCTTTGCATACCGAAATGCCATGTCCTTTACGACATCAAGCGGAACACCGTGTATGGACTCTGCATCAGCATAGTTCTCAACGGTCTTCTTAAGTTCATCAAAGCCGTTAACCCGTTCCTGGATGAACTTTTTGTCTTCCAGTCCTTCCTTGATGATCCAGTACATCATGGAGTTTGCAAGGGCAATGTGGGTAGACGGGTTAAAACGGACATAGGTATCTGCAAGACGGGCAGTCATTGTATAACGCGGGTCGACTGCGATGATCGGGATACCCTTCTTCTTTGCCTGTGCTATACGGCGTCCTGCAAGCGGGTGTGCCTCTACCGCATTTGATCCCCATACAAGAATTAAATCGGCGTTCAGTGCATCTTCAAAACCATTTGTTGCCGCACCAGAACCGAATGAGAGAGAGAGACCTGCAACAGAAGGTCCATGACAGATACGGGCACAGTTATCTACATTGTTGGTCTTAAATGCGACTCTTGCAAACTTCTGGAAGATATAACAGTCTTCGTTGACAGTTCTGCATGAAGTCTGGAATCCAAGCCCCTTTGGACCGTTTTTATCATAGATGGTCTTAAAGTTCTTTGCAACAAGATCAAGTGCCTCGTCCCAGGTTGCTTCCTCGAACTTGCCATTTTTCTTGATCAACGGGGCAGTCAGGCGATCAGGGCTGTGAACATGCTCCCAGCAGGTAACCCCTTTTGGACAGAGTTTTCCTTCGTTTATGGGAGATCTCTGGTTTGGTTCAACACCAACGAGTCTGCCATTGTTCACTACCAGGTTAAGTGTACAACCGACCCCGCAGTATGGGCAGGTGGTTGCCACATATTTCATTAATTCTGTATTTTCACTCATATTTCACCCGAGTTCAGCTGGTGAAAGATACCAATAATTACAACAGAGCTTTTCGCTCCCTGGATGATACATGCTTTCTTGCAACCAGGCACAAAGGAATGGACAACCCGAATATGTCCACGGGTGAATCATGCACACCCCCTGGTCACAATGCAGATCAATATTTTAATGAGTGATAATATAAATCTGGCGAATTAATCCGGAAAAATGGTGATTAGTGGTGGATCTTCATATGAGAAAGATAAGTGCTATGAAATCCCTGCATTAATGTTCGGGATGAGCAGGGATGAGATGAGTTGAGATGGGAAAGATGTGAACAGATTATTCTGATTTACCAGGAGAAACAAGTAAAAAAAGAGAGGATTGGTTAGTTCTTGTAAGAAGAAGCCCCGAGTTTAGGAACAAAACCGTTGTCAGCCTCAACCCTTATTGCATGCGAGATAAGGGCCAGTGGGATCTCAACCGGACAAAGTTCCTCGCACTGGCCACAGTTTACACAGCTGTCAGAGATGTGGGCAAACCTGCGAAGGTGGAACATCGGGTCTGACGGAATATATCCGGGACGAACCATGTATGACTCAGGTCTTCCTTCGAACGGAGTTGCGATACATACCGGACACTTCTCAATACAGGAGTAACACTTGATACACCTTGATGTCTCCTTGTTGATAAAGTCCCAGAGATTGTCGCGAATTGCAGTGAACTCCTTCTTGCGCCACTTTTCTCCAAGCTTGAGCATTGCATTCTCGGTCTTGCCGCGAATCTCTATGCCTTTCGGGTCAGCAGCACTGGTCTCAAGTTTCTTTGCAGAGACGGCCTTATTGACCAGGTCTGCACCCTTGTCGCTGCATATCTCGACAAAGGTAGCTTTTCCGGCCTTGTCACCGATAACTCCCCAGTTACCACATGCAAGGTCTGCCTGCCGCGGGATTTTGTACTTGCACCTGCGACAGTTGGAGCGGCGGCCAAAACCTTCGTCCTCAAGGTCATCTATCTTGATACCCTTGTGACCTCCGTCATACTCGATGATGAACTGGCCCTTGTCGATCTCTTCCTTGGTAACCTTGTCAGGGTCAATGCCGAACTTCTCGGCGATCATCTTGCGGCCCTGGATTGGGTTTACAGACCCACCACAGTTGACACCAATGGTCAGGACATTGTCCATATTGACTTCATTACGTTTGCCAAGTTCGATAAGACCCATAAGGTCGCATCCCTTGACGACGACACCCACCTTCGTCTTCTTTGCCCCGTCCAGGTATTTCTGGATAAAGGTGGACATGAGCAGGGTACCGCAGTGCAGGGAACCGGCCGTCTGGTCAAGATCCTTTGGATCGGTTATGGCAACCGGCACGGCATCATAAAGGTCAAATCCTTTCTTTACCGCGACAACGACGTCAACCAGCTTGTTTTCCAGTGCATACTTAAGAAGGGCAGTAACAGCACCACCACACTCAGCCTTCTTTGCCAGTCCACTGTCTGTTGTCCAGGCATAGATCATATCGCCTTTAGCTGCCATCTTATTTCCCTCCTGCTTTTTCAACTTTCACAGCACAGTGCTTGAGCTCTGGCATCTTGGACATCGGGTCCAGTGCAGTGTTCGTCAGGTTGTTGACACCATCTGCAAAGTGCATGGTCATGTAAAGGACACCAGGTCCAATCTCATCAGTAACACGTGCAACAGTCTCGGTCTTACCACGGCGGCTGGTTATGACAATCTTGTCGCCCTGGTTGATACCAAGCCGTTTTGCATCTTCATTGTTTATCTGGACATATGAATCCGGAACCTCATAGTGCAGTGCAGCACTTCTGCCGGTCTGTGTCCTTGTGTGATAGTGGAAGATGAGACGTCCGGTCATCATGGTGAACGGATACTCGGCATCGGCAACCTCTGCTGGAGGCCTGTACTCTATACCAAACAGGTTACCCTTCCCGTCAGCGGTAGAGAATTTACCGATATGCAGGATCGGGGTTCCCGGGTGGTCTTCTGTCGGGCATGGCCAGCAGATGGACTCAGGCTTTTCAAGTTTCTCATAAGTTGCACCAAACATGTTTGGTGTGCAGTTTCTCATGTCATCCCAGACATCCTTTGCAGTCGGCAGGTCAAAACCCTTAAGACCCATCTTCTTTGCAAGCTCGGAGATGATATGAATGTCCTCTTTTGCCTTTCCAGGAGGGTTTACTGCCTTTCTTACACGGTTGATACGACGCTCACCACTTGTGAATGTCCCGTCCTTCTCTGCAAAACAGGCACCTGGAAGAACAACATCAGCATGATTACAAGTTTCAGTAAAGAAGATATCCTGTACGACAAGGAAGTCAAGCTTGTCAAGCTGCTTTTTCACAAGGTTTGAATCAGGGTAAGAGACGACAGGGTTCAGACCAAGGATGTACATCGCTTTAATCTCATCCCCGCACTGTTTAATCTGTTCAACCAGGGTTGACCCATACCAGTCAGGAAGCCCTGTAACGCCCCAGGCCTTTTCCATCTTGGCACGTATGTCAGCAACCTCACATTTCTGGTACCCGGAATAGACATTCGGGTATGCACCCATGTCACAGGCACCCTGCACATTGTTCTGACCACGGAGCGGGTTAACACCTACGCCCGGACGGCCGACATTTCCGGTCAGGAGAGCAAGGTTGCCCATGGAACGGACATTGTCAGTACCGGTGGTAAGCTCAGTAATACCAAGACAGTAGATGATTACAGCATTCTTTGCCGAGGCATACTTGTATGCCATGTCTTTGACTACTTCGGTCGGGACACCGGTGATATCCTCAACCTCTGCATACTTCTGGACCATCTCCCAGAGCTCATCAAAGCCGTTGACACGCTCTTCGATGAACTTCTTGTCATGCTTACCTGCCTTGATGATCCAGTACATCATCGAGTTTGCAAGTGCAATATGGGTGGACGGGTTAAACTGGATCCACTTGTCGGCAATCTTAGCGGTGGTAGAAAGACGCGGGTCTACTGCATAGATTGGAATCCCTTTCAGCTTAGCCTGGACCATTCTTCGTCCGGCAAGAGGATGGGCTTCAAGGGCATTTGATCCCCATACAAGGATAAAGTCGGCGTTCAGAGCATCTTCAAACCCGTTGGTTGCAGCACCTGAACCAAATGACAGGGAGAGACCTGCAACAGAGGGTCCATGACAGATACGGGCGCAGTTGTCAACGTTGTTTGTTTTAAATCCAACCCGGGCGAACTTTTGGAATATGTAACAGTCTTCGTTTACCGTTCTGCAGGAGGTCTGGAATCCAAGACCTTTTGGCCCGTATTTATCGCTTGTCTCTTTTAATTTTTTGGCAACAAGATCAAGTGCCTCATCCCATGATGCTTCCTCGAACTTACCGTTCTTCTTTATCAATGGGGCAGTCAGACGGTCTGGGCTGTGAACGTGTTCCCAGCAGGTGACTCCTTTAGGACAGAGTTTTCCGTCGTTTACAGGACTTCTCTTGTAAGCCTCAACGCCTACACATTTCCCGTCTTTTACAACAAGATTCAGGGTACACCCGACACCACAATAGGGGCAGGTGGTTTGTACGTACTTAATTAAATTGCTTTCGCTCATTCTTTCACCCGAGTTCTCAGGAAAAAACAACCCAGTGGGGATTTTTCCCCCCTTCATGAGAAGAGATCAATGACAGGAAACCACACTAACCTTGCATTGATGCATATTCCCATGAAACTGGTTTGTTTCAACCGGTTTGGCGAATTAATCGTGTTCTCACCCAGCGATGAGATGACACTGGCAATTCTCAAGCAAAGACTGGCAGGATTTTATCGCAATCCCTGCCGTCTTAATGATGAGGATTCGAATCATGGTAACGTGATTCATATACTGTGAGGCATTTCAAATCTGCCCGGATACCTGTCCCTTCAGGTATGAATGCATTTTCATTCATGCTTATGCACAGTATGTGTCAACTATTCCAAATATCAAGGCATAAATCTTACGAAATAAAATTACTTCCCATCGGCGACAAAATATTAGAGATTTACCCAATTTTTAAAAGATTTAAATCCAATTACACATTATTAACCGGATACAAAAAAAAGATGTGCTGCCCCCCGGTTTTCCTCATATAAATGAAAAGCATTCAACTTTTTCAAAACTCAAACGGTTATATTAATTGAAAGATACATCCACTCTGGCGCGACATAAAAATCGCCTGACGTACAATAAAACCAATTTTACCCGGGAGACGGATCGAGTTTTAAATGAACCCTTAAAAATGGAAAGGTATGATAACCGGAAACCCCGGTTTATTGTGTGTGGTTTTACCTTTCCTGGTAAGCCCTGAGAGATCCTGTTGCTTTAAGGGTTCATACTCATCTTACCTTTCTATATGTCCGGTATATGAGATATATTTACATTGAATTTAGTTGGATATTAATCCCAGA
>Ga0255345_1003345_pt1 | contig 18785 bp, 29 predicted proteins | sample wastewater_treat_6_FD_192415 | JGI IMG/M metagenome (GOLD analysis project Ga0255345, IMG submission 192415) | Wastewater microbial communities from Lulu Island WWTP, Vancouver, Canada - plant20 | ecosystem: Engineered > WWTP > Wastewater > Unclassified | place: Canada: Vancouver, British... | reverse complement strand
ACTTTGGAATATTAAAAACCTGCTATTTAGATCTAACTTCCGCTTGATACTGTCAGATTTTGACAGTTAAAATCAGACTTTCACTTACCAACTTCCGCTTGATACTATAAAAAAAGCCCCCGTATTGAACGGAAGCTTTAGTTATCCACAAGCTATCCACAGTTTATCAACAATTAAAAAACGTATTTGATCTTAAACGGATTATCACCTTGACCGATAATTATCCAGTCACTTGAGACAAGCGGTTGGTAGTCCGGGTTCCCAGTTGCCAGCCTAGCAGCTTCCACGTCTTCTTTAGTTGGGAATTCGGTCATTAATGGATTGGCATCTGGGGCGTTGTCGAAGTAAGGGTCACCTGAGCCGTTCCCTGAGTTGATTTGAACCGCCCCATCGGCGTTATAATGCTTTATTAATTCTTTCAAAGTTACTGGTTCAAACATTTTTGCCTCCTGTTATAGTTAGCCCGATAATCCCGCCGATTATAAAACCCATGAAAGTTGATATTCCAAAAAAAATCATATCGCCGCCCCCGGATTTAAAATTGTGATTATTAGCCCTAATTCATTTGATAGCGGTTTCATATAACCCCCTTGGCTAGTTTTTCAATTTCGGTTGGCTTATCAAGTTCAACGTCAATGCTTAAACAGTCATCTCTTTGTTTTTCCATATTGCGCTTGAACACCTCCACTTTCTCCCATGTTAAGCCGTTTAGCTCTCCAGTACACCCTAATTTGCCATTCAATTTCTTGCCGTACAACGTGATTTTATATAACTTTTGTTCTTTCATATAACCCCCATGTCATAGTTAGAATCCATTAAAGATGGTGCACTTGATGGCAATAGTCCTTCAGGGTCATCAGGATTGACCTTGCCCCACCAACCGCAAACATGACATTTATTGTGCATATTATTGCCATGACATATCGTGCAATTGTTTCCCATAACGTCAACTTGCCATTTCTTCACGTCTTCAAAAAAGAGCCTATAGTTTTTTGTCATATAACCCCCTTGGCTTTGTTAACCGCTTCTTCCATTAACTTTATATTCGCCCCGCCCCTGAATTCGTCGCATTGCTTTAACAGGTGAATGGCTGTTTTGAGTTGATAAAATAAGTCCGGTGCAGCCGCTATCAAGCGGGCGTTGGCTTCTAATTCAATTTGGCAAGCCGGATAATCTCTATTATCTGGCGTATAGCTGAAAATCACTTGTGCAAGTCTGTTGCCGCGCTCGTCCGGCGTTTCAGGTGCTGGTTTTATCCCGATTATGCGTGTTTTGGTGTTGCTTAAATCCCACGGCCCCTTAGTATGTTTTGTCATATTATCCCCTTGGCTAGTTTTTCAATTTCGGTTGGCTTAAATCGTTTGTAGAATAATTACGCGTATTTGTATAAATTATTATTGTTTTTTGTGCATCATCTATCCAGCGCGCATGTCCGATGATTTTATCGCCAGCCATTATCAAGCATACCCCATTTTTAAATCCGGCTGTTATTATATTCCGGTCAATACCTGTTTGTTCATGGGCTACGTTCTCAATGTTGCGTAAGTCATTTGATAATCTCATATCATCACCTCACTTATTGGGAAAAGAGACCGCCCCGCCGGACTATTCCGGCAAGGGCGGTCGCTCTTTGCTGGTTATTCATGAGATTCCAGCGTCACGATTCCACCATTGACGATAACCCGGAGCATATCCACCACAGCAACAACAATCGAAGTATTTGATTCTGGCTTTTACAGGTTCAACTATCGTCTTACCCATTGTGATAGTCTGTTCCGACTTCATGGCTTCTTCCAAAGCACTTGCATCTGTCTGGTCCTTTGTTTTGGGCCATTGTTTACTTGCACAATAGAACTTTCCGGTTTCAACATTGTGGATTTTATAGTACATCACGCTACCCCCTCTAACATCCGGTCGATTACTGCATGACCTCCGGTGTATAAGTCTTGAAACACAAGGTCATCAGCCTTGTTATCTTTTCCATGAGCTACCGACCTTGAAGCCTCGAAATAAGGATTAAGCTGATTGTCCTCGATGAACTTCCGAACTTCGTCTTTTTCCCCGATGAAATTATACAGCGCATTACCCCTGAACATATTTTGACCATCGGTGTCACATGATATAGGAAGGTCCCAACCCTCGAAAATACCGCCGTTGAATGGCTGTAATGGTGCTGACTGATATGACCTCGATGCAAAAGGAATCACATACAGCTTGCGTTTCCCACGATACTTAAAAACAACCTTGTCATCTTCGACAGAATCTACTAAAATCTCAAACTTCACAGTCATAGCACTAGCTTCCGATATTTTGAAAATCGTGTACTTGCCACCTTTTACAAAGCACTCTTTTACTGACTCTCTGGTATTCATTTTGACCCCTTTCCGCGCTTTCGCGCTGGTTAGTTGCATATGATATATTTTATCTCTCGTGTTGTTCTACGTATTATTCCGTCTCTGCCCTTAATTACTCCATAACTCAATCTACGTAGCCTATGCGACCCGTCCGCTGCTATGTAGCGGTGATAGTGTTTTCCGTTGATATATACATCGTCACCCTGCACTTCTGCATCGACTATTCGACTCCTTAGTGTGCTGCTATTCATTATCGTGATTTTCATTTTATTTTCCTTTCCGCGCTTTCGCGCTGATTAAAATGGCCCCTAATGACCATTTAACCCCATTATACATAGGTTTTTGCACTTGTCAAAAAGAATCGACAAAAAAGTGTATTTTTTTCTTAAGATTTTACTTTAACTTTTTATTTCTTATTGATAATGATTCCTAATAAGCAAGTCTATCATTATATTGCATTTTTAAAAAGCTTATTGATAATGATTCCTAATAAGAGTTTTGCTTTTATTGCAAAATTATTTTGCTTTTATTGCAAAATCAAAAAAGGCAGATGTGCATAATTGTAGCTAAATTATACTTAATTATACTTAATTATGTATAATTAAGCTTAATTATAACACAATAAACCCAACCAAAAACACGCTAAAAAACAGCTAGTTTCACAGGCGGCCCTAACTATTTTTTGCAAAAACTCTGTAACTATGCGGAATTATTGACAAACTTTTTGCTCTCTCACGAGGGCAAACGAGGGGCAAGTGTGATATATAATAGATGGGGGGTAATTATGGACGAAAAACCCAGGAAGAAACGAAAATATTGCGGGCGGAAGTATTTATCCAAATGCACGCCTGAAGTGCTCTCAAAGCTGGAAGAAGCATTTTGCTACGGCTGCACGGACGCAGAGGCCTGCTTGTACGCCGGGATTTCTGAATCACTGCTTGAATCATATCAGCGAACACATCCGAAGTTTCTGGTTAGAAAGCGCGCCCTAAAAGAAAGCCCGATGCTGCTAGCCCGGCGTACGGTTGTTGATAATCTAAAAGAACCAGAACATGCTAAGTGGTTTTTAGCTAGAAAACGCCGCGATGAATTCAGCGAACGTACGGAAGTTTCAACCACCGGCGAAATCAAAATAGTGATAGACGATCAAGACTCAGACGCATGAGCGATTTTAAAAAAACCGAACGCCAGCGGCAAGCGATCGATCTGTTAAACAGCGCTGCAAAACACATATTGTTATTCGGTGGTTCACGAAGCGGTAAAAGCTTTATCATTTTGAGAAACCTAATCTTAAGATCTTTGAAAACCAAATCACGACACGTTGCATTGAGAAAGCATTTTTCTCATATAAAACAATCGGTTTGGTTCGATACTTTGCCCAAAGTCTTAAGTCTATGTTTTCCCCAACTGGTTTCCCGGCTCAAATGGAATCAATCCGATTGGTTCCTACAATTTCCGAACGGTTCAGAATTATGGCTTGGCGGATTAGATGATAAAGAGCGGACCGAAAAAATCCTGGGTAAGGAATTTTCAACTATATTCTTTAACGAATGTAGCGAAATATCCTACGATTCCCGCAACATAGCGTTGACCAGGCTGGCTGAAAGGAATGAATTAAAGAAGAAAGTTTTCTATGACTGCAATCCACCTAGGCCATCACACTGGACCCATAAGTTATTCATCGAGAAAGTGGACCCGATAAGCGAGCAACCTCTTTTGATTCCGGATGATTACGCGTCATTGTTAATGAATCCCTTACACAATATGGAAAACATCGACCCGGATTACATCGATGGAGTTCTCAGACAATTGCCGTTCGCGCTTCGTAAACGATTTTTAGATGGCGAGTTTTTCAGTGACGATTCGGATATATTCCAACCGCAATGGATTCGGCCTGGGTTAACTGGTGACTATGATATGATTATTTCCACCTGTGACCCGGCTATCAGCGAAAAGAAAACAGCGGACGAAGCGGCTATTTGTACGATTGGAATCACGAAAGCCGGGAAAGCCGAAGAGATCGAAACCATTCATGGTCGCTGGGGATTCGATGGGTTAATCAGCAACCTGCACGCGGTCGAGGCCAGGCATAAACCTGATTATGCTGGGGTTGAGCCTGTAGCGTTTCAGAAGTCGGTTGCTGCGGTATTAAGGCGTGACAACCCGGCGACTAGATGGCGCGGGTTGGATGAGTTTGGGGTTAGGTCAGACGTTGATAAAGTAAGGCGATCAATATCAATAAGTTACTTACTTGAACGCGGGGTTGCTACAGTTAACACCCCGGCTTTGAGCAAGCAACTATTGGAATTTGAAGGCGGGGATGAAAAGAACGATTTAGTTGACGCTTACGTTTACGCTTTACAGCTTTATCAGCGGGTATGGAACCCGAAGCCCGTGGAGCAAGAACACGTGATTGTAAGCTATGACGAACGGGTTAGGCGGTATTTAGACAACCGTCGAAAGTCAATGGCTAAGGCTAAACAGGGCGAAGGGAAAGACCCGTTCTTAGGTTCGAGATGGTAGAGAATCCGCGTTAGTTAGCTGGCGGGCTGATTATGTGGACGACCTCGGAGGATATAAAATGGCGGAAATGTATGTTTTATTTGCAGTTATTGTGCTTTTTGTAGCGTTTACAGGTTGGCGAGAAGTTGAGCATAGAAAACAAGTTGATTTGTTGACCTCTAAGCTCATTTCCCGGTCATATGCTGAATACGCTACTTATAAGCCGGTAGAAGAGCAAAAAGTTGAAAAGAAAGATAAACCAAAAAAGAAAGTAAATGATCCTGTATTAGGTGAAGTTTACTAGGAGGATTTAAAATGCGTTTTATTAGCAAGCTCATGCTCGTCGCTTGCTTGATTGGAACTCTCGTATTTCCGGGGAGTGCGTTTGCAACCACGACTTATTCGGTCGCTGGTTTGAACGGACCTTACTCGGACGGCGGGTTTGCCAAGCAAGTTTCGGGATACATGACACTAAGTGGTACTTACACAACCGGAGGGTTTACGTTTACCCCCCGCGTTGTTGGTCTATCCCACATTGACCAGTTGGTTTTGGGTGGGGAAGACGGAATGGTTTTTGTTTGGTCGCGTTCGACTGGGAAGGTTTTGGCTTATCGTTCGGGCGGGTTTACCCCGGCTGGTACGGTAGCCTCTACATTCACCGGAACACCCGACACAATCAGCCCAACGGCTAGCTCGGACACGCCAACGATAACAGTCACAAATGCCGATGCTTCGGCTGGTACTCCGGCCGGAACTAATGCCGCAAGTGCGGTTCTTCCGACCTATATCCCCGACTGGACCGCTGTAGTTAAGCCTGTCATTACGCTTACACACGCCGCAGACCCGTCTGATGCTGGTACGGATGGTCCGCTTTACGTTGTCGAGGCTCTTGCTGGAGCGTCTGCAAATTGTGGGTCATTAGAATCAACGTGCGCAAGTGCGGCCGATGTAATTGGCGAAACGGCTGATGGCTCTATTTGGGGCGGTGCTTCTTCCGCTAGGTTTTTTGTAACTCATTCAGCAGCTCCGGGTGGCGTTCAGATTTACGTCAACGAATCCGAATCAGATCAGCTTGAGTGCGTTTCACCAACCGCTGAAGATGTGTTCGTCGTGATGCCGATGGAGGCCGTTGCTGGTGCGCCAAGAGCGTCTGTGGCTGTTAGAATCCATCACAGCGCTACGGCCGCCTCAGGCGCTCCGCTGTATTTCAACGATAACGGTGCTGCTGATGCGCAGCTCGTTTTCACGGATACAGGCGCAGTTGGTGGTGTAATTCCTGCTGCCGATATACTTCCTCTGGTCGAGGTTGGAACAACTGGCCTTGTCGCTGGATTTGGCGAGGCTGCTGCACAGGCATTTACAGGTTCAGCTATGGGTAATCACAGCCACGCTAACACCGCGTCACTTGATTCTGCTCCTACGATCACAGTCACGGGTGCATCTTATACCCCGGCTGGTTCTGTAGCTTCGACTTTCACAGGTTCTGCGGTTTCGGCTGCAAGCCTTGCTGAAGTTGAAAACGGTGTGAGTATGTCAGGCGTTACAAGATTAGAGTTTATAGCAATAGGTCAGTAACAGGGAAGCCGGGGGAGAGATCCCCCGGCAAACCTTTTTGGGGGGAGTATGAATCCGTTTCAGAAGTTAGGTCAAACGATGAGGGGGATGCAGTCTAGACTTCAACGACCTGTGTCTAAACCTATACAAAGACCGACAGTACAAAAGCCAGTAGCACAGCCTTCAGTACAAAGACCAGCAGTAAAACCTATGACACCTAGACCAATGACACAACGGCCTATGGTTCCAAGACCTATACAGCCAGCGGCTCAAAGGCCGCGGCCTACAACTCCAGGACAACCCCAAAACCCATTTCCACAAATGCCAGGAATACCGGATAATCAACTTCAACCTTGGAAGCCACCTCAACAAGTACAACAACCTAGCAATTGGGGTGATTATCTAAAGACATTAGATCCAAAAGCGTGGGGCGCAGCTTCACCACAAGAACAAGAGCAGTTTAGGTCTGGATGGGAAGAGAGAAATAATCTTAACAACATGATGGGAAATATACAGAGGCAAGAATCCCCAAGCCCTTCAAACAAACCAATGCAAATGGGAATGGCTAACTGGGCTAATGCGCAGTTGAAAAGATAATATGCCGTTTAAATCACAAGCTCAAAGGCGGTGGATGTTTGCAGCTCAAAATAGGGGAGAGCTGCCGAAGGGAACCGCTGAAAAGTGGCAGAGGGAAACAAGGAAGGATTTACCAGAGCGCAAAAGAGATTGGGCTAAAAAAGAATTAAAAAATGGGACAGTTTAAAAGCAAGTCACAGATAAGAAGATTTGAAATCATGGAACGTGAAGGTCAACTAGCACCAGGAACTACAGAATTATGGAGAGAACAAACCGGATCGGTTGACCAACTACCAGAACGCCTTGGTGTTAAAAAGGCTGATAGACCAAGGACTTCAACTCCATATCAGCCACAAAAAAATAGAGTCAAAGGATATAGCTAATGATAATCATAGGAGCGGGTATGGATAACAAAGTTTCAGTTTCGATAGATCAGATAGAAAATGGATTTATAGTTAGAAGGTCTTGGTGTGAGAAAAAAGGTTCTGGCGACAAGATGGAGTACAACCACAAGAGCGAAGAGTTTTACATGAAGTCTCTTCCTTCTGAACTTGCCAAGATGTTTAACAAGGGTTCGGCAAAGATGTACGAAGAGAAACAAGACAGCGAATTTGAAAAAGCTGGCAAGAAGTGGATGGAGTCACAGAAATCTAAAGAACCCAAGGAGGAAGAATAATGTTTTATGTAGATGACGAATTGCTGGCTAAATTGCCAGAGGATATTCAAGAGCTGATTAAAAAAGAAGGCAAGGCTGATGTAGAGGATATGTCCAAGAGTCCAGAAGATATGCCTTTGGACAAGCCGTTGGATAGCGAAGAGCCGATGGATGACGAGTTTAAACTTCCCAAAGCCCAGAAGTACGGCGAGGAAGATGAGTTCGAGGATATGATTGGTGATGAAGGTGAAATGGTTGAATTTCCAGAGTCTAAGAAAAATAAAATATCTTCATTCCAAGACGCAAATGAGCGAGGAAATGCTTTGATTTCCAAACTTATGGACGAGGCTGAACTTGAAGACATGAAGAGAATGAAAAATAAAAAGGTAAAATAAATGGGTATCAAAGACTTGTTTAGCATTACCAAATCAGGCGATGGCGAAATAAACGAGGAACAACTTATAGCTCTGGTTCATAAGAGATATAAGTCTCAAGAGTCTGTGTTGCAGGATTATCACAGGCAATGGTTCGTCAATATCGCAATGCGTCGAGGTTTGCAGTACGTTCAAACCAAGGCTGGTATGATAGTAATGCCTCCTGAATCCGACGACCGGGTAAGAATGATTATCAACCGAATGATTGGTATTCATCAAACTAGAGTCGCAAAGATTATAAAGGACATGCCTAAGCTAGAAGTTATTCCGGCATCGTCTCAGGATGAAGACAAGGATTTAGCAAGGAAGGGAACCAAACTTTTATCATGGCTATGGTCAAACGAAAGAATGGTTGAAAAGATTCTAAAAGCTGTCGGATGGGCTGTGGATGTGGGAAATTGTTTTTTCTATATCTACTGGGACGCCGACAAAGGAACCGAGATTCCAATTTACAAACGGCATGACGGTGAAATCACCGGAAAAGAACCGTATGTAATTGACCCTGAAGGTTTCATTTTAGATCAAAACGGGCAAAGAATACAGGAAAAACTTTCGATGGGGGATGTTGCCATTGATATAGTTGATCCATTTTGTTTTTGCCACGATGGAGTTTCTACAAACCTTCAAGATTCGCAGTTTGTTATTATCAAACAAGCCATGCCTCTGAGGGAAATAAGAAAGCGTTGGGGAGAGCGTGGGGGTAAAGTAAAGGCTGAAAAAGATTTAGACACAAGTGCGTATTATCAGAAGCGATTGTTAACAATGGTTGGTAATCAAAACTCTTATTTTACGCCAGAGGCTAAAAACCCAGAGCCGATGTGTTCGGTATATTCGATGTTTGAAAAAGAATCAGACGAATATCCAAACGGTAGAAGGGTTATCTGTGCAGGCGGAGTTATATTGGAAGCTGGGGATATGCCTTATGAACATAAGATGTATCCCTTGGTCCATATATCCGACATAGATGTTTCCGGTTCGTTCTGGAAAGTCGGAACGATGGAAAACGTGATCCCTGTTCAAAAAGGATTTAACCGAGTCATATCTCAAATAATTGAAAACGGAAATAACTTCGGAAATATAAAAGCTTGGACTACTAAAGGTCACGGGTTGGGAGAAGATGCTTACGACGATACCGGGTCTGAAGTCCTGGTTTTAAACGAAGGTCACTCACTCAACCAGATGCAGCCCGCGACTTTACCGAGTCATGTAATAGGTCAGTTGGAATGGTTTGATAAAGCGTTTGAAGATATAACCGGGATGCACGAGGTAACAAATGCCTCCGCCCCGGCGGGTGTTGAATCCGGTACTGCAATATTGGCCCTACAAGAACAAGACGACACAAGACTTGCACCAACAAAGATGTTGTTTTTCAGGAACATAGAAGAGATCGGCTATCAGGCGTTACAATTATATGCTCAGTTTCAAGAGGAAGATAGGGAATATCAAATCATCGGATCAAACCCCGGTGATATGGATGAGTTTAAAATCTCCAAGAACGATATTCGCTCGATGAAAAAAGACGTAAGGGTGCAGACTGAAAATATAATTGGTTCACATAAGAGAATCCAACAAGAACAGATTTTGGAAATGTTTGACAAGGGTTTGTTTGGAGATCAGGGAAGCCCAGAAACTAAAAAGAAAGTTTTACAGTTGTTAGAGTTTGGAAACGCCGCTGAGATTTTCGACGAAATAGATTTAGATTCTGCACAGGCAAGAAGAGAGAACGAAGCTTTTATCAATGACGAGAAACTGCAAACAGTACCCCATCCGTTAGAACCAGGAGTTATGGTTCGTTCTCTACCAGCTTATGAGTTTGAAGACCATGAGGTCCACATCAACGCTCACAATAAGCTAAGGAAATCACCTAGATACAGACAGATGACAGAAGCATTACGCAAGGGAATAGATCTTCATGTGAAGGTACATGAAAATTTTCTGGGGAAGCATGGGGCTGAACCAGCACCAACACCCTCAGCACAACCGCCAAGTGGTATGCCACCGCCTCCTATGGGAACGGACCCGATGATGGGACCGCCACCCCCGATGGGTGCGGGTGGACCACCTCCTATGGAAGCTAACCCGATGATGGGTCCGCCTCCAATGGATGTGGGAGGGCCGCCACCAATGATGGGAGCAGGTGGGCCGCCACCTCCTGTACCCCCGCCGCAGGGGTTGTAATTGAGGATTGGAAAAGGAGAGGAAGATGGAAAACGAAGCTCAGGTTGTAGATCACGTGGATGAAGGTGACTTTGGTGCAGGTACTGGTTCTTTAGAGAGCCAGTTGATGGACAGCATCAAAGATATGCCGGATGAAACAATCGAAGACCAAGCAGGTGCGGAAGTAACAGATACCGAAATAACCGATGGTGGTTCTGAAGGTACACCTGTAGAGGCTGCACCAGCAGTTGAAGTACCTCTGTTTGACGCGGAGGGTAAGTTCACCCTTAAAGTGGGTGATAAGCTAACTGAAAACCAAATCAAAGAACTTAACAGAAGCTGGTTTAGGGAATCAGACTACACCCGAAAGACGCAGGAAATTGCTCAGGTTCGTAAAGAGGCTGAGGAAATTTTGCAAACTAGGGATGCTATTCTGCAAGATCCCAAAAACTTGCGACAGGTTTTTGAAGACGAGCATATCATGTCTGCGTTTTCTAAACCTGAACTGTTGAATCTTGGTTTATCAGCGGCTGGAGTTGCACCGAATACGTGGAATACTTTTTTGGCATGGCTTAAAGACAACGACGAACTGCCAAGGGGCGAGAGGGTTCCTGAAGCAGATCCGTATGCCCAGCATCTAAGCAAGTTTGAAAGAAGGATAGCTCAACTAGAGAACAACCTTACAGCCGTGGAGCGGAAACGACTCGAAGCTGAGATCGAAAAGCAGAAAGCTGCTGAGGAATCCCAATTTCTTACTGAGGTAGATGGAGCTTTGTCGAAGTTTCCAAACGTAAAAAAGCGAGCTTTGCTTGTAGAGATGGCCGCTAGCGATGGAACTAAGACCGTAGAACAGTTGGCTAAAGCCCTTAACGACGAATTAGAGGGTAGGTTTAACGAGTATTTGAAAACCAAAACGAAACAAAAGGAAACCGTTGGCAGACCTACTAAAGGCACAGCGGTTCCAATTATGCGAAAGGCTCCAGAGAGCTTTGAAGAGGCCCGCGAAATGGTTGCCGGAATGTACGGCACAGGCGGTCTTAAAGGCTCCGAGTCTTTTGAGTGAAAGGATTAAATTATGTTTTCAGGTGGCGCAGCAACGATGGCAACTCTTCAGGACATTCTGAAGAATTTCTACATCGGACCTGTCAGAAAGAATCTCAATGACGCTACCGTGTTGCTTGCACAGCTCAAGAAGTCGTCCACAGAAGTGGTTGGAGAGCAAGTCATTCTCCCGCTACATATCGGACGTAACTGGGGCGTAGGCACAAGAGGCACGAGCGGAACCAGAGTTCTCCCGACAGCCCGTAACCAGAAGTATGACAAAGCGTACTTCACAACCAAAGATGTATATGGCCGCATCGAGATCTCCGGCAAGACGATCCGCGCGACCAAGACCGACCGCGGTGCGTTTCTCCGTGCGGTCACTTCCGAAACCGAGGGAATGACTGTTGATCTCGGATCAGATATAAACCGTCAGCTTTTCAACGACGGTACTGGTAATCTTGCAGTTTGCGGAACCGGCGCAACGTCAGCGACCGTAGTTGTAGATTCCACCCAATACCTTGAAGAAGGTATGTACGTGGATTTCTACGATGCAGGTGGAACGATAACCGGTAACGTAGGGAAAGAGATTGTATCAATTGATTCCGATACCCAGATCACCCTTGCAGCTTCGATCACCTGGACAACCGGTGACACGATAAAGCTCATGGGCGTAACCGCGACCGACGAACTTAACGGTCTCGCTCTGATAGTCAACAACAGCGGCTCACTCCACAACATCGATCCGGCGACGGTTTCTATTTGGAAGGGCAACGTGTTTGGTGACGACAGCTCGCCGCAGGTCATCTCTGAAGATGATATGCAGCAAGCGCAGGATGCGGCTGAGAAGAAGGGTGGTAAGGTCGATATGATTGTTACCTCCTATGAAGGCCGTAGGAAATATATCCAACTTCTGTCCCAGCAGAAGCGTTACACAACGCCTCAGACTGGTAAGCTCAAAGGCGGATACGAGTACATCGACTTCAACACGATACCTCTCGTTGTTGATCGTCATTGCCAGGCTAACTCTTCATCGACAAGGATGTATTTCCTTACGCTCAAGAGCCTGGGCATCTACCGCATGGCTGATTTCGACTGGATGAAGGAGGATGGAAACATTCTCGCTCGTCAGGTCGGAGCCAACGCAACTGAATCCTATGAAGCTACCTTGGTATGCGACATGGAATTTGGCTGTACAGCGCGTAGGCACAACTCGGTGTATAAGGGAATTGCAGTAGCCTAAACTGGTAGCCGGGGGAAACCCCGGCACCTTTTTAAAGGAGACACATGGCTAGACATTTTGAACATCTAGGAGTTACCCAACTTGACTGGTTTGGTGTGCCTTTTTCAAAAAGGTATTCAGAGGTAAAAGCAGAACCACATGTTTTAAAAGCGATCAAAAATTACGACAAACAACTTGACTTGAAGTTCTACATGCCAACTGAGAAGTGGCACTTGATTAGATATTTGGGAAGTATTGGTGAAAAGTTTACAAGGGTTTGGGAATTAGATGACCGACCGGATTTGGGATTAAGAAAAGAACCTGGGATGTGGATGGTCGATGCCTTGCGAATGGCAGATATGCAGGGTGCAGCTAGAAATAGAGTTGAAGAGATAGATGAACACAACGCCTCTATAGAAAAAGCAAATAAAAGAGAAGTCCACGAACAATGCAAAGAGCTTTCTAAAGACATGTTGAAGCCTTTACAGAACTGGGCCGAACTTGGGGCTAATTCTGAAACACACCTAAATTATCAAGTAAAAGCAGATTTGGAGAAAACAGATGCACCTAGATAAGTTGATAGGTACAGATACCACAAGCGGTATATTTAGAAGCTATGTTGACGAGCCATATCTTGAAGCTTCAGATTGGACGGATAAGGAAGCTCTTGATTATATCAACATGGAACAGAGGCATTTGTTTAGTATTATCAGGGACTTAGACAACGATTGGTTTGGTCGTACTTATACCTTCCCTGTAGTTGATGGGACGTATGAATATTATCTCCCAATGGACTGCGTAGCTGTAAGGCGTGTAGAGGTTGTAGATTCCGCCTCGGTTAGCGGATCTTCACCCAACTATGTTGTAGATGAAAGAATAGCTAACCCAGTAGAAGTGATGCCTATTCTTTTATCTGAGAAAAACAGCCTAATAGAACACAACGGTAGGGGGATGATTTTTACTTCAGGCTATCATCTCTACGATGAGAAAATAACGTTTGAACCTGTGGGTGATTTTAACTCTAGGTATTATGTTAGAATTTATTACCAACCCCAAGCCCCCGATTTGCATCGTGGTTTTCCGACTGCCGCGACAACTTCTACAATAACGTTAGCAACGTCAACCGCGACCACAACCCTTGGTAAAGTAAGCCCTACAGATAATTACTATCAGGGGATGAGAATAGAGATAATCGAAGGAACTGGGGCGGGACAGATAAGAAGAATTACCAAGTATGCCGGTTCTACCAGAATAGCAACTATAGAAACACCCTGGGGGACAACTCCAAATACAACGTCTAAATATTCGATAGTTAGTCCGGTTCAGGAAGACTATCACGAACTCCTAGCCTTGGGCGCTGTAATAAGGGCTAAGGGAATAAAAACCGAGGATGACGCCTCTGCTGCGGGTGCAGTTTATGAGGCATTGAGGGCGGATTTAGTTAACGCATTGCAGCAAAGAAACAAGCAGACGGTCAGAAGGGTCGTCTCTAAAAGAGGGAGAGATTTATGGTTCTAGTTAAAAACAATGGTGAGAAGGAAATCAACCTTGCTTGGGGTTCGTGGTCTTATGGCTTAAAGGTTGGCGAGGAAAAAGAAATACCAGATGTGGCTGCGGAAGCTATGCGCAAAAGATTTAAAGGTGTTGAAATAAAGAAAAAACAAAAAGTTGAAGAGGTTAAAAAGGTTGTTGAAAAGAAGGCCGAAGAAAAAATTGTTGTAGAGCCGGAAGTAATTGAAATCGTTGAGGAAAAAAGTGTCCCAGAAAAGTCGGAAACTGAGGCTCCTCATGATATAGTTATAACGGGGAAGAAGAGAAAATCATTCAAGAAGTAATAGTTAAAAGGAGGTAGTTATGTGGGAATTAGTTGTTAAGAAGAAACCGCTTTTCTCTGGTGTTGTTGGTGCTCCGGCCTTTACCGGAACGGGAACCGATGATCTCATGGTTATCGGTCCTTCATTTTTTGCGCCCTCTCGCCAATACAGGGTCGAGATCGACAGCACAAGCGAAACCTTCAGATGGTCCAACGATGGTGGTGTTTCATGGGAAGCTGAAGACGTAGACGTTGGTTACGCCGTAGGCACATATTATGAACTAATCAATGCCGAACACGAAAGAGAAGGACTTAAGATTAAATTTGGTGTTAGGTCCGGTCACGTTAACGGCGACCTATGGGATATAGTTACGACTGGTGATGTTGTTGGCGATACGGAAACAGCCGTTAGCCCAGTCATTGTAAACTCAGGTGCGGAAGAACTCATCATAAGTGGTGAATATGTAAAGGGTACCGAGTCTGGCTTAATATTGTATGTCAAAACCCCACTAGAATATACCGACACAATACAACATCGTTTCGGAAGAAACATAGATACTGGCGATGGTGGTCTCATCTACAAACCTGAATATTTTAAACTTGAAGCAAGCGCAAACTATAAATACCGCGTCAACGTAAGTGGTGTTCCTTTCTATCAACTCTATCAAATAAGAAGTGGTGCTGTGGCTGCCGATGGTCTTTTCACAGCTTTTGCAGATACTTTTAAGATCTTACGCTAAGGGGGCGGCGATGTTTAAAAAAATATTATTAACAATTATGTTGGTATTGGCCGCCGTTCCTTGTTTCGGTTATGGGGAAGATGCAGTCCAAGCCGGACCAAGACCGTTTTACGAACAGGCATCCGACCCCACGACTTCAGCAAATATAGGGTGGGTTTATACCAAAGAAGTTTTGGGGGCTACAGAGCTTCACTTTAAAGACGATGCTGGGAATGTTATTCAATTCACCGCTGGTGGAGCTTTAAAACAGTTTTGGACAGATGGGGGTACATATATTGACCCATTTGACGCTAGGCGCGTTCGTACTGGAAGTGTTGAGCTTTGGCCTAATGGCGACATTATACAATCCAATTTTATACTATCTAGGGCCAGCGTATCTTTGTCAGATGATGCCTATATAGATATAGCAGCGGGATCTACGGGTTTTGGTGAGTTAATCGTCGGTGACAACGAGGAGCGCGCTCGTTTCTCTTGGACTACTGGCGGAGTAGTAACCCTTATGGAGAATACAGCTAATGTTGTGTTATCAGATACAGACGGAAAGTTCTGTATATTCGACAATGGAACTTCAGTTAGAATAAGAAACAGGTTAGGTTCTTCAAAGATAGTTAAATATGTTTTAAACATATAGATATTACTAGGCTTGGAAGTATTTTACCAAGAGCAGATTCATAAGGAGCAAATATGTCTGATACACAATACTTTAATAATAATAGATACTACATGGATGGTAGTGGATTCCATATTACCAAGGTATTCAACGCTACCGAAATACGAACAAATAGCTTGTCTTTTCCATTAGTTTTTAGCTCAGCCTATTTCTCAGGTGGAGTAGAAATAAATACGTTTAATTCCATACGAATGATGAATGACGGAGCTACATCTTGGTTAAGTTTTGTAAATACAGATCATGATGAAACAGCCCTTCTTAGCTTAAGAACAAATAAGAGTTTCTGGCTTCTGTCAAAAAACGAAGCCAACGTTGACGGCCCATGTTTGGGATGTATTAGTAATATAAACGACAATAGAAAAATAGTTAGGTATGTTAAGCATCTTTCTGATGGTGTATTTCAGGATATGGCCGGAGTATATGGCGATGGCACAAGTTATGACCATGCAAAACATTCATTGGAAGTTAAAGCGGACCCAACTATCGTTAGTTCTAATCAGACCGACGGTGATTTCGATCATTGGGATTACGATGAATTAACTGGATGGACGTTTTTTAGCATGGGTGGATTAGATAGCGAGTGCCAGACTGTTCATGATGATGGTGTACATACTCCATATAGCGGAACATATTCTTTACAGCTAGGCTCTGAAAGGCTAGGCAAAGAAGATGAAGTTATATCTATTGCGGCATCTAGCATAACAACTCTTACGGCTGAAGATAATGCAGTTGTAAGTGTATATGCAAAATACGAAGAAACCCAAACCGAAGGTAATATAGGTTTTATATTTGCAACTGCTCTTGGAGACGGTGCGCAGTTTTGGAATAATACAACGCACACTTGGGAAGTACCTGCTGAATTGGGCGCAGATTATATTGATACTCACGCAGTAACAGATACATGGACTAAATATACACATTCAGATTCAGCAAACTTTGAAGCTCCAACTGGTGGCAATTTCTTTATAGTCATAGTTGGAAGCACTATAAGCGAAAAGGTTTTAATAGACGAAGTTGAATGTCTTAAAGATGGTGTTGGTGATAACCAAGTTGTCAATGGAGGATTTGAAACTGTTGTAGAGGCTTCTGCATTTCCTACGTTTTACGATGACATATCCGACCTGAAAGGTGAAGAAGAATTGGATGCTAATATATATCGTGAAACATCAATAGTCCACTCTGGAAATAACGCAGTAAAAATAAACTATGAAAAAAGGATTCTATTATTTCAGTTAAAGGAGGGAACTCCCGGTGATTATGTTCAGCATACACATTATGCCAGAAAGGTTAATAACGAAGATATTTCTCAATCATGCTATGGTGTAATACAGCTAGACGAAGAAGGTGATTTTGGCGGTATGTATGATTGGAGTAAGTGCGAATTTGTCGCAAAGGCAGATATGGATAATCCCAACCTTTATCCATATATGTATCTTCGCCCAATGACAACTGGATATACTCAGTTCAAATCTCCTCCATTCCCAATACCAGAATCGGGTTCGTACATAGTATTATTTGGTGGATATACAGATGAAGAAGTATATGGAAACATTTATATAGATACCGCTAGAAATAATCTAGTAACCTTGGATTCTAATAGAACCATATATCAGATAACAAACGATACCGAGATAATGAACCTGTTGCCAGACGATGCGGTCTTTTCAATAGACGCAAAGGATAACGGCGAAGATTTCAATCTGTTTAAAATAGACGGAAGGGGTAAGTTTAAAACGGATTTCGATAGATTAGATTTTTCAGATGAGATTGTAAGGGTTGATGAGGCCACCGAGGAAACATCTCCAGTTCCGTTAAGCCAACTTAAAGAGCTTACTCCTCATTATCTTGGCCATGCTGATGTTGATTGGACAGTTGAAGGTGCAATCAAAATATGCGATATAGCCGATGATGAAAAACTCGTTATAACTGGCATTACAATAATAACTAATCTGGCCGATACTATTACCGAACAGCCTATATTTAGTTTAGGTAATAACGCCTTTGGCGATTACAATGGTATATACGATACAGTAACACTCCCGTCTGATATTAATAATCCAAAGGCATTTCTATACAACTGGACACCTTCTTATTCGCATACAAGATATATTCAAAATGGTGACCCAATATATATAAATGTAAAAACCGCCGCAGTAGCTACAGCTTTTACTGGTAGGGTAATCCTGCATGGGTTTAGCACAGATATAGCCTTTGGAGAGTAATGAGAGGGGCCATCCTTAACCCAGAGAGGGGTTAAGGGGGTCTTATGGAACCGATAGTTAGATGTGGCTTTGAAACGTACGGAAACAGAGAAGTTTATGTGTGTACGTCAGATGAGAAAGAATGGTTTGAAAACGTAGATATATATGACGCGGCATGGAGTTCGGCACTTTGTATAGCATCTTTATACACAGGAAACCCAGTAGGATGTTTAGGATATGCTAAATGGTTTATGGAATCTTTAAAGGATATTTTAAAGTAGCTCTGAGAGGGGGCTACGTCATAAACGGGGCTAATCTAAATACTTAGCCCTCTCCGCTCGTCGGGGGAGGACGCTCCCCCTTCGGGTGTTTTAGAGGAGAGGATATGTCTGAAGAAATAAGTGTGACGGCTATGGCGTTGGACATTAGAGAGATGAAAAGAATGTTAGAAACAACGCTTGAGAGGCTGGAGAAGTTTGAGTCTAAGTGCGAAAAAGAAACAGACAGGAACGAAGAAGATCATAGGACTTTTTATAAATACCTTTATATAGGCATGGGAATAACTATGGCTGTAAGCACTTTAATTGGAGTGGTTTTTAGAATACTACACGCGTGATTTATGGACCTAGAAAACATATTCACAGAGCCGAGAAACGAATGGGAACGTGAAGAGATGAAACATATAAAAAATCTTCACACTTATGTTTATAAAGATCCCAGCTCTGTAGATGCGTTTTGCAAGATGATATTCTTTTATCGTGAAGAGATAGCTAGAAGGAAATTGTTAGTGGAGGACGTGGGGGGAAAATGAGCACGATCAATCCTATAAGCGATGATATATTTGAAATAACTTCAAGCAAAGAAAA
>Ga0255345_1003341_pt1 | contig 18799 bp, 19 predicted proteins | sample wastewater_treat_6_FD_192415 | JGI IMG/M metagenome (GOLD analysis project Ga0255345, IMG submission 192415) | Wastewater microbial communities from Lulu Island WWTP, Vancouver, Canada - plant20 | ecosystem: Engineered > WWTP > Wastewater > Unclassified | place: Canada: Vancouver, British... | reverse complement strand
ATCAGCCGGGGAAGTCTCTGCGTAGAACCTCCTCCGGGAACGATATTTATCAGCACTTCCGGCTGTCCGATGGTAAACCCCTGGTCGCCCACCATGAGTCTAAAGTCGAAACAAGCGGAAAGCTCGGTGCCACCGCCGTTGCAATTGCCGTTGATCGCGGCGATGGTTATTTTATTGAGACGTTCAATGGCAAAATAAGTTCTTTGCATGATAAACCACAGATACAAACTCGACGAATAACCACTCATGATTTTGGCGAATTTCAGCATCAGCGTTTCGTACCAGCCGAACCAATCCATCAGCCAGTTGGTATAGGTTGTAAAGTATTTTAAGAAAGCGCCTGTTATTTTGGATTTTACGAAAAGATTAAGAAGCAATTTTTTATTGTCTTTTGATAAATTTAAAAGTTCGGGAATAGAGAAGTGCATGATGTAGACATCTTCAATGCCGCCCGTCAGGATAAATACCCGGATAGAATCCTCCTTGGATACCTTTTTGATAAGATCGAAGAGTTCTTCGAGCAGGGCCACGGTCAGAAAGTTTACCGGCGGATTGTGCATCTCAACCCAGAGCGTATAATTCTCTTTTCTTGTTTTTAGATATTTATAATCCATGATTTCCATCTTCCCCTCGCTTCTGAAATCGTGGAACTGCCAATTATTATAATCGTGAATAAAAAGTGAATATGACATTGGATTCGTATTGTCAAGAAAAATATGAACATGACATCACATTTTTATTGATTTTTTAATAAAATTGCGTAATGAATTGTTTTGTATAGGAAATTAAACTGATTCTTTTTGGAGATTAATCGTGACGGTATTAAAAAATAAAGCTCGAATTCCTGTGCAAAAGCGCAGCATTGAAACCAAGGATAAGATTTTGCAGGCCGCCTGGGATCTTTCTGCCGAAAAAGGGTATTTTAAAATAACGACACATGATCTGGCTCAACGTGCTGGTGTAGCGACAGGATCTTTTTATGGGTATTTCAATAACAAGAAAGAAGTTGCCATAGAGTTAATCAAGAAATTTTATAAAGAGGCCTCGGAAAAAGCCCTCTATAATATTCATATGGATGTAGGCGATGAAGTTTCAGAAAGTCTTGATAATGGCAAAAAATTAGTTCGGTCTTTAATTCGCACCTTAAAAGAAGCTCATGAAATCAACCCGATGATTCATCGGGATGGACAAGCTCTCATTTTACTGGAAGAAGATGTGGAAGAAATTAACCGCGAAGAAGAGAAAAAGATAATCGAATTTTTAATAAGTTTATTACAACAATATAGGCGATTTATTCGTGTAAATAATATTGAGGCCGCTGCAACAATGTTGTTCTGGATAAGCACCGAGATGATCCACCGCATCATGAATGATAAAGAAGGGGGTGATGAAAAGCGACTGATGAATGAACTTGAAGATATAATCTGCAGTTATATTTTCATCGCAGCCTGACCTTTCTGTAAACAATGCTATTGATTATAAATTGAATGATTATGTTTTTGTTAAGATCGATTATCTGCAGATTACAGGAAAATGTGCTTTTTGAGTCTATGATTAAAATTTGCTAATTTAAGAAATGAAATAAACTTACTATCAATGAAAATATTAGTAACAGTAAATATAGAATAGTGAATATCTCGGGAGCCCTGAAGTCTTTTATTTTTTTATCTATTAAATCATTTAACTTTCCGTCCTTGTAGATCCACCAGAGAAATGTCACAGAAAACAATATGATAATAATCCAAATCATTGCATCGTTCATGGTATTAGTCTTCCATATACGGTTTTACAAGAGCATTCCATTCTGCTTCAGATTTGCACGTCTTTTCCAGAACATTACACGTAATTGTTGTGCCGTCTTTCTGGGAACGAATCGCCCCGTATATTTTATTTTCATTAATTTCTTTCAAAACCTTTAACGGTTTCTTTGTATAGTTTAATAAAATGAAACATTTATCCAGTCTCGCGTTGTAATGGCTCTGATGGGTAAACGGATCTCTGAAAAATTTATTTTCGTCAACCCTGACCCATGCGTCACAATCTTTTTCGCATTGCATCTTTAATGCATGGAGTTGCTCCTGTCGTTCGGACGTTACGCAAATGTCATGGTATATTTCTTCCGGCTTGCTTCCGGGGATGATGCCCGTCCATTCGCTATTATTATATGTTTCTTCATATAAGACGCTTTCATTGTCGTCATAATTTACCAGCTTGTCTATTTTACTCTGTTTGTTTCTGCAATCCATTTTTAACAAAATCGTCTGGTGATCGAGTTTCTGGTATTTGATTGATTTCTTGGGATCCGATTCTCTGAAATGTTCAATCAAATATTTTCTTTCATCGTCGGCAATGGTTCTGTAAGTCCATACAGATATGCTGTCGGCCGATTGAATTAAATTTATTTTATTATAGTAAAAATCATCGCTTAAATGTTTCCAGACTTTCGGGTCGGGCTGCTCCGAAAAACAAACGGGAGGTGATGACACAATGGACGCTGCGATGAAAACAACGAGAGATGATAAAAACATTTTTTTCATCATAGGAATCTCCGAACAATTCATAGCCGACTTATTTCATAACAAGTTGAAAGTATCATAACACTGTTCCTTAATTTAAAAAAAGAGAAATATCAACCGCGTTAACTGGATCTGGAAATCTTGCACGGTGGCTGATAGGAACGATTTTGGAATATCGGGTGATAAAAAACAAGATAGAAAGGATGAATGACCGGAAAACAGCGCGGCAGCGATATTATGGGTCTTCTGTATACATGGCTTCGATGATATCCTTGTATTGCGCATAGATGGATTTTCGTTTCACTTTCATGGTCGGAGTAACTTCACCGTCTTCCGTGTAGAGTTTCTTGTCGAGCAGACGGAATTTGCGGATGTTTTCCACGCGCGCGATTTGCCTGTTGACCTTTTCCACCTCGTCGGAAATAAGTCTGATCACTTCCTCCGCACGGGTTAGGCTCGCAAACGTTGTGTATTGGATCTTATGGTCCTGTGCGTATTTGACGACATTTTCTTCATCAATGACAATCAAAGCGGTGATGTACTTGCGCCGATCGCCGATAACCACCGCGTCTGTAATATAGGGCGAGAATTTCAACAGATTTTCGATATACTGCGGCGCGACGTTTTTGCCGCCTGCGGTGATGATCAAATCTTTCTTACGATCGGTGATTTTGAGATAACCTTCCGCATCGATTTCGCCGACGTCGCCGGTATGAAACCAGCCGCCCTCCAGCGCTTCCGCCGTGGCCTCCGCTTCCTTGAAGTATCCCTGAAAAATTCCACCGTGTTTGATCAGGATTTCACCGTCTTCGGCAATTTTCACTTCGGAATCCGGCAGTGCGCGACCCACGGTTCCCACTTTGAAATGTTCCTCGTCGGACATGTGCGTAATGCCGGTCGTTTCCGTCAGCCCGTAACCTTCACGGATCGGAATGCCGATGCTCTGGAAGAATTTCAGTACCTCATGGGAGATGGGGGCCGCTCCGGAAAATCCCAGCCGCACCTTGTCAAATCCCAGGCGTTGTTTAAGTTTCCAGAAAACGCTGAAATACGCCAATTGATAACCAAGGAATAAATACCAGGGGATCGGTTTCCCGGCCAGTTTGAAACCGTTGTATGTTGTTCCGATCTTAAAGGCCAGATTAAAAACAGTGCGTTTTAACCACGTGGCATCGGCCATTTTCAGGACAATACCGGAATGATACTTTTCCCAGATGCGCGGGACCGCATGAAAGAGGGTCGGAGAAACATCGCGCAGGTCGTTCATGACCGTGTCGGTGTTTTCGGTAAAATTGACGATATGCCCCGTTGTGAGATGCATCATCAAGTCGAATATCTGTTCATAGACGTGATTGAGCGGCAGAAAGGAAATGGTTTCATCATCGACGCTCAGTTTGGTAATTTTCTGGCTTTGACGCGCAATCCATAAATAATTTTGATGGGAGATTTGCGCGCCCTTGGGCGGACCGGTTGTCCCCGATGTATAAATGATGGAAGCGGTATCTTCGCTCTCTCGTCCGGCAACAATCTTTTCATACAGACCCGGTCTTTCCTTATCGATCTTTTCCCCAAGCTCCAGAAGCTTTTCAAAACTCATCAGCATGGGATCGTCAAAATGCTTGAGGCCTTCCATATCCCAGACGATTATTTTTTTCAGGCGCGGTGTTCTTTCGCGAAATGCCAGAGCCTTATCGAATTGTTCTTCATCTTCGCAGAAAAAAACCACCGATTCGGAATGCCCGACAACATATTCGCATTCCGCCGTAGGATTGGTCGTGTACACGCCGACAAAGATACCGCCCAGCGACATGACCCCCATGGCCGAAAAAAGCCACTCGGGTTTATTCTCGCCGACAATGGCCACGTGATCGAAGGGCTTGACGCCCAGCGCGTACAATCCCACCGCCACTTTCTTCACGTTTTCATAATACTGTCTCCAGCTAATGTCGTGCCAGATGCCGTAATCCTTCATGCGCATGGCAACCCTGTCCGGCTGTTTGTCGACCAGCCATTTCAGCCCCTGAGGAAGAGTTTTGATGTCGTTTTCAGTCATATGTATACCTCAACGGAAACGCACTTTGCGGCGATAACGTTTGAAGCCTTTGACCGATGTTTCCGTGGCAATGCCCAGATAAAATTCTTTGACGTCGTCGTCTTCTCTTAAAATTTCCGGTCTGTCCGCACGGACAATGCGCCCGTTTTCCATGAGAAAAGCGTAATGCGAATATTTGAGTGCCATGTTTACGTTTTGTTCCACAAGAAAGATCGTTACGCCCTTCTGATTGATGTTTTGAATGATACTGAAAATCTCTTTGGTCAATAAGGGCGAAAGTCCCAGCGACGGTTCGTCCAACATGAGCAGTTTCGGGCGGCTCATCAGCGCCCGTCCGATAGCCAGCATCTGCTGTTCGCCGCCGCTCAAATGTCCGGCCTGCTGATTTTTGCGCTCGCTTAATATGGGAAACTGTTTGAGAATCCCGTCAATGTCATCCTGGATGCCTTTTCTGTCTTTGCGCGTATAGGCGCCCATGAGAATGTTTTCCATCACAGTGAGCTCGGGAAAGACCTCGCGTCCTTCCGGCACATAGCTGATACCCAGCCGGACAATTTCCTCCGTGTCCATTCGGTCGATCCTTTTACCCAGAAATTCAATAGATCCTTTTTCCGGCTGATCGTCATCCAAAAGGTGCATGATGGTTTTGAGGGTGGTGGTTTTGCCCGCTCCGTTACTGCCGAGAAGCGCCACAATGGAGCCTTCTTTGATTTCGAACGAAATGCCGTGCAGTGCCCGAATCAAGTCGTACCAGGTTTCGATATTTTTAACCGAGAGCATTATTCCTCCTCTCCCAGATACGCGGCAATGACTTCGGGGTTCTTTTGCACGTCCTGAGGCGTTCCCTCGATGATTTTCACGCCCTGGTTGATCGCCAGAATCCTGTCGGAAATGCCCATCACCATATTCATGTCATGCTCGATCAGCAGAATGGTGACTTTGTAATCTTCCTGAATATCCTTGATCCAGATGCGCAGATCGTCTTTTTCTTCCGTGTTCATGCCGGCGGACGGTTCGTCCAGCAGCAGAACTTTCGGTTCCAACGCCAGCGCTCGTCCGAGTTCCACGAGTTTGCGTTTGCCGTAGGGAAGGCTGGAAACAAAAAGATCTCGCAGGGACTGGAGATCAAGAAAGTCGATAATGTGTTCCACGATTTCCCGGTGTTTGAGCTCTTCTTTCGCGGCGAAAGAACGTTTCCCCCACATGAAAGCGCCACTCGTGATTCCTGTCTTCATATGGATGTGGCGTCCCAACATCAGGTTATCCATGACAGTGGCGTTACCGAAAAGCTGTATGTTCTGGAACGTGCGCGCCACACCTTTGCGGGCAATGGTGTCCGGACGCAGGCCGACAAGGTTTTCATTATCCAGAAAAACTTCCCCGGCATGAGGTTTGTAAATGCCGCTGATGATATTGAAAATCGTTGTTTTTCCGCTTCCGTTGGGACCGATGATCGAAAATATCTTATTGTACTCAACCTCAAAGCTGACATCGCTGACAGCCCGGATGCCGCCGAAGGAGATGTTCAGGTTTTCCACTTTAAAATGCGCCATACACTGCGAGCCTGCTGATCGTTATTGGCAACGAAAATATTTGGTGGGAGGCAGGGCATCACCCCGCCTCCGGTGATATTGATTTGTTACTTTTTCTTCCACGTTGCCAGTTCGTTAGATGTCCAGTTCTGCAGAATAATATAGCTGGAATTCGGACCGCATTTCAGAATCTGAATGGAATCGCAACCCTGATGCACTGTCGGGCTCCAGTTTACAATGGCGCCCAATCCCTGGAAATTCCTTGTTTTATTGAGTTCTCGCAGCAGGGCTTCCGTGCTCAGTTTCGGACCGACCCGCTTGAGTGCATCCACCAACGGTTCCGCAAACATAATGCCGGCGGTGTAGAAAACGCCGAAACGCTCTTCCGGTGCATATTTCTTGGCAGCCGCGCGATATTTATTCATCAGCGGATGATCGACATCGGTCGGCAGACCGATCCCGCCGGTGATAACGCCTTCCCACAAACCTCCGGTAATCTTGTTCATCAGCGGAAAATCCATCAACGTGTCTGAAGAGATCCATTGCGGCTTAAATCCTATGGTGGCGGCAGTTTTCAGCGCGATTGCCGCAGAGGTGGGATTGACCCACAGGAAAGTCACTTCCGCGCCGGAATTTTTCAGTCTCAACATCTGCGAGGAAAGATCTTTTTCGCCGGGTTCAACGGATATCTCTTCGACAAGTTTCATCTTATACGTATTCAGGCGAGTCTTGCAGCCTTTGAGGCCGCTCTTGCCATATGCGTCGTTCTGATACAGGAATCCGATTTTTTTGGCTTTCAGTTTTTCCACCGCATATTTGGTCAGAATGCTGGCTTCATCGTCATAAAGAGTATACATGGCGAAAAGGTACGGATTGACGGGAAACACATACTCGTCAATGGCTGTCGACGGATTAACCCAGATGATTTTATTCTGCGTCAGATAATCTTTCACGGCCATTCCGCAGGCAGCGCCGACGCCGCCCACAAAAGCAAAAATTCCCTCACGCTCGACAAGTTCCTTGACCACGGCTTTAGTCTGGGCGGGGTTGTACTGATCATCGCGGATGAAATATTTGATTTTACGTCCGTGGATGCCGCCTTCATCGTTGACAATTTGAAACAGAAGGCCGCTCCCTCTGGCGACCGATCCCCAGGGTGCGGCAGGTCCCGTCTGCGGCCCCCACTGGGCGATACGGATTTCCTTGCTGTCAAAGCCCGATTTGGCCTGGGCAAAAACAAGAAGCGAAGCAATAAAAACAGCGATGACAATCGTCAATGCAATGATGAATCTTTTCATAGTGACCTCCATGCTTTAATGAGTTTAGATAAATGATTAACCTCTTTATGCCGTTATGGTCTGGGGGATCAACCCTTGTACCATTTCCCTTTTTCTTTCAGGAACGTGAAGCTGTAATTAAAGATACTGTTCGGACCTGCGTGTCCAAACGTCACTTCCACCTCCACCTGAACCAATTTGTCCACAGCGGGATAATTGTGCCGGTTGTGGTTATCCCGCAGATGGTAAATTCTGACAATTTTACAGGTGTTCAATGCCGCGGAAGAATTTTCGGCGATGTCTTTCAAATATTCTTCGTACGTGTGTGTCTTTTTATAATCCGATGAAGGCGCCAAAAGCGCATAGACCTGCCGCGAATCTTTTTTCATTTCGGCAGTCAGATAGTTTCGGGCGGTTTCTTCAATGACGCTTTTTTCCAGAAACAATTCGAGGCGGTTTCGGGGCGCATCCCAGATAACCAATCCGAAAACAACCAGCACCGCGCAAGCCAGGATAAGGATTTTCACGGTTTTACTCATGATAATGCTCCGATGCTTCACGTTACACTTTCTTGATATAATGTTTCGCGAACAGTCCGCTCGGCCTGACGGTAATGATCAGGATGATAACAACAAACGCGACGATCGGTTTCCATTCCGGCCAGGCGTAACCGAAGAAATTTTCGATAATACCCAAAATCAGGCCGCCGACGACGACACCGGGAATGCTGGTCAGACCGCCCAGGACGCCCGCGGCAAAAGCGCGCATAAACGGTTCCATCATAAAATTGGGATCCAGCACGGAACGCGCCGCGAAGAACATGGCCGCGACGGCACCGATCAGCGAACTCATCGCCCAGGTAATGGAGAATACTCTTTCCACTTTGATGCCCATGATCTTGGCCGCGTTGACGTTTTGCTGGGTGGCGCGCATGGCGATGCCCAGCTTCGAATAACGGAAAAATAAGAACAGGGATATCATGATGATAATAGACAGGGAAAAGACACCGATCGTCCATTCGTTAATAAAGATGCCGGGCAGCATTTCATGTGTCTTGGTAACGGACAGCAGAAAGGGAAAATCTTTCTGTTCCGCTCCCCACTTCCAGCCGGCCAGTCCCATAAGCAGCATTTCCGCGCCGAGCGTAATAATCAGAAGCCCCAGCACGGTCGGATCTTTGGCCGGACGCAGAAAACAAAACTCGATTGCCATGCCCAGCAGGACGGCAAAAATCAGCGTGGCGGGAAAGGCGATCCAGAAGGGCACGTTATAGACCGTCAAGACATGATAGGCGACAAAGGTTGCAACCATTCCCATTTCACCCTGGGCGAAGTTGATGACGTCCGATGTTTTGTAAATGATGGCGACGGCGACGCCGAAAAGACCATAACAGGCCCCGATGGCGATTCCCTCGATCAGCAGCATTTCAAACATGACGGACTCCCTTAATCTTTTTTAAAAAGGCCAGGACTTCCAGTATTTTTTGATTCGGATCCAGATGCCGAACATGCCCAGCGGTTCAAAAATGACGATTGCGATCATGATAAGCCCCAGTGCGATACTGGAGAAATTGGCCAGCCCGATCACAGTAAACCATTTTTTTGATACCGTCGTGAGAAGTTCCCCCAGATAGGGCAGATTTTCCACATTTTTCAGTAAGTCGTACTGGAGATAGGTGATAAGCATGGCACCCATGATAGCGCCCATAATCGATCCCAGGCCGCCGACGGTAATCATGACCAGAAAGATGATGGAAAGAATCAGGTTGAACGTAAAGGGATCGAAAAAGCCGACGACAAAACCGTAAAGGCCGCCCGCCACGCCTGCGTAAAAAGCGCTTACGGCAAATGCCAGGGTTTTATAAATCGTCAGATTGACGCCCATGACTTCTGCTGCAATGTCGTCGTCCCGGATGGACATAAACGCTCTGCCCACCCTGGTCTTCATCAGATTGCGCGCGCCGATGACCAGCAAAACAGTCATAATCAATATCAGATAGTAAATGTTTACATCACCCTGGATGACGTAACTGAACGATGTTCCTGAAATACCCATATCAAGCGGCGGGGCGGTGATTCCCATCCTGCCGCCAAAGAAATCCCACCGGCCGATGATGTGCATAATGGTCAACCCGAAGCCCAGAGTTGCAATCGCAAGATAGGGGCCTTCAAGCCTCAACGCCGGAAGGCCGATTATAAAGCCGAAAAAGGCTGCAATCAACGCGGCCAGAATGATTGCAGCGAAGAACGGAAAGTGGAAATGCATCATGATTAATGATGTGCCATAGGCGCCGATGGCAAAAAAACCGGCATGTCCCAGCGATATCTGGCCGGTGTAGCCGACAAGGATGTTAAGGCCGACCGCCAGAATGATGTTAACCATGATAATATTTAAGAGGTAGATGTTATAAGACGGTAAATAAACGGGAAGGGTAAAAAGAAAAACCAGCAATACGATGGACCACGTCAGAATCGTGCCGCTTCGGAATAACTCAACGTCCTCATAGTAATCGCGTTTCATGTCCATGGCATAACCACATATCGATGGTTGGTTGACATGTTGCTGTACGTTGATCTTTTTTGCGTCTGGATATTGTAAAAACATAACAAGACGTCCGAAATGTGTCAAGATAATTTGACCAGGAACAAAATTGTATCAGTGTGGGATTAATGTATAAAATGATAAAAATTAACTGTAAATTGAACACAAAAATTGCTAAAGGTATATTCCAGAAATTTGATAAGGAATGAGCAATGATCGCGATTATCGACTATAACGCCGGAAATATCACAAGTGTAGCGCGTGCGCTGCAGAGTATCGGGCAGGACTTTGTCATTACGAATGAGATAAAAAAGCTCGATGCTGCGTCGCGGGTGATTTTTCCCGGTGTCGGCGCGGCGGGTGAAGCCATGGCTTATCTGCGCCAAAAGAAACTTGATGTCTGGCTGCGAGATTACATCAAAACCGGCAAGCCTCTGCTGGGCATTTGTCTGGGGACGCAGATTATTCTGGATTACTCCGAGGAAAACGACACTCCGTGCGTGAGCCTTGTTGCCGGTTCAACAAAGCGGTTCCCCGAAAAATTGACCGAAGGAAGCGCATTGTTAAAAATTCCGCAGATGGGCTGGAATAGCATCAGGCTGCTGCGCAGTCACCCAGTGTTTGATGGTGTTTCGCCGCCGGCTGAATTTTATTTTGTGCATTCCTATTATCCTGCACCCGCCGATCAAGAGGTGGTTTTAGGCGTCACCGATTACGGAATGACGTTTTGTTCGGTGCTTGCCAGGAACAATCTTGTGGCCATGCAGTTTCACCCGGAAAAAAGCGGTCGCCCGGGCCTTCAGATTTTAAAGAATTTCTGCACATGGAGGCTGTCATGATCAGCAAGAGAATCATTCCCTGCCTTGATGTTCGCGACGGCAAGCTCACCAAGGGGATCAAGTTTAAAGGCAACGTGGATATCGGCGATCCGGTGGAAGCGGCGCGGGAATATTACGAACAGGGCGCAGACGAAATTGTATTTTACGATATTACGGCGTCGTCGGATAAGCGTAACATCATGATCGATGTAGTACGGCGGGTGGCGGAAACGATTTTCATTCCTTTTTCTGTCGGAGGCGGAATCCGCAATCTGGATGATATGCGGAACGTGATCCATGCGGGAGCGGAAAAAGTGAGCGTGAATTCCGCCGCGGTGGAAAATCCGCAAATCATTATGCAGGGGGCAAAAGCTTTTGGCAGCCAGTGTGTTGTGCTGGGCATGGATGTGAAACAGGTGGACGTTTCCGATGCCATTCCATCGGGGTATGAAATCGTTGTTCACGGCGGCCGGATTTATACCGGAATTGACGCGCTGTGGTGGGCAACGGAAGCGGAGAAACTCGGCGCCGGGGAAATCTGTCTGAATTCCATCGACGCCGATGGGGTGCAAACCGGCTACGAATTGAATTTAACCCGGTTGATCTCCGAAAACGTGCATATTCCGGTCATTGCTTCCGGAGGCGCGGGAAAACCCGAACATCTGGCAGACGTGCTGACCAAAGGGAAGGCCGATGCGGCGCTGATTGCTTCCATGGTGCATTACCGCACCTATACCATCGCTGAAATCAAACACTATTTGAGCGAAAAGCAAATCAAGACAAGATTGTTCTGGTAATTTTTGTTTTTTTTCACTAGGAAACAGTATTGCGAAGTATTATAATATTGACAGTTTTACGCTAGGAGGCGATATAAAGTGGATAAAAAGAGGTATGAATTAAATGTCCAGTTGGCGCAAATGCTCAAAGGCGGCGTCATTATGGATGTAACCAATGTTGAACAGGCAAAAATCGCGGAAGAGGCGGGAGCGGTATCCGTTATGGCTCTCGAGCGCGTACCTGCGGATATTCGTAAAGACGGCGGCGTGGCCAGGATGTCGGATCCTTCGATGATTGCCGCGATTAAAAAAGCGGTGTCGATTCCCGTTATGGCCAAGGCGCGCATCGGTCATTTTGTCGAAGCGCAGATTCTCGAAGCCCTGCGCATTGATTATATTGATGAAAGTGAAGTGCTGACCCCGGCGGATGAAGAATGTCATATTGACAAGACAAAATTTTCGATTCCTTTTGTCTGCGGCGCGCGCAATCTGGGTGAAGCGCTGCGCCGGATCGCTGAAGGCGCGGCCATGATCCGTACGAAAGGCGAGGCGGGGACAGGCAACGTTGTGGAAGCTGTCCGTCACATGAGGGCCATGAACCGGGAAATCGGTCAACTGGTGCAGATGCCCGTGGAAGAAGTGACAGGATTCTGCAAAACCAACGGTATCCCGTACGAACACGCGCTCAAAGTGAAGGAATTGAGCCGTTTGCCGGTGGTGAATTTTGCCGCGGGAGGCATTGCCACTCCGGCGGATGCCGCGTTGATGATGCAACTCGGCTGCGATGGCATTTTTGTCGGCTCCGGTATCTTCAAATCCGCCGATCCGGCCAGACGGGCACGGGCTATCGTCAAGGCTACCGCTTATTTCAATGATCCTCAAAAAGTTCTGGAAGCGTCCATGGATCTGGGAGAAGCCATGCCGGGCCTGGAAATTTCGCAGATTCCGCCGGAACAGATTCTCGCCGGGCGCGGCTGGTAAATCTTTATGTCACTGCGTTTAGTGAGCGATAAACCTTCTGTTATCGGTGTGCTTGATTTACAGGGCGGTGTCCATGAGCATCTGGAGCATCTGGAGCGGTTGGGTGTCGCCTGTAAAAGAGTAAAGCAGACGGAAGATTTTAAAGACCTGGCGGGCCTGATTATTCCCGGCGGGGAAAGTTCCTGTCTTTCCCGGTTGCTGACTATTTTCGGCATGAAGGATGTTTTGCTGGCGGCGCACCGCCGGGGAATGAAAATCTGGGGCACCTGCGCCGGAGCGATCTTGCTGGCCCAAAACGTTGTCGGCGAAGACGCCTGCCTCAAACTGATCGACATCACCGTCGAACGCAATAGTTTCGGTTCTCAACTGGACAGTTTTGCCGGCGAAGCGTTGATTCCGGGTATTTCTGCCGATCCTGTTCCGCTGACGTTCATCCGCGCGCCCAAAATACTTGCTGCTCAACCCGATGTCCGCGTACTTTTGAAAATTGACGACTACATAGCAGCAGCGGAAAATGACTCCGTTCTGGTGACGGTCTTTCATCCGGAATTAACCGGCTGTCTGGCCCTGCATCAGTACTTTGCGGTTAAATGCGGTCTGAAAACCGCAACCGGGCAAGCCGGACATTCGGATCCGGACTGGGATATTTCAAGCTGGACAAAATATGCCGCCCTTGCCGGCAGAGCCGGTGACTGACGAAAACTGTCGTTTAAAAAAATTGCATAACAATCCCAAAATGCTTGGTCTGCACATTGAAACAAAATGGTGTTGACAGGTCAAAATATCTTTTTTAAAGTGCGGACATATTAAGGAGCGTCGTGCAGAATATTTTTTCCGAACTGAAAACAGATTCCCGCTTCATCCGTTTTGTGATGAAGGTGGGCAGTCCGTCACCCCTGGATCCCGACGAACAACACAGACGGATACCGGCGGTGTTTGTGCTGATGATCATCAGCGTCGCCACGGCGGTTTCCGGCATCTATCATTGTAGCAGCGGAAAAAATCCCCTTGTGGTTTTGGACGTCATCGGTTTTATCCTTTCCCTTATCATGCTGCTTTATCTCCGTCAGGGAAAAAATCCCGGCATCGCGTACGGCATGATCAGCACGGGTTTTGTTCTCTTGTGTTGTGCGGCGACTGTTCTGGGCAGAACGGAGATGTCGCTGATCTTCTGGGCCCTCGTCCTGCCCGCCGGATGTTTTTCCATATTGGGCCGGAAAATGGGTATGTTCGTTGCCGCATTCTTTTTCTTTATCAATCTCCTGCTGATGAATTTACCGGAGCATATGATCCTATCAAAACCCTTTCCGGCATCAGTGGCTGCCCGTTTCAGTGTTGTTTACCTGATCCTGACGTTTATGCTTTATTATTACGAGTCATCGCATCAGATGCTGATTCGCTACATCCGGCATGAGGAGAATAAGTTTCAAAATGCTTCCCGATACGATCCGCTAACCGGGCTTTCCAACCGCAGGGATATTCTTGAAAAAATGGAAAATGAGCGGGAGCGTCATTCGCGTCTGGAAAAAACTTTTACGCTCATTATGGGTGATATAGATAATTTTAAAATGCTCAACGATACGTTAGGGCACGAAGCCGGTGACTATGTACTGCAAACGATCGGGCGCATCCTGAAGAATCAGGTTCGTGGAATCGATTGTTCTTCGCGGTGGGGAGACGATGAGTTTCTGATTCTGCTGGTGGATACCGATCTGGAAGGCGGACAGCGCGTTGCCGAAAGAATCAGAAAAAAGGTTGAGAATACCAGCTTTCAGTATCAGGGCAAGGGACTTGCCGTGACGATGACATTCGGGTTGAGTATTTATCAGAGCGCCGACGAACAGATCGACGCATGCGTCAGGCGTTCCGATGACGCCCTTGAGGAAGGCAAGCGGCAGGGGAAAAACAGAGTGGTTCCCGTTTAGTGTGTTTCATATCTGTCAAGGAAGAGGTTCAAATTGTTTTCTTCGTCGACTCCAAGCCGGTTATAAATGAAAGATTTTCAGAAAAATGGTCGCCAGTCCCAGGAAAGTCAAAAAACCGAAGGCGTCTGTAAAAGCTGTCAGGAAAATGTGCGATCCCAGGGCCGGATCCAGCTTGAGGCGCTTTAACGCCAGGGGGATTAACGCGCCCACAAGGGTCCCTGTGAAAATACTGATAATCATGGCCAGACCGAGAATCAGTCCCAGAATGGGTATGCCTTTCCAGAAATATGCAATGATGCCTATGACAATTCCTACGGCGATGCCGTTGGCAATGCCGACGGCAATTTGTCTGAACAAGGCGCGCTTCGCGTTCTCAAAGGTAATTTCTCCAAGCGCCATCCCGCGTACGATAAGCGTGAGGGTCTGACTGCCCGCGTTGCCGCCCAATCCGGCTACAACCGGCATAAAGAACACCAGCGCCACCATCAATTTGATCGTTTCTTCAAAAAATCCGATGACCAGCACGGAGGCAAGAGCCGTTATAAGATTCAAATAAAGCCAGGGGAGTCTTTTTTTTACTGATTCGGTGGTGTTATTGAAAACGGTGTCGTCTTCACCCAATCCGGCGATGCGGTAAATATCTTCCGATGTTTCTTCCTGGATGGCATCGACAACGTCGTCAATGGTAATCCGACCCAGAAGGCGCTGTTGATTATCCACAACACCGATAGAGACCAGATCGTATTTTTTGAAAAGACGGGCCACTTCTTCCTGATCCATGTCGTGGAGAACACTGGGAATATCCTCGTCGATAATATCCAGAATCGGCGTAAAGCGTTTCGTTGTAATAATACTTTGCAGAGGAACGGTTCCGATCAATTTATCGGTTTCATCAACGACAAAAATGTTATGAATATTTTCGATTTCATCTTTGGCGTCGGCAACGGCCTGAAAGGCATCGTTGATGGTCGCGTCTTTTCTTACGGAAACCAGTTCCGACTGCATGATACCGCCGGCGGTATCGTCGGCGTATTTGAGCAGTTCCTGAACTTCCTGGGATTCTTCCGGTTCAATCGCTTCCAGAACGGCCTTGGCCTGGTCATCGGATAACTCCGCGATGATATCCGCCTTGTCGTCCGAGTCCATCTCTTCGATAATGTCGGTGAGTTTTTCGTTGGAAAGATCTTCGATAAGCTGCTCACGGGATGTATCGGATAATTCCAGAATAACGTCGGACGCTTTGTCCACATCGAGCAGCGAGAAAAGATGTAAGCGGTCTTCTTCTTCCAGTTCGTCGATCAAATCAGCGATGTCGGCCGGATGCATATCGGAGAAAAGATCGATGATATCGAATTCCCGGTTGCGGCTGATCAGATCTTTTAATGTCTCCAGCGCGGTCGGTTCTTTTTTCTTGACCTTTTGCATAGGATCGCCTGATGTTGAAGTCGGTTTAAAAATGATTTTGTTGATTCAACAATGAACTAGAGTTCTTGCTCATGCGTATTTACGGGAAAGAAGATTCTTTTCTGAAATATTCGCACGTGAAGATTCGTTTTCCGGCAGCGAGACTATAAGGAAATTCAATACATATGTCAATGTTTTTCTGAAAAAAAGTCATAAAAAACAATTTTTGTCATAAGGTTCATCCGAGCCGACGGTTGTTTTCTGTATTTGAAAATCCTGCATCCGGTTGAGATTTTTTTCTCGTTGACAGGGGAAATGACTTGCTTATATTCTCTGCGGGAGTTTTATTTTCTTGGCGCAAAGGGGACGATACTTATTAAAGCGGACAACATTGAAAAAAATTTCTTTTCTGTCGGTCGCTACTGGGGAAACCTTAATGCATCGTTGAAGAGAAAAGAATCCGTCTGGTGGATGAATACCGGTGTGGCTGTTTCCGATATGAATTGGGCATGGAATGAAACCCCGCTGGCGGCCCCGGATACGGCAATCGTTTCCGAAATCAGGGAAGATTACAAAAAAAATAATTTGCGTTTCTGGTGGTGGGTCTATCCATGCGGACAATCCGCGGCCACATCCGCAATACTGCAGAACGCAGGATTTCGTTTATATGCCAATGTCTGCTGTATGGCGGCTGATTTAAACGAATCATTTCCGGAGCCGTACGCGACCGGTGACATGGAAATATATCATGTCCGCAGCCGGGAGGATCTGGCCGTGTGGGAGGACGTTGCTTTTCATGGTTTTGAGATGCCGCGGCACGCGAGAGACCCATTCGGGGCCTTTGTTTCTTCTTTTGAAACAGGAGATCAGTTTCCACAGAGGTTTATTCTGGGTTGTATTCAAGGGAAACCTGTGGCGACGTCCCTGCTTTTTAAGGATCAACGCACGGCGGGGATATACTATGTATCAACGCTCCCCTCTTACAGAAACAGGGGATGCGGCTTGAGCGTCACGCAGACCGCGATGCAATTGGCGCGGGAAAGCGGATTTAAGGATGTTGTCTTACAGGCGACGCCCATGGGGAAAAGAGTTTATGAACGATTGAATTTCAAACGATACTATCATGCCGGAATCTATACCTTATAGAAGATCATGACGCTTTTATCCTCTTGACAGGCATCATCGCGTTACGTATAGTCCGCCAGACAAAACCCCATAAGCTATTCAAAATTGCAACGTGCTGTCGGCAACCCATGATAATATCTTTCTGAAAAGGACAGTTCATGAAAAGAAACTCCGGTCATAATATAGCATGCGACAATGAGTGCGGTGGCCTTCATCAATCCAACCCCTTGTCCCTTGCCAAAAATGAAATATCCTCGACGCTTTCCTGGTTTATGACGGATAATGCGCTATATCCGGGTGTGGATAAACACTCTTCCCCGCTGCGTTATGAGAACTGGTCGGGACGATATAGCGAATATATTTCCAGACAAGAAGCCGAATCCATCGTGAGCCGCTTTATCTGCCCTGAGAAAGATGAAAATTTTACACTGTTTTTCGTCAGTGATTATAAGGATACGTACCTGGGGAAAAATTTTTTAAAGGACGGCAGCGATATTTATCTGAAACATTACCGGATGACCGATGCGCCCCGGGAAATCCGTCTGAGAAATGTTTTGCGCCGGTGCCTCGCCAGAAAAAACTTCAATGCTTTTTATCAGCTGCATCAAAAAAACATCGAAGCCGTTAAGCCTTTGTTCTATGTTATGAAAAGGGGCCGCTGGATTCCCGATGAGGTCATCGCTGTCAGCAAGGGGGCGTCCGGCAACAAAACAATTGAGACCCTCATGGCGGACAGCCGGGACAATGATGAATTCAGGCTTCTGGCCGTCAATCTCGGCTCGTATGTCGCCGAACTTCAATCCAGGGAAATTCTTTTCAAGGAATTGTACCGGAATCTGATCGCGGTCAACCAGACGACGCATTGGGATTTTATTCTCTGCGATCTGGATGAAATCAGGTCGGTCTCGGAAAAAAGATTTTACAAGCACAGGAAGCACGTTGAAAAATTACGCAAGAAAATAAAGCGCTACGGCGATTCTTTTCTCCATGCTTTTGATCAGGGGTATCAGACACGGATGCATGATCAGACGGCCCCGTCGAGACGGTGATTTATCGGGGATGTTTGCCGAAGGGATGACGATAAAAAATACCGGCAATGGGTTGTCGGTTAAATTCTTCCATACAGATCTTCAAAACGTTCTATATCGCCATCATCACAGCGTGCTCCCGTTTGGACCTCAATAATGACCAGATGACCGTCTGCATGGTTCAGGACGCGGTGTTTAACCTTTGCCGGGATATCCACCGATCCGCCGGCGCTCAGCGATATGACCTTGTCTCCAACGGTTACGTCTCCGGTACCGGCAACGACAAACCAGTGTTCGGAACGAAAATGATGAAGCTGTAGACTCAGACCCCCTCCCGGTTCTACAATAATGCGTTTGACTTTATGGCCGGCGGTCTCCGATAAGACTTCAAAACTGCCCCAGGGGCATTGGGTCATTTTTCCCATTTTCATCACCTGTAAGATTTGCCGCATATCTAACACAAATTTTGAACGGGGAAAAGCGCTCTTTTTCATTTTCCATACTCGCTTTCGAATTTAAATTATGATACTTACACATACCGCGCATCGATCATGTCGGCGGAAAGTAACGGGGTTTGATGAACATTTCCTACACGGTCAGGCGAAGCAGAAAAAGACAAAAAACCATGTCGCTTCAGGTTTGCGATGACGCGAAAATCGTTGTATCCGCTCCTTCTTTTACACCCGCCGATGACATCAGACGTTTTGTGGAGGAAAAACAAGGCTGGGTGGCTAAAATACTGGCGCGACAGAAGCAGGAGGCCGCTCACGCCAAAGAGAAAAAATATGAAACCGGCGAGCAATTTTTTTATCTCGGACAGCTC
>Ga0255345_1003338_pt1 | contig 18812 bp, 15 predicted proteins | sample wastewater_treat_6_FD_192415 | JGI IMG/M metagenome (GOLD analysis project Ga0255345, IMG submission 192415) | Wastewater microbial communities from Lulu Island WWTP, Vancouver, Canada - plant20 | ecosystem: Engineered > WWTP > Wastewater > Unclassified | place: Canada: Vancouver, British... | reverse complement strand
TCTGTCCATGCTTTGTTTAAGAAAATGATTTCCAGTTTTTCGTCTACTTGAAATAGGATATCGTTGATTGAATTGACAACATTTTTGTATTTGTCTTCACTTCTGATGATTTCATCTTCAAATATTTTTCTCGAGGTAATATCGATCATTATCGACATATACCTTGATATTTTCCCGCTTTGATCTTTTAAAGGAACAACAGTATTATGCAGCCATATTGTTTGACCGTAATTGTTTCGAACGCTAATTTCTCCTTTCCAAGTTTGTCCCTTTAAAAGTTTATTCGCTGCGGTTTCTAATTGCTCATTATTTTCAGGAGATAATATCTCATTCAATTTTTTATTTTGAATATCTTTTTCCTGAATTCCGGTTCCAATACAAAAACTTCGGTTGACATAAGAAATATAACCTGAACGATTAATCACCACTACCATGGCGGTTTCGTCGATTACATTCCTGAAATTGTTTATTTCAGTATAAGATTCCTCTGAAGTTACTTCTAGCGTGTGTTCGAGGGCATTAAATCGTTCGTCCAATTGAACATAGGCCTCGCTGACGCTGTTCAAAAAGGATGACAACTCCGGTGATTGGGGGAGACCGGACGAGAAATATTTCTCTAATTGTCGTTTAAGTAGTTTATGCATAAAGCAGCAGTGTATCAACTCGTTTATACGATAAAAACCTTGCCACGTTACGATCTTTTTTGGTATAATTGCCTCAGAATCTTACATGTTATCAAACAATCTGCTATCTTAGCTTTGTTATGGGAAATAATACTAGTTACCAGCGATTATTAGATGGAAATAAAGAATGGTCAAAGGCTAAGTTAAAGGCTGATCCTGAATTTTTTAATAATCTAACCAAGGGTCAAACGCCCCAATATTTGTGGATAGGCTGCTCCGATAGCCGTGTACCTGCTAATGAAATTACGAATACCAAATCGGGTGAGATTTTCGTACACCGAAATGTAGCCAACTTGGTGCTTCATACGGATGTGAATTTGTTATCGGTATTGCATTATGCAGTTGAGGTTTTACATGTTGAGCATATTATAGTTTGTGGACATTATGGCTGTGGTGGTGTGATTGCTGCGATGGAAAATCATGATTTTGGTATTGTCAATAAATGGTTGCGCAACATTAAAGAGGTTTATGCGAAATATGTTGATGAACTAGAAGCAATTGCTGACAAGACCGAAAGGTCAAATCGACTCGTTGAGCTGAATGTGATGGAACAAGTAAAAAATTTAGCAAAAACTACAGTGGTTCAAAAAGCTTGGGAGAAAAGGGCTTTGGCTATTCACGGTTGGGTTTACGGTTTTAACAATGGAATTATTACTGACCTTAATTGCATGATCAATGAGCTTAATGACCTAGAACCAATTTTCCGGTATCGCTTAAGCGGTGAGTCAAAGGATTAAAAATAAAAAACGACTGAGAACATCAGTCGTTTTTTATTTTTAGATTTTTAATTTCCTAACGGCATGCCTTAACGTAACTAAGTCATGCAGTAATTCTTCCACATGATCTAGATGAATGGCATTTGCTCCGTCTGATAATGCTTCTTTAGGGTTAGGATGTGTCTCTAAGAATATACCATCGGCACCTGTAGCAATTGCTGCTTTTGCTAATGTTGCTATTTGATCGGGACGTCCACCGGTTACACCTGATGTTTGGTTGGGTTGTTGAACACTGTGTGTGATATCCATTACTACAGGATATCCGAATTCACGCATGATAGGAATTCCTCTGTAATCAACTACTAAATCAGTATATCCGAAACTTGTTCCTCGTTCAGTAAGCCAAATTCTATCGTTTCCTGATTCTTTGATTTTATTCACTGCAAACTTCATTGCTTCTGGTGAAAGGAATTGTCCCTTTTTTACGTTGACGATTTTTCCGGTCTTAGCCGCAGCAACTAATAAGTCTGTTTGTCGACATAAGAAAGCAGGGATTTGTAAAACATCGACATATTCCGCTGCAATTGCTGCCTCATCACTTTCGTGAATATCAGTAAGCAATGGAAGATGCAGTTGATCGCCTACTTTACGTAGTATTTGTAGCGCCATTTCATCTCCTGGCCCAGTGTAAGAGTCTAATCGTGTGCGATTAGCTTTTCTGTAAGAGGCTTTGAAAATGAAAGGTATTCCTAAACGATTGGTAATTTGTTGCAGCTTATGAGCTGTTTTATAAGTGATGTCTTCGTTTTCAACTACACAAGTCCCTGCAATAAGGAAAAAATTGTCGGTGTCGGTATGGCGGATGTGAGGAAGATTTAACATGAGTTCTATTTTTTGATGCTGCAAATTTACTTCAAATTATGGCGCAAAATTCTGTTGAAAATCATTATTCTACAAACAATACTAACCCTTTAAGGTATTCTGCCTCAGGATGATATATGCTTACGGGATGATCGGCGGGTTGTGTTACTTGATGCATGATACGGACATTTCTCCCTGCTTGTACCGCAGCTTGAAATACTACTTTGCGAAATAGTTCTTTGTCGACAGCTTGCGAGCAAGAGAATGTGAAAAGAATTCCTCCCGGTTTAATTCGTTTTAATCCTTCAGTATTTAAATTTCTATATCCTACCATCGCGTTTTTTACCTGACTAAGATGTTTAGCGTAAGCAGGAGGATCTAAGATGATTAAATCATACTTTTCTTCCGTTTTTTTGAAAAATGTCATTACATCTTCTGAAAAACTTTCATGATTTGAATTCGGAAAGTTTAATGCAATATTTCGTTCTACTCCTTCAATAGCTTTTTTCGAACTATCTACCGAATGAACTTTGTTTGCTCCGCCTTCTATTGCATATAATGAAAATCCTCCTGTATAGCAGAAGGTGTTGAGTACGCTTTTTCCTTTCGAATATTGTTTTACTAATGAACGGTTTTCTCTCTGATCAATGAAGAATCCTGTTTTTTGTCCGTTGATGAAATCAATTGAGAATTTAATTCCGTTTTCTAAAACAAATTCGTCGTTGATGTGCTTCTCGTCTTTCCATAAAAATCCGTCGGTGCCGGCAATAGCACCTTGCTTCGCCATAGTTTCAGCACTCTTATCGTAAATGGCTGTTATTTTTCCTGAGAGACATCTTTTTATCGCTTCGGCTATATCTTGTCTGGAATTATACATTCCTTTTGTGTAACACTGAATAATTGCAGTGTTGCCATAGATGTCAATTACTAATCCTGGAAAACCATCTCCTTCGGCATGGATTAATCGAAACGCATTTGTTTCTGTTGAATCGATAAGTTGTAGTGCTTTTCGATAGTTAACTGCAGAAGAAATTTTTTCTTCCCAAACACTTACATCAATTGCCCGATTTGAATAATCGAAACATCGAACTAGTATTGTTCCTTTGTGAAAATGTCCAGTGGCCAGATAATGTCCCGTCGAGGAGTGTAGCCCTACAATATCACCTTCTTGAAGGTTAGATGGTTCTTTCGCTATTGCTCCGCTAAACACCCAAGGATGTTTTTGCAAAACCGTTTTTTCTTTACCTGCTTTTAATGTAATAATAGGGTAGCTGTGACTCATTTTGCAAAGGTAGTCAAATTGAGAAAGATAGGCCGAATTAACTTAGGTTAAGTCAATTTGATGAGTTATAGATCTTTGTTTATTGCTTTGAATAAAGTACCTTCTTGTTAGCAATATTTTTGTTATGATCTATTATTTGAATAATGTATTCTCCTGCTGCAATAGCTCCAGGCTTCCAAGTATAAACACCATCACCATGTATATAATTTGTATACACATTCTTGCCATCAATCGACCAAATTGAAATCATAGCATTCTTAATGTTTGAATTTGTTATTTCAATTTTAAATGTATCGGATGATGGGTTAGGGGAGATGTTTAATTGAGTGTTATTTGCATTTGATTTTATTCCCGTACTATAGTCGTAATATCCGAATGTGTATTCTCCTCGTTTTAACGTATCCACAATAATATTTCCTACTTTATCAGTTGCGCTTCCTGATTTATTCAAGGTGTATCCGTTTACAATTTGCCAGTCGTCACCGGCATCTTTTCTGTATAACATTACTAAACTATCTTCTATTCCTGTTATTAGCGTATTGTCTAAGTATCCCACACTTGCACTCGTTGAGCCGTTATATAGGAATACGGCTTTCGATCTAAATCCGGGCTTGAATATTCCGTCAATCTTCCAGTAGTGGTAGTCGCTAGTTCTAATTCTTTGTGATGTTTTAAATGGGTCCGGCGTAACGAAGTTGTGTTCTACTCTCACTATACTTGTATCGCCATTGGTCGCTTGTACCGATAGTGTTACGTTTGTTTCTGGGAATGTATTTCCTCCGGTTGCTGAAATTTTTCTTTCATAATCGCTAACAGCATCCGCCATGTGATCATATCGATCGATCGCAATCCACTCATAGCTCTGCGGCAAATTTATTGTAAATACATTGGTCGGTTGATCTATTAATACTTTTAGTGTTGTGTCGGTGATGCCATCGGAAAATGTTAATTCAACAGGCATAGTATAAATATGGTTATTGCCTCTGCTTTTTTGTTTTGTATAGATCGTATATTGTCCTGCATTTTGATGAACACTGTCTATCGAGAATTGTGGAAATCCCGGAGTAAATACCCAATCATCGAAGAATGTATTCATGTTGATTCCTGTCGCTGTTGCTATGTCATCTCTTAGATTATAGCTATTGGCGCTGCCATCTCCTCTGTGATTCATATAGTAGGTGCATCCAGCCTTAAATAGTGAGTCGCCTAAATAATGTCTTAATGTTCTTGCTACATCTGCACCTTTGTTATAGACGGTTGGTCCGTAGGTATGCTGAATTGGAATATTGATGAGTGGGAGATATCCTCCGTCTGTAATATGAGCAAATTGTAATACGGGACGATGATTGCTTCTGTTATAATCACGATATGCAGTAGTTCCGTATAGTTGTTCGGTAACATAGGCTTCGTTAAAGCTTGCAAATCCTTCGTTTAACCAAATATCACCTGCTGTTTCACAGGTTACATGATCTCCCCACCACATATGTGCAAGTTCATGCGCCCATAGTGTTTCGTAAGTTAATGTTCCATTGATAAATGCTTTGCCTATATGAATACTAGTTGCATGTTCCATGGCTCCAGAGTTAAAAGGGATTAAACAGTATCCAACTTTGTTAAAAGGATAGGGCCCGTATGCGTTTTTGTAAATATCTAATACGTCAGGTAAATGCTGATACGTTAGTGTTACTAAACTACTATCGCTCGGCAAACACGCAATTTGTACTGGAATGCCGGAGTAGTTTCGCGACCATGTTGTGTAAGGCGCTACTGCTACTGATGCCAAATAGGTTGGGATTCGGTTAAATATTTGCCAATGCCATATCGGTAATCCGTTGGCGTTAGTTGACTGACCTACTAAAGTTCCATTGCAAAATGCTTTAGATCCAACAGCTGTTGTTATATGAAAATTATATGTCGCACGGTCGGTGAAATTGTCGACACATGGAAACCAAACTTTACCTAGATTATGTGGATCACTGTCAAATCCTACTCCCAAATTAAATGCATAGTTCCCACTAAAATAAAAACCTCCCCATCCCGATGGATCTTGTTTTGGTTGCCCGTGATAGTAGACGGTGACAGAGCTACTGTCGCCATTATTTAATGTTGCTCCAAGTGAAATGGATAGGGTAGTGTCATTGTAGGTGTATGCCAGTTGTTGGTTTACGTCAGTTATACTATCGACTGTAAGCTTTAATAAGTCGAGGTATATAATTGAGGTGTTGTTTTGATATATTTTAAAAGAGAGTTCTGTTTTGCAACTGATCGATGAAGTAGCAAAGTTGATGTCAGTAACTTCAATATCGTAGTGCACAACATCGGGATACACACCTGGTTGAGAAAATGCACAGCTGTAAGATAGAATTAATCCTATTGTGAGGATTATACGGTAGAAAATATTTGTCATTTAGGGGATGTTTATTGAATCCCCTAAATTAACAAATAGTAATGAGATTATTTGATGATGGTAACTTTTGCATCAAATACTTGATCGTCGTCTTGTAAAATTACAGTATACATGCCGTCACTTAAATGTCCAAGGTATAATCCGCGGTTCATTAGTTTGGAGACTTCTGTATTTTCTTCTTTAATTAACCTTCCTGTCGTGTCGAAAATTCGAAGTATACAACTTTCCATTCCTTTAACTTCTTCGCCAATGGCTATATGGTCGGAACTTGGATTCGGAATAATTAGCAAATGTCCTTTAGGTTTTGGTGGAGTGATTTCACGATGGATAGAAATTGAATCATGGAGTATGCAACCTTTGGCATCGGCAATTAATACTTCGTAATCTCCAGCAGGAACATTGTGAATACTGTTTCCAGTAATTCCTATCGGACTCCAATAAATATAATATGGTGCATTTCCTCCAGATGGATTTACTGTTGCTGAACCGTTGTTTCCTTTGTCAATTTCAGCAGTTGTAGAATGCGATAATGTTATTGGAGCAGGTTCGATTAATTCAATTGTATCAGCATGAATGCATCCGTCAATATCTGTAATTTCAACAGGATAATCGCCCGCACCTAAATTGCTGAGTGTGGTAGAAGTATTGCCATTCCACCAATTGTATGTGTAAGCGCCTCCGTTAATAGTGTAATTTATATCTCCGCAGTATTTTGCTAATGAAACCGGACTTAATCCGAAGTTGCTGATGCCATTGTTCATCGCAATACCACTTATCATTTCAGCATGAGGAGTGGTAGCTACTGTGGTTGTTGGATTATTTACAGTACTATATTTGATTTGCCCTTTTGCGTCGTAAGCATAAAAAGAATACATGCCCGGAGCTAATGTTAAAGAAGTACTTAGCTGTATTTCTGATGGCATTTCGCGATTAACAGGAGACACTTGATAGATTCCCAATGATGTCCATGCAGCAGCATTGTTTTCATATCCGCTGAATAATCCTTGGCGATAATAAATCTCAACAGTAGTTGTGTCTGCTACTGTGAAAATCATTTTATTTAAATTGATGTTTTGTTTTGCTTTAAATGAAAACATCAAGCCTTTTGCTTTCGCTGTGTTATTAAAACCTGTTGAAATTGATTTATCTAAATTTCCTCCCGTAGCATTTATACTGATAACTCCATTTTTCATGCCATTACAGGAAGGCTGACTTAATATAGGTGTATTTAAGACTACCGGATTTGGATCCTTTAACTCAACTGTTTTAAATACTTCACAGCCTAATGCATCGGTGATTTTAACTGGATAGTTTCCAGCAGTTAAGTTAGTGATTTCTTGTGCATTTGTTGAAGCCCAATTGTAATTATAATTTTTACCTGTGGGATTAACTACTTCATAGGATATTCTTCCTGCAAAACTTATTGCATTTTGTAATGCAGCATTAAACGCTCCGGTTGTTGAAGAGTCTCTTCCAATACCTTCGTAAATAGTCAAAGAGTGATCAAATACAAATACTGAGCCAAGTACATTGCTGCTGACACAATTAAATGATGCATCGCTGTTATACAAATAGAAAGAATAATTTCCTTCTCCTAAATCAAGTGCTGTTGAAAGTGTAATTACGGTGGGAGTATCGGGACCTTGAGCAGTAACTGCATAAGCTCCTAAGTTTGTCCACGAGTTAGGATCAAATTCATATCCTCCATAACTTCCGTTTTTATACCAAATGTTTATATGATTGGTTGATTTGTTTAATAGCGATACTGCAAGTTTTGTCACTTGAATTTGTTCGCTAACACCAACATCAAACATAATTCCTTTGCTTTGTGTTGTTCCAAATAGGGTAGTGGTTAAACTTTTTTGTACTGGCCATGGTTTACCTCCGGTAGCAGTTACAAAAATACTTCCGTTATTGCCTCCTTCACAGTCGGGTTTTCTAGTTAGAATTTGAGGTATAATTGGACTTGGTTCGTTTATTGTTGCTTCGTCACGTTGAACACATCCATTGCCATCGGTGACAGTAACTGTATATGTACCTGCAGGAATATTGTCAATAAAATTTGTAGTGCTTCCGTTCGACCATAAATAGGTGTAAGGTGATTTTCCTCCATTTACTCTGGTCTTTATAAAACCAGTTGCTGTATTATAACATTTCGGATCTAATGCTCTCCATATTCTTGTAATGAATGGTTTTGAGTTATATCCGTTATAAGGTAATACTTGACCTTCGATTTGTCCGTCAATAAAATCAATTCTTATTCTTCCGTAGCTTCCTGTTCCGCCAATGCTATTGCTGTTGTTGCTCGAAGATGATCCTCCTGTTCCACCAATTACTGATATTAATCCGTAATGTTGGACACCAGATCCTGATAAACGAACGCATCCTCCTGATCCACCGCCACCGCCTGAGCTGTTGCTATTGCCATCACTTCCTCCGTTACCTCCGTTCGCAAGTATTTTTCCGTTAAATCCGATTAAGATGTCTTTGCAAGATTGAATAACAATTATTCCGCCTCCTGCACCTCCGCCTCCTGATCCTCCATTATTTCCTGCAGAGCCTGATGCTCCTCCCGATCCTCCAATATATTGTGATAGGGTAGAGTCGCCATAAATATTACCACCAATTGATAATGGTTGCCCGGTGTTTGCATATCCCGCACCTCCTCCTCCAAATAAATTATTCGAAGTGAATCCTGCGCCCGGACCAAATCCATTGTTTCCAGGAATAGTAATGGTATTCGAGAAGACTCCATCCGCACCATTAAATCCTCCTGCAACAGCAATTCCACCATCACCACCTTTTAATGCAGCGACAGCATTTTGACCGTTTGCTCCAGAAGCGTCAATTGTTCCATTTATAACAACATTGTTTTTTACACGGATAATTAATGGCTTTGTGCCAACCACTTTCAAAGTGACACCTTCATCAATAATAAAACTGTTGTAATCATACTCACCTCCTTGGATTACTCCACTAACAGCAGCATGAAAATCACCCATCGTACCATTGCCACAATCATAACACGATTGTGCCGACGATAAATTGGCCGATAATACCAACACGAAAACCCACAGAATTTCTTTTACTCGTAACATGTCTATTTAAAGTTAACAGTAACATTCTTACGCAAAGCAGGGGCTTTTGTTAGTTTTTAACAGCCGTATGTAAGGAATTTGAAAAATAGTTCAAAACAGACTCGTTGAATAGTGCGAGTTTGTTGTTTACTTGTTGATAATCAGTTTATTGTATTGTTTTGGGACGAGAATATTGTAGACGAGATTTTGATAAGAAAACGTATGATTTTGCACTTTATTTCATCATTGCAAATTGTTAATAATCGACCGTTTTTTTTAGGCAAAAGCCATATAGCAAATCAGTGTAATGAAAATTATTCCTGCAAGATTGGAAACAAATCCGGCGATAGCCATTTCTTTTGTTTTGATATGACCGCTTGAAAAAACTATCGTATTTCCTGCTGTTGCAATTGGCATCATAAATCCAAGTGATGCCGCCAATGTTGCGGGAATCATTAACAATAAAGGATGTAAATGCATCGCTTGTTGCAACGAAATAAGAATCGGTAATACTAATTGAATACTTGCCACATTAGATGCGAATTCACTTATCACTGTTACTAAAATGCAAACCATTAAGATGATCCAAATTGGATTTACTCCTTGTAGAATTTGAAGTTGAGCTGCTAAAAAATCACTAAGACCGCTATCCTCAAATCCTTTAGCTAACGCAAATCCACTGCCGAAAAGAAGAATAATATCATAGGGTAGTTTAGATGTTTCTTTCCAATCCAATAACTTTTTTCCGGGCATTGATTTAGATGGAATAATGAACAATAATATAGCCATGAAAATTGCAACCGTACTATCTTGAATTTGTGCTGCATTCTTGAAGAGCTTACTCCAACCTTTAATGGTGAATTCTCCAAGTGGAATATCCGCTCTCGTAAACCATAATATCGCTGTGATAATAAATATTATTCCAACGCGTTTTTCGTCGGCAGTAATTCGTCCAAGTTTTTGATATCCTTCTTTAAATACTTCTACGTTAAACACTCCTTGTAACTCTCGCTTAGGTATTCGACTGCGAAGTGTAATCCACGTCGTTAAAAACAATAACATCGAAACCGGAAATCCAATTTTAAACCAACTCAAAAATGTTAAATTGCCTGAATTAGGATAAGCTTCTACGTAGGCTCTATAGAAAATCATATTCGTAGGTGTTCCTACTAGCGTTGCCATTCCTCCAATAGTAGCCGCGTAGGCTAAACCTATCATTAATGCCGATGCTAATTTTCGGTGATGTGTTTTATTGTAGATGTGATGATCTATTTGGTATATAACGGCAAGCACAGCCGAAAGTAACATCATCACGGTGGCAGTATTGGAAATCCACATGGAAATGAGCCATGCCGTAAGCATTACTCCTAATAATAACATGGAGGCATTGTGTCCGGTGATCGATAATATTTTTAACGCGATTCTTTTATGTAAACCCCAATGTTCTATCGCGAATGCAAGAAAGAATCCTCCAATAAATAGAAATAATACCGGATCCATATATTGCGCTGCAATTTCTTTAATATCGCTTATTCCGCAGATGGGTAGTATTACGAATGGGACTAATGAAGTGACTGCAATATGTATGACTTCTGTTAACCACCATAATGCTATCCATATCGTAATTCCTGCCATTAGCATTAGATGAGGATGCGTTGGGTCAGGTGATGGCATATTTCCTAGTAGAATGGCTACTAAAGGCCCTGCAAGGAGTGCAATGTTGTTTAACAGGTTTTTGGGTTGTGACATAATCGCGTTTTTATTCGCAAGGGTAAATGTAGTTAAATTTCGAAAGTGATTTTTGTCGCTAAAATTGAAAGTAGCTGCCTTTTGTTAGTTGATATTGTTTGCATTCCGTAACTTTGCATTATGCTCGTTAATATTAATTCGCAGAATCCGGATGCTCGTAAGATTGCACAGGCTGTCGACGTTTTGTCGAAGGGTGGAGTAATTATTATTCCTACTGATACAATTTATGCGTTGGCTTGTGATTTGTACCATTATAAGGCGTTTGAGAAGATTTGCCGTATGAAGGATGTTCGTCCCGATAAAGCTAATTTCTCTTTGCTTTGTAGCGACTTAAGTAATATCTCGAATTTTACACGTCCTTTCGATCGTTCTATTTATAAGTTGATGAATCGTGCTTTGCCAGGCCCTTATACTTTTATCTTGGATGCATCAAGTGAAGTGCCTTCTGTTTTTAGAAGTAGAAAAAAGACTATCGGATTAAGGATTCCTAATAATAAAATTGTGCTTGATTTAATTGATAAGTTAGGTCATCCTTTGGTGGTAACATCTATTCACGATATCGATGAAATTAGAGGTTATCCCACCGACCCTGAAGAGATTGATGAAATTTATGGTAATCAGGTGGAGTTAGTAATCGATGGAGGCGCGGGTAAAATAAAAGCTAGTACCGTAATCGATTGTACTGGAGATTCTCCCGTTATCACTCGTGAAGGTGCCGGTGATCCCGATATTTTAAATTGATATTTTTTACAGATTTTCAATGATGTCGCTTGCCATCATTGCACTTTCTGATCGGACTTGTGCTGCTTTGTCTCCAGCTTTTCCGTGTAAATACATTCCTACAAGTGCTGCTGCTCCTGACGTATATCCTTGTGCTAATAGTCCTGTTATTATTCCTGTTAATACATCTCCCGAGCCTGCTGTGGCCATACCGCTATTTCCCGATGAGTTGTAGTATATCGTTCCATCCGGACAAGCTAATGCGCTGTATTGCCCTTTCAGGATAATAAATACATTGTATTTTTTGGAGAATTCGCTAAGTGTTTTATTTCGTTCAAAAGGATCTCCAATATTTCCCGCTAATCGTGCAAATTCACCCGGATGTGGTGTTAAAATACTTCCTTTCGGTAGAAAGGATAACCAAGTTGGATTTTCTGCTAAAATATTTATTGCATCAGCGTCTATTACTATTGCACTACTTGCTTCTTGGATTAATTGTTTCAATACGTTTGCAGTGCTGGTGTTTGTTCCTATTCCCGGACCAATTCCAATTGCATCGTATTTTTCTGATATTTTGAAGGATGTAATATGAGTTTCGCATTCGTCTTTTTCAACCATTGCTTCTGGATTACTGCATTGCAATGGAAGTAAACAAGAACCAGGTGCGTGAACAGTAGCCATGCCTGCGCCACTTCTTAATATTGCTCTCGAAGCAAGTATCGCAGCACCTGCTTTTCCTTCACTTCCGCCTAACAGGTACGCATGTCCGAAAGTTCCTTTATGTCCCGCTGCTGGCCTCGGTTTTATTAATGGTAGAATGTCTCTTTCTTCAATAAAATATTTCGATGATTTTAATGTTTGTTCGTGTTCTACGCTCAGTCCGATGTCGGCAATAAATACATTGCCTGTTATTGCAGCGTATTCTGAGTATAAAAAACTTTCTTTCATGCTATGAAAAGTTAGTGTTGCCGATGCATGAATTACATTACTTAAGTCGTTCGTTGCTTTGTCTACGCATAATCCGGATGGGACATCAATCGCCACACGACGAGCAGCTTGTTTATTGAGATGTTTTATTAATGATGCTGTTATCCCTTCAGGTGCTCTGTTTAGTCCTGTGCCTAACAATGCATCAACGATAATTGATTTTTGATCGCAAATAGGGAATTGTTCAGTACTGCTTAAAATTGTTGTTGATTGGCTTGGTAAACTTTTCCAGCGTTTTAAATTTTCTTGGTAGTCGGTACTTCCGGTTTCTGAGAGTATGAATACTTCACAGTTTTTTCCAGCGAAAAAGAGTTGTCGAGCAATCGCTAATCCATCGCCACCATTATTTCCATTGCCGCAAAAAATCTTAAATATATTTCCTGCATCTGAGTGATGTAAAAGGAAATTACTGCAGGTTGAAGCTGCTCGCTCCATTAGATCTATCGATAAAACAGGCTCATGTTCGATGGTTAATTTATCGAGTTCACGTTGTTGTTCGGCTGATAAAATCTTAAGCATGTTTAAAGCTCACTAATTTGGATGTTTGAATTTTTATAGTGCTCTATGATTGCTGCACTTTCTCCGTGAATGGTATAAACTTCTTTTGCTTCACTATCGGCAATCGTTAATAGTAATTCATTCCAATCTGCATGATCGCTTATTGGAAGTACTATGTCCATGCCCGCTTGTAGTCGATCCCATCCCGATGCCATTCCTCTCAGAAAATTAGTCCCTGGCATATATGATTGCAAAACGCTTGGCGGAATGATGTAAACGCATCCAGTCGCTTTCTTGAATATTTGTCGGTGATATACACTCCATTCTCCTAAGCTAAATCCCGATTCTTCATAGATTTTATGATACCTGGAAATCTTAGGGTGAACCATCACTTTCATTTCCGGTAATAGCTGATTTATCAAATGTGTCAGTCGTTGTGCTTTGCCTAAACTATAAGCACCTATCACATAATTGATGTTTTTGTTATTGCCTAAAACTAATATAGATTCACCTGCCGGTGGATGTTCTTTTCCTTTTTGCGCAAAGGTGGTTTCTGTAATTAGTACGTCTGTCTTTATTGCTTGAAATGCCTCGCAAGTTGGGTCTTGCTGTCGCTTGAAGTCCCCTGTATAGTTATGTCTTTTGCCATTGCGATCCCATATCACTTGCGCAGATCCGAGCATATGTCCGGCTGGGACAAACATAAACGGTACTCCGTCAACTTCGAAGGTCTCATTGTATTCCGGTGTGATGACTAGCCCCGCAAATTGTCTGAATCGAGCTCTTAATAATCGGGCTGTATTTTTTGTGCAATAAACTTTAGCATGCCCGGGAACAGCGTGATCGCCATGCGCATGACTAATAACTGCGGTACGAACAGGTTCTAAAGGATCGATCCATATTTCTGAATCAGGTAAAAGGTATCCTTGTCCTGTTGCTATTAATGGTTTGTTATTTTCTACCATGTGATAAAAGTTGCTGATGAATTGCAAGCACTTGAGGAATTAAAGGGTGCGTTTCATCATTTTCAATAATAAAATTAGCTCTTGATCGGAGATCTCCTGCAGGCCATTGTCGTTGCATGATGGACTTGATTTCTCCTTCAGTTCGACCATCACGATTTTTAATGCGTTCTATTCTTAAATCTTCCGGTGAATCAACCATGATTACCGCATCGAGATCTATATGGGTTCCCGATTCATATAATATTGCCGCTTCTCTTAATGTATAAGGTGCGTTCTGTTTTTTTTGCCACTCTTGATAATCTTTTCCAACCGCAGGATGAACCAAGCCATTTAGTTTTTGTAATAACTCAGGTTGCTGAAATACGATTGACGCAAGTTTTTTTCTGTCGAATAAGCCTTCCATCGGAAAAATGTCATTGCCGAAAATTTCTTGTAATTGATTTCGCAATGATTGGTTTTCGTTCATTAGTCGTTTGGCAGCATCATCGGCATTATAAACGGGAATACCGAGCGACTTAAATATCTTCGTTACAATACTTTTTCCTGATCCAATACCACCTGTTATGCCTACTTTCATATGCTATGGATTTTGGTGGAAATAGTCGACAACTGCTGGAGTCCATTTTAATTGATCAGCCCAATATGGTTTTTCAATTACGCGAATAATCGCTTTTGACGAACCGTTTTTATTTAATTGTGCATCTACTTTGAACATTGAGGCACTAGTTTCTTCAAAACGACTTATTGGTACTCTGCAGCTGATTGAAACAAAGGATGGAATGAACTTAAGATATCGATCGCTTTCTTGTGAACTAACAGCAACATTTAATTTGATTTCGGTTCCTATTTCAACAGGGACGTAAACCCATACTTTTGTTTGTTCCGCTACTAAATTCGAATTGTCGGTTATGTCGGGTAATGTACTGTGAAATACAGGTCGGTCTGCATTAGATTGTTCAATTGGTAGCGTTTTAATAGATGTTAAAGTGCTACTGATAGGCGACGAAGATGAAATAAGGATACTATCAGGATAAGTTACAGCTGGTCCCGATTGCATGAACATTTTTTTGTACGAAATGGAGTAGGTAGGGATCAATGCAACCTTTTTCGTATACGCCATACCGTTAGGAAGGGTAAGATATTCTGGATTTACATTTTCAACAGTTAATTTGTTTCCGAAAGGTTTCAAAAGATTTTCAACAGCTTTCGTTACACTAATTTTCCCTTTGTTTTTTGTGCTGCTATTGATGATTAGTTCTTGTTCAGATCTGAATAATAAAAAGTCGGCAAGGTCAAATCCTCTTCCTTTTAATTGAACAGTGGCAACAATATCTGCTTTGCCTGCGTCTTCTTTAAATGCTAAAGGAACATTCAATCGGATCCGAATGCTGGTTTCTGCAACATGTTCTTTATTTAATGTGTTCACGACCCAAATGCCGGATGCAATAAAAAAACAAAGCACGAACGAAACGATTTTGGCGTTTGATGTCAGGGAATCTAAACTGAAGAAAGCAGATTTCTCTTTGTTCACGTACGTGGGCTTTCTGCGAATTTAAACATTAATTATTGGTTGTTTATAGTAACTTGCAATATTTACTCACAGGTGAGGATGAAAAACATTGGCTTGGAATAGGTGAGTAGGCTTATTAATAAAAATAAAAAAGGGAACCTTTGAGGCTCCCTTTCAGATAACTTATTGGTAAATTATTTTTTCACTTCTGCTGAAACAGGCTCTTGATATTGCTTTGTTACCTCTGCAGAGATAGCCGATTTTTCAATTTTTACTTTTACGTTATTGTCGATTTCAAGGGTGAAAGTTTTGTCTTGAACTTCAACGATTTTACCGTGAACTCCTCCAATGGTAACTACTTTGTCGCCTTTTTTCAAAGATTCTTTAAAGTCTTTTTCCAATTTGGCTTTTTTAGTTTGGGGACGTATCATGAAAAAGTAAAATACGATCATGATAAGGGCAATAGGTATAATTTGTTGAAAGGCACTTCCTCCGCCTGCTTGCAATAAGATGTTTAAAGTTGTCATTTTTTACTTTTTATATGTGTTTTGCTGGTTTTTAAATTATTTCACTACTTCTCCCGAGATAGTAAGTACTTTGGTGTTAGGTATTGTGTTAGCTAATACTGTTACAGTCTTAGCTACTTGTCCGCTGATGCCAGTACTGTTAAAGGTAACTTTTATAACTCCTTCTCCTCCCGAAGCAATTGGGTCTTTTGGGTATTCAGGTTGCGTGCATCCGCATGATCCTTTTGCTTGTGTTATCAATAAGTCGCCTTTGCCGCTATTCTTAAATCGGAATTCATGTGTTACCGATTCCCCTGTTCTTAATGTCCCGAAGTCGAACGACGACTCTGCAAATTCAAAGGCTGGTAGTTTTGAAGTGTCGGTCACTCCGTTGGCGGTAGCAGGATTGTTTACAATCTCCGGATTAATCTTTTGTTCTTCGTTACCTGTAGTTGCTGAACTGTCGCCATTGTTGTTGCAGGCTACAGTCATAAGTGCCGCGAAGGCTGCTAAAATTAGAGTGCTTTTTTTCATGACGATTATTCTAATAATCCACGACCGGATTTAGTGATTTTTCCTTGTTCTTTTAATTCAATTACAAGTTTATCAATGACTCCGTTTATAAAGGATTTGCTGTTTGGCGTGCTGTAATCTTTTGAGATGTCGATATATTCGTTAATACTCACTTTTACCGGAATCGAGCTTTGGTGCAATATTTCGCATAAAGCCATCTTCATCAGGATAATGTCAACCATCGCAATTCTTTCCGCATCCCAATTTTGGGTTTTCTCTCCAATAATTTGAGTGAAATAGGCGTCGTCTTTAATGGTTTGCTTCACTAGCTCACGCATGAATTTGATATCGTCTTCTTCGTCTTTGTAGAGTGGAAGAAGCTTGAATTCGCCGGTGTTTTTACCTCCGTCGAGGGTCTTTGATATCATTATTTCCATCAACTCTAGACTTTCAGCCCAATAAATGGTACGCTCTTCTAGTAATGATGCAACGAATTCTTGACGCGTAAATACTTCTTGAAACATCCAATTTACTAATTCGATGTCTTGCTTTATTGTTGCGTTTTCTAAGGCGCTGTAGGTCTTGTATTGATCTGTCTGACGTATTTGAAAGAATGCTTTCTTTACTACGTCATGATCCGCTTGCCACGAAATTTTGTTGTCTTTGATTTGTTTCAGAAAAGGCGACGACTTTTCAAGCCATGCAATAAAAACATTTTCTTTTAAGAGACGATTCGCTGATTTCCTTTTTCCGGTAACAGCACTGGCAGGAAGATCGGCATAGTACATTTCTTCTTGTTCTGCCATCTCTACGAACATTTGCAATACCAGTAAGTACAGTTCGAAGATTTTTTTTGTGCCGTTCAATAATTCTTGCTCGGTGCGCACCATATCCTTGGTATCCGATTGGTAATATGCGTAAAGGGCTTGCATTACCCGGATGCGAAGGTGTCTTCTGCTTAACATTTTTTTCAGAACTGATTTTAATATGGACGGAGAGATAAAAAACTTTGCTTACTGACAATCAAGACCGATACTATTTCTCTCTCCGAAAAAAATAATATCGGTCTTGTTGTTTATTTCGTCTTGCGACGCTATTACATACTTGACTTCACTTTGCCGATATCTGAAATACGCTTCTCAGCCATTTTCATTGCAGCAAGTTGTGTGTAGATTCCGTCTTCTTTAGCTTTCTTAAGGATTTCTAAAGTTACATTGTAGATATGCTCTGTTTGTGATAAAGCACGTTGACGGTTGTACCCGATTAACTCAGAGTAAACGTTGATTAGTCCGCCGGCATTGATTAAAAAGTCAGGAGCATATACAATTCCTTTCTCTACTAACATTGGTCCGTGAATCGTTTCGTCAGCTAACTGATTGTTTGCAGCACCCGCAATTACAGAGCATTTTAGTTGATTAATATTGTCTGTATTCAATGTTGCACCTAAAGCACATGGAGCGTAGATGTCGATATCAAGACTATAAATTCCGTCGTTTGATACTACTTCTGCACCGTGTTCTTTCGATACTTTCTTTAATTGTTCTTCGTTGATGTCGGCGATGTAAACGATAGCCCCTTCTTTCTTAAGGTTCATTACTAAGTTCTCTCCAACATGTCCTACACCTTGAACTAAAACTTTCTTTCCGTTTAAATCATCTTTTCCCCATGCAAATTGTGCCGCAGCTTTCATTCCCATGTAAACACCATATGCTGTTACAGGACTAGGATCGCCACCGCCACCCATCGATTCAGGTAATCCCGTAACCGATTTCGTTTCCATAGCTACATATTCCATGTCTTTAGTGCTCGTTCCAACGTCTTCGGCAGTGATATACTTACCGTTAAGGTTGTTTACGAATCGTCCGAACTTACGGAATAATGCTTCTGATTTCTGTGTCTTGCTGTCGCCGATAATTACCGCTTTTCCTCCTCCAAGATTTAATCCTGAAATGGCAGCTTTGTAAGTCATCCCGCGTGATAAACGTAAAACGTCATTCAACGCCTCAGCTTCTGTTTTATACATCCACATACGCGTTCCGCCTAAAGCCGGCCCAAGTACAGTGTTGTGAATTGCTATTATAGCTTTTAATCCCGTTTCAGGATCATGGCAATATACCACTTGCTCGTGGTGACTGTTAGAAATACTATCAAATACATTGCTGTTTAACGGCGCGATAACCTGCTGCTTTTCTTTCACGTCTATCATGAAGTTGATTTTTTCAATTGAGGGGCAAAGGTAGAGTTTTTATCCCTTTGATAACAAGTAAAAGATGCCATAATTCTGTGATCTTTGATAGCTAAAGTTTATACCTTTACATCCTTGTATTTCAAGGAGATA
>Ga0255345_1003337_pt1 | contig 18813 bp, 10 predicted proteins | sample wastewater_treat_6_FD_192415 | JGI IMG/M metagenome (GOLD analysis project Ga0255345, IMG submission 192415) | Wastewater microbial communities from Lulu Island WWTP, Vancouver, Canada - plant20 | ecosystem: Engineered > WWTP > Wastewater > Unclassified | place: Canada: Vancouver, British... | reverse complement strand
GGTTTCGCCAACACATAAACTAAGTTTGGTTTATGCATGGAAAACCACAGCATATCCCTGGATAAATATTTGGCATCAGCGCGTGGAGGGAACTCTGTGGGCTAAAGGTCTTGAATTCGGCACTACCGGCATTGGTCGTTCATATCAGGATTTGCTCGCACACGATACAAGTTTTGAAGGTCGAAATTCTTTTGTATTTTTGGATGCAAAACAAAGGCTCACCAAAAGCTACCAATGTTGGCTTGTAAAAGAAACAGATAAAGCTGAAATAATAAAAAATTTAAAAATAAAATGAGAAATAACGTTTTGATTATTAGCTCTTTGCTTTGTGTTGGAGTAACCATAAATGCACAAATCAAAAACCCGCAAACCGAAGCTGCCATGCGTTTGCAGGCGCGTGAACTTGTAAAGCAAATGACATTGGAAGAAAAAGTGGGTCAGATGGTTTACACTTCTCCTGCTATAGAACGACTGGGGATTCCGGAGTACAACTGGTGGAACGAATGTCTTCATGGCGTTGCACGTGCCGGAAGAGCTACTGTATTTCCACAGGCAATTGGTATGGCTTCCATGTGGGATAAAAATCTGATGTTTCGTATTGCCGATGTTATTTCTGACGAAGCCCGTGCCAAACATCATCACTTTATAAGTCAGGGAAAACGGAATATTTATCAGGGATTAACGTTTTGGACGCCCAACATCAATATCTTCCGTGATCCGCGCTGGGGTCGGGGTATGGAGACTTATGGCGAAGATCCTTATCTCGCAGGGGAACTGGCAGTTCCGTTTATTAAAGGTCTGCAGGGAAATCATCCCGATTATTATAAGGTTATTGCTACAGCCAAACACTTTGTGGTGCATAGTGGCCCTGAAGCGCTGCGCCACTCTTTTGATGCCAGAGTTGATGATTTCGATTTTAGGACAACTTATACTCCACATTTTAAAAAAGCCGTGCAAAAGGCAGGCGTCTATTCAGTTATGTGCGCTTATAACCGTTTCAGAGGAGATCCCTGTTGCGGCAATAAGTTTCTTGAAAATCTGCTGCGCAACGAGTGGAATTTCGATGGTTACATTGTGTCCGATTGTTGGGCGGTGAAGGATTTTTATAATAAAGGTGCTCACGAAGTGGTAAAAACCAAAGCCGAAGCAGCTGCTATGGCTGTCAAAGCCGGTACTGATTTGAATTGCGGTGATTCGTATCCTGCTCTCACGGATGCTGTAAAACAAGGTTTGATAACCGAAGCTGAACTCGATGTGAGTGTGGAACGATTGATGCTTGCCCGTTTGAAACTCGGTATGCTTTCCGAAAAAGACCCCACACCCTGGTGTAATATTCCGTTGAGCATTATCGATAGCGAAAAGCATAAAAACATGGCGATGGAGGCGGCTCAGAAATCAATGGTGTTGTTGAAAAACAACAAAAAAACGTTGCCTTTACAAAACAATATCGGGCGAATAGCTGTGATTGGTCCCAATGCGAATGATGTGGATGTGTTGCTCGGAAATTATCATGGTTATTCCGATTATTATTCAACCATATTAGATGGCATAAAAAAACGCAATCCAAACTCGGAAGTTGTTTATGCTGCCGGTAGTCGGTTGGCTGATGAGTTGCCCCTTTTTGAAGTGTTGCCTGCCGAATTTTTATTTACCGATAATGATTTGACAACAAATGGACTTAATGGTGAATATTTTCCGAATAAAACTTTCTCGGGAGAACCTGTTTTGAAAAGAACCGATAAACAAATCAACTTTAAATGGTGGGGAACAAGCCCTGATAATAGGTTGCCTGTCGATTCGTTTAGCGTGCGTTGGACGGGAGTTTTAGTTCCTCCTGTTTCGGGAAAGTATTACATCGGAGCCGATGGTCACCGCGCCTATCAATTGTTTATCAACGACAGTTTAATCACTTCGCTCAATAATCCACACCACAATCGCACCGAATATGGTAGTTGTTATCTGGAAAAAGGGAAAAAATACAATATTCGGTTGGATTTTGTACAAAACAACTCCGAACAGGCATTTATTAAAATGCTTTGGGATGTTCCTTGTCGCGATTTGCTGGCCGAAGCAGTCGAGCTTGCCAAGACATCGGATGTGGTTATCCTGGCTGCAGGATTAAGTCCGTTGCTCGAAGGCGAAGAGATGAAAGTGAAAGTAAAGGGATTTAAAGAAGGCGACCGCGAAAACATCGAATTGCCCGACGCGCAAAAGCAATTAATCGATGCCATTTCCAAAACCGGAAAACCGGTAGTGCTGGTGTTACTCAACGGAAGTGCAATTGCTTTTCCTGCTGAAGCTAAAAAGGTGGATGCCATCGTGGAAGCATGGTATCCGGGACAGGCCGGTGGAGCTGCTGTTGCTTCGGTTTTGTGGGGCGATTATAATCCCGCCGGACGATTGCCCGTTACTTTTTATAAATCGGTGAATGACCTTCCCGCCTTCGACGACTACAATATGAAAGGGCGTACCTATCGTTATTTCGAAGGGAAACCACAGTACGGTTTTGGATACGGATTGAGTTATACTTCGTTCAAGTATTCCAATCTGAAACTTTCGACCACTAAATTAGACAAAACCGGCATTGAAGTGAAATTTGACATTACGAATACCGGACAGCGCGATGGCGACGAAGTTTGCCAGCTGTATTTGCAGCAAAAAGGCAGTAAAACAGTAAGTTTGCAGGGATTCGAACGCGTAAATATTGCCGCAGGCAAAACTAAAACAATCAGTATGAAACTTTCACCCGAACAAATTGAAGATATGACGGGAGAACCGATTGACAAAATATCTCAACCCGAATTCAGAATTATAATCGGTGGTGCTAACCCGCGAACCAAATCGCAAAAACTGAAATCGACGATTTTTGTAAAATAGAAATTATTTAAACGGATTTTTGCTTAAAAAAAATGGCTTGCTCTGATTTAAGTCAAGCCATTGTTTTTTACGTCAGCAGTGTTATAGTTATTCAGTTTAATATTATGTGTAAAAAAATAATACGGTTTATTGCTTTCGCATCCATTTCTCTTCTACTTTCGAGGCATTTTGCTTCGGCACAAAATCTCATACCATCCAAATCACAAATGCCCGTTGGCGCTTATTATTACCCCGAGCATTGGAACGAAAACCAATGGGAGCGCGATTTGAAACGAATGGCTGAACTTGGTTTTGAGTTTACGCATTTTGCCGAATTTGCGTGGGCTAAATTAGAACCCAGCGAAGGAAAATTCGACTTTGCCTGGTTGGATAAAAATGTGGAACTGGCGCATAAATATGGGCTGAAAGTAATTATGTGTACGCCTTCGGCCACTCCTCCGGTTTGGCTAACCCAAAAACATCCCGAAATTTTAATTAAACAGGAGTCGGGTTTTTACGTAAAACACGGTATGCGGCTCAATTGTAATATCTCACATCCTGCTTATCAGCGTTATATTAAACGAATAGTAGAAAAAATGACTGCGCGCTATGGTCATCATCCGGCTGTGGTGGGGTGGCAAATTGATAATGAGCCACACTTTGAAGGACTGTACGACTATTCCGATTTTGCACAAAAAGAGTTTCGTAAATGGCTTCAGGCTAAATACAAAACCATTGATAAGCTGAATGAGGCCTGGGGCGCTTCATTCTGGAGTTTTTCGTACAATAATTTCAATCAGATATTTATTCCCAATAAAAACGAAAAGGCTGCCAATCAGCATGCTGTTGTCGATTTTAAACGCTATAATGCCGATGCTTTAGCTGCCGGAATCCGTTTTCAGGCCGGTATATTGCGTGCCAATATCTCTGAAAAACAGTGGATAACCACCAATTTTGCCTACTACAAATTTTTACCTTCGGTCGATTTGTTTCGCAGTCGTGGCGATTTGGATTTTGCCTCGCACACCATGTATCTGCTTAGTACCTACCTGAATACTGATAAAGGTGAAATGGCCTATCGACTCGGTAGCGGTATGGAATTGTCTTTTTCGACCGAAATGGCTAAGTCTATCGAAGGTCAGACAGGCATTATGGAATTGCAACCCGGACAAATAAACTGGGGGCAATGGAACGCACAACCGCTTCCAGGAGCAGTGCGAATGTGGATTTGGCACACTTTCGGGTTGGGAGATAAGTTTGTGTGTACCTATCGGTTTCGCCAGCCGCTGTTTGGTAGCGAGCAGTTTCATAAAGGCATTATGGAAACCGATGGTGTTACCGTTTCTCCCGGTGGAAAAGAATATGTGCAGGCAATCAACGAAATTAAAAATTTACCCAACATTGAAAATCCAAGAGAACCCGACGATGTGAAAAGTCGCCGTACTGCATTTTTGTGGAAGCAGGACAATCTTTTCGACCTCGAAGAAGTAAAAGTGAATAACAGCTGGGATACATACCAACACTATTATGTTTATTATCAAAAACTGAAATCGATGGGTTGTCCCGTTACTTTTATTCAGGAAAACGACGTTTTTGATGTTGCAAAATATCCATACATGGTAGCTCCGGCTTACGAAATGGTTGACCTTGCATTGATTGCCAAATTAAAAAAATACGTGTCGGAAGGCGGAAACTTGGTGCTTACCGTTCGTTCGGGAATGAAGGATAACAACGGACACTTGTGGGAAACCTTGCTCCAGCAACCTGTTTGGGACTTAATTGGTGCTAAGGTGGATTTTTTCGACCAATTGCCGCCGTCAAAAACTTCGTCTATTAAAATTGATAACCATAATTACAAATGGAATGTATGGGCAGATATCTTACAACCCAAACCGGGTACAGAAGTGTTGGCTGTCCACGACGATAATTTTTATACCGGCCGGGCTGCAGCTACACTATGCAAGCATGGGAATGGAAATGTAATGTATGTCGGTTTTCACTCGACAGATGGTGAGGCCGAAGAAGTGCTTCTGCGTAAGTTTTATCAACAGAACAATACAAAGATACTCGATTTGCCGGATTACGTTTTTGTAGAATGGCGCGACGGCTATTGGGTGGCTGTGAATTACAGTTCCCAAACAGTTGTTTTACCAACAATAAATAGCTCAAATTTTTACATTGGAACAAGCGCTCTGAACCCGGGTGGTGTAAGTGTTTGGTATTAAATTTTTGAAAACATAAAATTATGAATATTCTAAAAAAAGCATTGTTAAGTGCTATTGTGTTTTGTAATGTAAGTTTAAATGCCGAAGTAATCAAAACCGATATTTGCATTTACGGAGCTACTTCGTCGGGGATAATTGCTGGCGTTTCAGCCGATCGTATGGGTAAAGGTGTCGTTATTGTGGAACCATCTCAGTTTATCGGTGGTATGTCGGCTAGCGGATTAGGCAAGACGGATATTGGCAATAAAATGGCAATAACGGGATTGTCGCGCGATTTTTACCGCTCAATCGGAAAATATTACGGCAAGCTGGAAATGTGGACTTTTGAACCACATGTGGCTGAAACTGTTTTTAGTAATTACCTTTCAAAAACAAAGGTAAGTCTGATAAAAGGATATGAAGTGAGAGCCCTTATAAAGTCTGTGGGTAAAATCACTCAGATTACGGTTGCCGATGTTGAAAATCCGACCAAAGACCCAATTACGATACAGGCCAAAATGTTTATTGATGCCAGTTACGAAGGAGATTTGATGGCAAAAGCTGGAGTTTCATACACGATAGGAAGGGAAAGCAATGCTACTTATAACGAAACGTATAATGGCTTTCAGTTAAGTGAAAAGCATCAGTTTCCCGATAGTATAAGTCCATACATTAATCCAAAAAATACGAACAGTGGTTATGTCTACGGGGTGAGTAACAATATCCCTGTCGCCACAGGAACCGGCGATAAGTTAGTGCAAGCGTATAATTACCGCTTGTGCTTAACAAAAAATGAAGATAATAAAATTCCTATCCAGAAACCGGAAAATTATGATCCGCAAAAATATGAATTGCTTCGTAGAGTTATAGCCCAACGTGAAAAAAAGAAGTGGAAGCACCTATTAGTCTCTTATTTCAATATTGGGCATTTGCCAAACGGGAAGACAGACATAAATAACAATGGCCCGTTTTCGACCGATTTTATTGGCGAAAACTATAATTACCCGGAAGCAGACTATAAAACCAGAAAACAAATTGAACAAAAACACATTGACTATATCAAAGGGTTACTTTATTTTATGGCTTACGACCCTGCAGTTCCGGATACGTTACGTCAGCAGATGCAGGCATGGGGCTACTGCAAAGATGAATTTCAGAAAACCGGAGGTTTCCCGCACCAAATCTATGTTCGCGAAGCACGGCGTATGATTGGTGAATATGTAATGACCGAACACAATTGTCTGGGCAAAGAAAAAATAAAAGATGGTGTCGGAATGGCAGCCTACGGAATGGATTCGCATAACTGTCAGCGGATTGCGATCAATGGTTTTGTGAAAAACGAGGGCGATGTACAAATAGGTGGTTTCCCTCCCTACCCAATTTCATATCGTTCTATTACACCCAAACGAAACGAATGTACCAATTTGTTAGTGCCTGTTTGCTTATCGGCTTCGCATATCGCCTATGGCTCCATTCGCATGGAACCTGTATTTATGGTGTTGGGACAATCGGCTGCAATAGCTGCTTCTTTGGCAATTGATCAAAACATTGCTGTGCAAAAAGTGAATGTAAAAACTATACAATCAATCTTGGCAAAAAATCCATACTTAGACGGACGAAAACCTGAAGTGTTGGTCGATAATTCAGACATTAAGCAAGTAAAACTAAAGGGTAAATGGGAATTACCTGCAAAACCTATTGCATCAAATAAAATGGATTATCTGATGGTTGTGGCCGATGGAAAAAGTGCTACAGAAGTGCTATTTACTCCAAAAATGGTCGATTTTGGCATGTATGATGTATATCTCTATTGTCCAGAAAAACCCATTAATACACCTGAATGGGCTCCGTCTGTTGATGTCGAAATTTTTACTGGACAAGATACAAATAAAATAACCGTGGATCAAAAAGCAAATAGCCATCACTGGGTAAAATTGGGGCGTTATGAATTAAATTATAAAAAAAACATTTCGGTAAAAGTTATTGCAAACAAGCCGGGTGTTGTGATAGCCGATGCAGTGCTTTTTGTTCCTGTAAAATAAATGTAAAATTCTTTTTAGTACATGACAAAAATTGAGACATTTATGTTATATATCTGTAAAACAGAACAAATAAGCCAAGCTCTTGGGGTTGACTTTGTCCGGTGAGCCAAAAAATCAGTGAAGTTCGCGTTAAAAAATCTTCTCTGTTTGAGCGACGGAGGAGCGAGTTTAGAAGATTTTAGCCAACGAACGTCAATTTTTCTTGTAATGGGTTTGGGGCAAAGCCACATTATTAAATATCTGAAAATAAAGAATATAAATTTTTCTACATTTTTTGTCATGTACTAAGTTCAAATTTAATTATAATATGCATAAGATAGTTTTATTTGCTTTCATTTTTTGTTACTCATTACAAGTAAATGCAGTAATTAAATCATCAACCAATGTCGACTCTTTACTTTCGTTAATGACGCTCGACGAAAAAATCGGGCAAATGACGCAAATGTGCTTCAGTACCATCACCCTGGATGGCAGTAAATCGCTCGACCTGAATGTGGATAATTTCAAACAGTTGATTAAACAACAGCATATTGGTTCGTTTTTGAGCGGTAGTGACAGTTATGCTAAGTGGTTCGACTTTGTTACGGCAATTCAAAAAGTGGCTGTGGAGGAAACGCGGCTCGGTATTCCATTAATAATAGGTATTGACCATGTGCACGGCGCCAATTATATCAACGAAGGCACCATTTTTCCACACAACCTGATGATGGCTTGTAGTTTTGATAAAACCCTGATTGAAAAAGTAGCAAAGGTAACTGCGATAGAGACTGCTCCCGTTGGTTTGAACTGGAATTTTTCTCCAGTGCTCGATGTTGCCCGAACACCTTACTGGCCGCGCTTTTACGAAACTTTTGGCGAAGACTCGCGGGTTTGTGCAGAGTTGGGGAGCGCTTATATAAAAGCTTATCAATATGTTCCGGAAATTGCACCTTACAAACTTTCGGCCTGTGCCAAGCACTTTATTGGCTATTCCGACCCAAAATACGGTTACGACCGCTCACCGTCCGAAATTCCTATGCAAACGCTCCATGAAGTATTTGTGCCTCCATTCCGAAAAGCTTTTGAAGCAGGAGTGAAAACCCTGATGGTCAATAGCGGCGAACTGAACGGAGAACCGGTGCATGGCTCGAAGTTTTTACTCGATACTTTGCTTCGCCGTCAGCTTGGCTTTAATGGTGTAATAGTTACCGACATTAAAGATATTGAGCGCATTGTAAAAATGCATCACACAGCTGCGAATGAAAAAGAGGCAACACTTCAAGTAATCAATGCAGGTGTTGATATGTACATGGCTTGTAATTCATACACGTTTATTCAGCATGTCAAGGAGTTATTGTCCGAAGGAAAATTATCGATGGCGCAGATTGATGCTTCGGTACGTCGTATTTTGCAATTGAAAAAAGAGTTGGGACTTTTCGAAAATCCGTATCCTTCCAAAAAGTTATTGGATGCCGTAAATACCACTGAAAACCGAAAAGTAGCGCTCGAGGCTGCCGAAAAATCGATCGTATTGTTGAAAAATGAAGATATTCTGCCACTAAGCAATTCAACGAAAATATTAGTAGCAGGAATCGGAGCTAATTCAAAGCGGATGCTCAATGGTCCCTGGTCGTTCGATTGGCTGGGAGCAGCAGAAGCACAGCAACCACAGAACATGCTCACTTTATTCGAAGCCTGCAAAAGTACTTTTGGAACTAATAATGTCCTGTTATCAAAAACTGAACGCATTTTATCTCCTGCTGATAAAAAACAATTTCTGAAAGATACCCGAAAGGCTGATGTGATTGTGTTGGCTGTAGGCGAACAGCCTTACAGCGAGTTTATGGGAAATATCAACGATCTGACGCTCGATGCCGACCAACTTGAACTGATTGATGCTGCCATTGCCACTAAAAAACCAGTTGTGTTGGTTTTGATCGAAGGCCGTCCGCGTGTAATAACCAAGCAGGCAGCCGGAGTAAAAGCCGTCCTTTTTGCCGGATATCCCGGCATTGAAGGCGCTCAGGCCATTGCCAATATCCTTTCGGGCAAAACCAATCCGTCTGCCCGATTGGCATTTTCGTACCCACTGAGTAACGGACATACCATTCCGTACAACCACAAACCGTCGGAATTTAACATTTACTGGAAACCGGAACCTGCTCAGAAATGGCTTTATCCTTTCGGTCATGGATTGAGCTATACACAGTTTGAATATTCCGATTTGCAACTTTCGGATACAATTATTACTCCTAATGGAACCTTGAAAGCCTCCGTAAAAATTAAAAATACAGGTAAAATTCGTGGAACAGAAACAGCCTTGTGGTATATTAAAGACGAAGTTGGCTCAATTTCCCGTCCGGTAAAAAGTCTAAAGTTCTTTGAGAAAATTGACCTGAATTCAGGTGAAGAAAAAACAATACATTTCGAAATCAATCCACAACAACATCTTGCATTTCCTGATAAAGCAGGGCTTTATCGTCTCGAACCCGGAAGGTTTCAGTTGATAATTGACAATAAGAGTTTGTGGTTTTCGTTGAACAACTAATTTTCTGTGTTTTTTATTTTTAGATTGTTATTGTATCTTACATACATTTCGCTAATTTTTTCAAACTTTTCGCCCCAATATTTTTCGAAATAGGTTCCTCCGGTATAATAACAGGCAAAACCTCCAGAAACAGTACCCCAAACAGCAGTTTCGATTAATGAAAGTTTATTGTTCTGATCATTCATTTGCATAGCTATTGATGCAATGGCACCGCCCACAAAATTGTCGCCACAGCCGGTTGTATCTCCTTTCAAAGCAGGGTTTCTCTCGAAATCTTCCGATATCCAATTGCAAACCGGCAGGAATGTTTCGACATTTTCGAACTTTTGGCCTGAAGAATAAATGTAAGTTGGCTCACTTCCGTGTGTAATGATAAAGGCATTTGCTCCATTCTTTTTGTAAAATTCAGTTATCATTTTAAAATCTTCCTGTCCACTTATTCGCTTTGCCTCTTCATAATCCATTATTAATAAATCAATTAATGGCAAACTTTTCAGCGTATCGCCCAAAGGCCAGGGACTGTCCGGATTTTTCTTTTCGCTGATAAAGTCGAAAACAGTATTGACAACCGTAAATACTCCTTTATTCTTAGCCAAAGCTAATAATTCAGTAAGTTGTGAATGTAATTGGGGAACTATGCCCGTTCCTCCGAATACAACAATGTTTGAATTCCAAAAATCAGTATTTAAAAAACTTTTATCAAATAAACCTGCAGCTCCGATATTATTGATAAAAGTACGTTCGCCTCTTCCCTGATTGTAATTCGGATCGGAAAGCACTGTCGTATAAGGCGTTGCATCACCCAACAACGATAAATTATCAATATTCAACGGTAATTTCTCTAACAATCCAAGTAGCGCTTTCGCTTTCTTATCGTTACCAAATGCTCCGAAATATCTTATTTGAGCCTCGGAATTAAATAAAATCTGTGCAGCACAAATGGCGCTCACCAAAGCCGGTCCGCCGATATTAAATGCATCGTAAACTTTTAATCCGCAGATATCATTCAAAATCTTAGTAATGGATTTTCCGCTAAACTTCTCCAGCTCTTCGGTAAAAACGAGTTGCCCGGGAACAAGTCCGCCATCTCCGGGAACGATTGATACATATTTTTGAAATGCTGCGGAATTAAAATCAATGTTTTTATAAATAAAGTCGCCCAGACCGCAACCTGTAAATGCTATTTTGATCATATAATAAGCCCCCTCAACCCCTTCAGGAGGAATTGATTGATATTCATTAAACCTTATAGATAAATTTTGTACTCGCTTGACAACAAAAAGAGAGGAGCTTCATCCTCTTCAATTTGCGGGAAACGACCAACTTCTTCGTAAAAATAATTATCGTTGGTATCATCGTTTACCGTACTTACTTCGCCCACCAAAACAGGTGCTTCAACACCGTAAAAACGATGATAAACGCCAGCTTCCATTGTTACACTTTGACCGGGTTTAAGTTGAACGAATCCACCCGGCTGCAAATGCGTAAGTACACCATCAATTTTTACATCAAAAGGTTTATCCGAAAAACTTCCATCGGGATTTGAGCGGTAAAACTCTATTTCGAGAACTCCACCACCACGATTGATAATATCTTCCATTTTCAGGCGATGAAAGTGCATAGGCGTCTCCTGTCCTACTCCGGCAATCATTATTTTTTCGCAATAGGTTTTATTGTCCTTTGCAGGATTTCCATTTCGAATGGTAAAAAGTAACAAACCGCGTTTTTCGAAATTACCACTGCCAAAATCGGTTAAATCCCAACCGAGAACATTGTCAACGATCTCGGAATGTGTTTCGTATTTACCTTTCCATTCAGTTGGACTGTATGTAGCCCATTCAGGCAAATAAAATTTATTTTCGGCAAAAAAGTCTAATGCCGAGCGCATTAATGCATTGATTTCACTTCGCTTCATAATATTGATTTACTGGTTGTTCATTTACAATTTACTCCTTACCATTTCTGATTTTTAATTCTCAGGATTTTACTTTTTCCAAAAAAGTTGCACAGAGCGATATTTTTTTAATTTCTAATTTTCTCAACTTCTAATCTTCCAATTTCACTTAATACCCAATCGATGCCATATTTTTCGAATTTCTCCGAAAAATCAATATCATCCTGTAACCTGTTTCCCATTTCGTCGGTGGCTTTAAAGCTACATCCGGCAATATAGGCTTCGAGTATTTTGTCGTAAGGCATATTTAGTTCCAACGCTAATCGAATGGCACCTGCCAGCCTGTCATCAGCACCTAATTTTCTTTTTAAATCGCAGCCCACACGATAAATGGTGTCGCCTAACGCTCGATTTTGAAAGCGAAATATTAAATCGTCGGTATGTTCAGTGAGTGCTTCCAATGTAAATTCATCAGGATATTTTTTCAGTAAAATATCGGCTGCCTGCAACATGGTATCGCGCACTTTACTTTTAATTTCGTTCACTGCCAATGCTTCGTACAAAAATACGAAATCGGGGTTAAACTTAAATCCGAGGTAAGCTGTAGTTGCATGCCCCAAATTGTGAATGAACAACTTACGATCCACCCAGGCTTTCATATTTTCTTTGGGCGATAAACCTTCAATAACCGGAATGGGATTTTTAAATGCCTTTTTATCTAAAATCAGATTATTGTAAGGTTCAGCAAAAACCTGCAAAATATCGGCTTCTATGTCCTTTTTGAGCATAATAGGAACCATTTTACCTATGCTTGTCTCTACCAATCCCACCAATTTATCCACCGGATAATCTACAGGTAAAAACTTTTTGAGTTCTGCTCTGAAAAAATCTGCTGCATTCCGCAAATTTTCAGCAATAATGATGTCCAAAGGCAAATCACCTGAAATCTTTCTCCGTTGTAATAATCCTTTAGCAATGAGCGGAATAGCCGAAGGCAATCCCTGCTGACCGATTGAAACAGCTAAAATATCAGCATTGGCAATTTCTGAAATCACAGCCTTTTCGTCGGTTGCCAAAACTCCACGTACATTTTTGATAATCATCACCTCATCCCGATCTGATTTAATGACTACATTGTATTGGTGTCTTTTGTTTAATTCGTCAATTACGGGTTGGAAAACATCTACAAAAACTACTTCGTAGCCCCCTCTGCTAAATAACTGACCAATAAAAGAGCGACCTATTTTTCCCGCGCCAAATAGGACTATACGTGGTCGTCCGTGAATTAAGTGTCTGTTTTTTAGATCTTTGTGCTTAATGAACATGAATTTTTGAGACTTTGAATAATGAAGTAGCTTTCCCTTGTTTTATAAAATGCAGAAACAAGCATTTACCCTATTACACAATCGTTCTTCAATCAACTATTATTATTTTTTGTTCTCCAGCTTTCAAAAAATATCTTTTTGCTTTCAGTAATTTATTTTCATTCCAACGGATTACTTTTTGAGATTTATTCTCAGCCAAAACCGTAAAATAGGCATCAAATTTCGTTGGATTGGTAACTCTCAATCGTACTTTATTATCTTTTATCGACACAATTCCGGAAGTTAAATGATCGAACGTATAGCAAGTTTTAAACTCAGCATCGACATAAATCGAAGGCAATTCAACGGCAGTAAGTAACATAGCCGTTTCGGCAAAGGTTGAGGCCGGTATTATCTCACCAATACCCTCGAACCAATCGGTGGTACTCACACGTTCATTTATCCAACCCGGAGGCATGCCGGCAACCGAACGTGTGGAGTGCGACATAAATTGAGGAATTGCCTGTGTTATTTCCTTCAACAACTGCAGATAAACCGGATTGTCTGTAGCCCGATAAATACGTAAAAGTGCCAAACCTGAATAGGTACAAATTCCAGGTGCACCGTGTTTGTTTTGGGTATTTGCAAATACAGCTCCGGTCGTTTTCATATTCAGTTTTCCAAAAAGACAACTGTCGGAATATTCATAATCGTAACTCATAACCCAGGTTGAGAATTGCGCAGCCATTTCGCGGGCATACTGCAACCATTTTTCATTTCCGGTTTTTTCGTAGAGCAATGCAAAGGATTCGAGCATGGCATAGCCTGATTCGCTATCTGGATTTTGCATAGCATCGCCAGGTCCGCCGCAGGTTATGCCTTTTGACACATAATCGTCGTACATTTTTTGCGCCGAAAGTTCAGCGACTTTCAGATAGTGCGGATTTTTAAAATAATCGGCAGCCAAAACCAACGCAACCGGAACAATGGCACCACTCGTGGATCCGCCAACCACCACATCGCCCGCAGAGCTATCCGCAAAATTGCCAAACTGCCTGCACTTTTCCAAAAGCCGGACAAAAGCATTGGCAACACCAATTGTTCCCTGCTCCCATTGCGGATTTATTTGCATATTGCGAAGTCTCATCAGTTCAAATTGCTTGATAATGTAGTACAAAGCATCGCCACTTTTGCGCACTAAGTGCAAATTTTTGAATTGCGGTTTACGAATATTGCCGCCATACCAGCGATTTCCTTTCTCGCCACTATCCCAGAAAAACCCCGAAGGTGAAATACCGTTTGGGAAAAGCCAGTTGAAATTGGCTACCAGATTTCTACGGGTGATTGTATCTTTCGCCAATAGGAGGGGATAAGTCGAAATCATGCCACCTGTCCGGCCAATTTGCCAATCTTGCAAAAAGTTTTCACGCATCCCGACGGCATAATATCCCCATTCAGGTACAAAATTTTGGGTGGTAAATTTTTGCTCAATAACTTTAAAACATTCTGAAAATGAATACAATAAATTTGGTTTTTGGGAAGGGGTTAAATCGTAACGTGACACTAAATAATGGTCGAAAAGCGATTGAATGTTGGGCGCATTGAACCAATGACTACGAAAAGTATATTTTACTTCGTCGCCCACTTTAAAATTGGCCGGGACATCGAGCCAAGCTACTGAATTGTTGGTTATTTCGTATCGAAACTTAAAAGGAGTGTCGCATATGAGTTTTTCGCCTATAAGACTTACAGTTTGTAAGGGACTAAAGCCTGTATTCTGATTAACTGTTTCAGCACAAATACCATAAAAAAATGGCAATGATGCCATCATAATACTAAAATTGATTTTTTTCATCACTATTAAGGCAGCAAAGTTTATCAGATTATAACTTCAATGACGACGAAAAAAAATGCCTGCTACCTTAACAATAGCCGGCAAATTCATTTATTTTCTTTGATTTATAAAAAAATTATTTTTCAGTAATTATGATTTTTTGTGCATCTGTTTTTATTTAAACTTTCCGATTGAAGTGAACACAGTCTTGCAAGCAACATTTAAGCGAAAACAAAATCAAATTTATTTGATTTATGTTGAGCGTAGCTGCTTCAACTAAGTTAATTTTTTTTGTTTACTTTTTTGTTTCAAGACAAAAAAGTAAGTGGGGTTTAAGGCAAAGCCCTGTTATTAAATATCTGAAAATAAAGAATATAAATTTTTCTACATTTTTTGTCATGTACTAAGAATTCGCATATAAAAAGTGATAATTTATGGACTTATTTCTGATAATTTTACATTATTAATTCAATATTGTTCACTGATTTCATGTGTTCGAAACGGATAATATTTCCATTATAGTATTCACCATTCAGAACTAAAGATTTCACTCCTTTTTCAACTCTATTTGGATTGCTTACTTTTATATTCAGTTTTTTGCCTCTAAATATTCTGGTAACCTCAAAACCTTCCCATTCAGATGGAATGCAAGGATCAATGCGCAAACCTTCTACTACCGGTTGCAAACCTAATATATACTGACTCGCTGCTACAAACGACCATGTGGCCGATCCGCTCAACCAAGGAACGCGCGAATTGCCAAAGCGCGGACTAGATTTACTGTGAGTGGATTGGCAATACACATAAGGTTCAATTTGACGAATTTCTGCTTTAGTATTGTAAGCGGCCGGCATATAATTACGGAAATATTCGTAGGCTTTATTTCCGTTACCACACATTGCTTCGGCTATTACTGCCCAACCCTGTGTATGCATAAAAATACCGCCGTTTTCCTTCATACCGGTATTAAAAAGTGCTGCACGAACAATATTGTAATCGGTTTCAGTGTAAGGAGGATCGCAAAGCATAATACCATATTCAGTAGCCAAACGTTCCCGCATATTTTTCAGTATCAATGCTTTTTGCTCTTCGGTAGCAGCTCCGCTTATTATAGCCCACACTTGTGGATTCATAAATATCTGACCTTCAGCAGACTCTTTCGAGCCGAATTTAAATCCATCGGCACGATAACCACGCAAAAACCATTCGCCATCCCATGCATATTTCTGAATGTTCTCATCCAGCTGCTTCAACAATGGTTGAGCCCATGCTTCTTCGTCCCAATTACCCAAAAGCTGACAAATTTCAATGTATGTTTTCAGAGCAAAGCGAAGTTGCATGGCCACAAAAACAGTTTCGCCATCGTGTCCGAATTTCAGACAATCGTTCCAATCGGCGAGCAAACCACAGGGCAATCCATGATTTCCCAAACGATTCAGGTTAAACTCAATAGCAGCATGTAAATGTCCTAACACGGTAGCTTCACCTTTATCCGCAAATGGCAATATTTTATGGTAAAAATCAACATCTCCTGTTTCGTTTACATACGCCGGAACAGCATTGAATAACCACAAACAATCGTCGGAACGATATTGATTTTCGTTCGGAGCCTTTTCATTGCCCGGATTATGGGATATTTTATTTATAACGGGCATAGCTCCACCGGTCGAGACCTGTCCGGTGATCATCAGCTCAAGCCGTTTTACAGCTTCTTCAGGAATAGCATGCATCACACCCAGCAAATCCTGTACACTATCGCGATAACCAAGTCCATCGCGTTCGCTGGCCGAATACACCAAACTGGCCGCACGACTCCATGCGTAAGTGATTAAACAATTATACGGGCTCCACATATTCATCATGCTATCGAATTCAGGGTCAGGTGTTTTAACTGAAAATCCCCCAATACGAGCGTGCCAGTGATTTTTCAACTTTTCGAATTCGGCATTTATGACATCGATATTACCATACTTAGCAACTGTGCTTTTGCCTTCTAACTTTGCCTGACCTACACCCATCAAAACAAAAAAATCACGGGTTTCTCCGGATTGAAGTTGTGTGTCGATTTGTAAAACTCCACACATATTATCGCCTGCTGCTTTGAAATTGGAGCAAACACCTTTTTCAACGGTTTCGGGATTAGCATACGTGCGGTATTTGCCCAGAAAGCGTTCTAAATCAGTTTCAAATCCGACAATTTCGCCTCCCAAAAAAGCCAGAAAAGAATAGCGACCCTGATCTTTCTCGTTGAAATTGTCGGGCATCATAGGGATATGCACGTTCGTTCCATGACTAATAATGCCTTCAACCACATCCATTTTTCCAATGTACTGTGTGTATTGCAAATTCAGCAAATCGTCTATAGCATTCCAATTGTTGGCGTATTCCACAAAGGTAAACAAGCTCAATTCGCGTACTTTTTCACTATCGTTGGTTACCTTTAAATGCCATACTTCAAAACTTTGTCCCAGCGGTACAAAATAGCGTGTTTCCGTTTTAATGCCCGTATATTCCGACTCAATGATGGTATAACCTGCACCATGACGACAGGTATTTTTATATTTATCCAATGGTTTTCCTACCGGTTGCCACGAAGCCGACCAATAATCTGACGTTTCTTTATCACGCAAATAAATGTACCTTCCGGGTTGGTCCATAGGTACTGAATTGAAACGCATACGAATAAAACGACCCTGACCACCCGATTTATAAAAACTGTAACCTCCGGCATTATTGGTGATAATAGCACCATATTCAGTAGAGCCCAAATAGTTGCTCCACGACTTTGGGGTGTCTGGTCGTGTAATGACGTATTCTTTTTTATCGTCGTCGAAATATCCGTATTGCATTGGTCAATTTTATAGTTGTTTCTGAATAAATTTTTAGATTTTCTTGGACAGGTATTTATAAATCCAGCAAACCCTAAAAAGAGTTTTCTTATACGCCGGACTATTTCATTCTAAAATTTTAGTTTAATAATGATTATTTTTTTCCGCTTTTTGTTTAGCTAACTCATTATTGATTTGTATTACTTTTTCTTCATCGAGTTTATAAAAAAGTAATGCCACAACTGCAATAGCGCTCCAAATGGCAGGCATCAGTGCAAAAAGCACACGAACTCCGTTTTCGGTGGATTGAGTTACAGGAGCATTGGCCACAAAACCGTAATAGGCTAATAAATAACCTGCAATACTACCACCAATCGACCAACCAAATTTTTGAGCAAAGTTAGCCGATGAATAGATTAAACCTGTAGCACGTCGTCCGGTTTTCCACTCCGAATAATCGGCAGTATCGGCATACATACTCCACATCATAGCCATAGCCGGTCCAATTGCCAGATTACACAAAGCTTGAAAGATAAACATAAGTGTGATCTGATCTTTCTCTAAAAAATAATAGGCAGCACTTATCAATGTACCAATGGTCATTGAAAGAATATATACGTTCTTTTTACCTAACCATGCTGCCATCGGACGCAAAAGTACTGTCCCCAGAATTCCACTTGCAGTTCCTACCACCATAAAAGTGGAAACCAATGCTGCCGACGATATTTCGTATCCGAACAGCTTTGCAGTTCCGGCATTATTCACGTAATATTTAAAATAGTAAATAATTGAACCATTGCGGATTGCAACATATAAACAAGTGAGAATACCGATAAAGGTAAGGATAAGCCATGGCACGTTAGTAACAAGATCTTTTAGGTCGGTTTTGAGGCTGTTCCTTTCTTCCGATACTGGTTGTACACGTTCTTTACAAAAGAAAAAAGTTGTCAGAAATAAAACTACTGCGAGAATTGCATAAATTCCCATTGCGGTAGAAAAACCAAATTTTTCATTTACACTCCCATCTGTATTGGCCTTGAGTAGTCCGAAAAAATTTACAAGTTTAAGCGTAAATCCCTGAACAATGAGTCCTCCCACAAATGCTGAGATTGAACGAAAGGCTGACAAACTAGTCCGTTCAAGTGAATTGGGAGTCATTACTGCCATCAGTGCACCATACGGAACATTGATAGTTGAATATACAAACATCATGGCAGTGTAAGTAACATAAGCATATACCAACTTAGCACTTGCTGCAATATCGGGTGTGTAAAAAGTCAAAAAGCCAATTACACCAAAAGGTACTACTGTGTACAAAATCCAA
>Ga0255345_1003334_pt1 | contig 18826 bp, 13 predicted proteins | sample wastewater_treat_6_FD_192415 | JGI IMG/M metagenome (GOLD analysis project Ga0255345, IMG submission 192415) | Wastewater microbial communities from Lulu Island WWTP, Vancouver, Canada - plant20 | ecosystem: Engineered > WWTP > Wastewater > Unclassified | place: Canada: Vancouver, British... | reverse complement strand
ACGAGCAGGTCGAGGAGCCGGTCATCGAGCCGCTCGAGCGTCTCGCGCAGCGCCTGCAGATCCTCGCCGGGCCGCTCCCCGGCCGCCGCTTCGGTCATCTCACCCCTCCCTCCGCCGCCCGCCCCGGACCGGCAGCAGGCGCCTTCACGGACTCCAAAGGCGGCATGGTAGAGCAGATCGAGCCGGGAACGAACCTCTGCTCGGCACCGCCAGGCACTTGAACCCCGGCCGAACCAGAATCGAACCAGTTCTGGGAGATCACCCGCGCGCCCCGTGCGGGGCGCGACGCCGAGCAGTCGGCGGCCTTTCCGGTCTACTCTCCTGTTTCAATCCGCGCGCCCCTCGCGGAGAGCGGCCGCTCAGCCACTGGCACCTGGAGCTCGTCTACGCGTTTCAATCCACGCGCCCCGCGCGGGGCGCGGCTTCCCAAGCGCGCGGACAAGCCCGAGAGCAAGCGGTTTCAATCCACGCGCCCCGCGCGGGGCGCGGCGGGAGGAGAAACGCTCCCCCGCCTGCGCCAGCAAGTTTCAATCCACGCGCCCCGCGCGGGGCGCGGCGGGGCCCCGGCCCTGCTCGGGCCGTCGGCTACAGGTTTCAATCCACGCGCCCCGCGCGGGGCGCGGCATGGGGCGGCGGCAGTCCAATGCAAGGATCGTGCCGTTTCAATCCACGCGCCCCGCGCGGGGCGCGGCCGGCGCCACGGCGACGAAGTATTCGGCCGAAACCGTTTCAATCCACGCGCCCCGCGCGGGGCGCGGCACGAGACGATCAATGACCTCGACGGGTTCGTTGCGTTTCAATCCACGCGCCCCGCGCGGGGCGCGGCCGCTCGACCCACCACCGGCTGATGTCGGGCCGGGTTTCAATCCACGCGCCCCGCGCGGGGCGCGGCTGATAGAGCTGGTCGAGGTCGTAAATCACTGCCTCGTTTCAATCCACGCGCCCCGCGCGGGGCGCGGCAGCTAATTCCACCACGGCAACGGCAAGCGTTAGAGTTTCAATCCACGCGCCCCGCGCGGGGCGCGGCTGGCCCGGGCCTCCTCCTCCGCCTCCGCCTTGATGTTTCAATCCACGCGCCCCGCGCGGGGCGCGGCCCTTGTTGTCACCGGCGAGAGGCGCGACGGTCACGTTTCAATCCACGCGCCCCGCGCGGGGCGCGGCGAACGACGCGGCACGAACGTCAATGCGCCCGCCATGTTTCAATCCACGCGCCCCGCGCGGGGCGCGGCCGCGTAAGATCGCTCGGACGTACCGCAGCACGCAGTTTCAATCCACGCGCCCCGCGCGGGGCGCGGCGCGCCGGGCCCGTGGGGGGCCCGCCGCCTACACCCGTTTCAATCCACGCGCCCCGCGCGGGGCGCGGCCCGTGAGCTGGAGTGCGACCGCGCGTGTCGCCGCGTTTCAATCCACGCGCCCCGCGCGGGGCGCGGCGGCAGTGACCAGTGGTGCGCGACCACTGGCTTTGGTTTCAATCCACGCGCCCCGCGCGGGGCGCGGCTCTACAGGCCGGGACGCGAACGCGCCCGAACCGCTGTTTCAATCCACGCGCCCCGCGCGGGGCGCGGCTCTCCGGGATCGGGACTGCCGACGTGCAGGGGCCGTTTCAATCCACGCGCCCCGCGCGGGGCGCGGCGCGTTGTCCGCGTCCATCTTCTCGCGCGACGACTTGTTTCAATCCACGCGCCCCGCGCGGGGCGCGGCCTGACGTTGCCGTCCGCGAGCGGCGCCACCTTGGTTTCAATCCACGCGCCCCGCGCGGGGCGCGGCCGCTCCCGGTCGGTTCGGTGACGAGCGATACTCCGTTTCAATCCACGCGCCCCGCGCGGGGCGCGGCTGGATCTCCAGCAGGTTTGACGCGGGCTGCAACAGTTTCAATCCACGCGCCCCGCGCGGGGCGCGGCTGGCCGCTTTCGCCCGTGCGGTCGCCGAGTACCTGTTTCAATCCACGCGCCCCGCGCGGGGCGCGGCCTGACCGGCAAGACTCCGCTGCTTCACCACGCCGAGTTTCAATCCACGCGCCCCGCGCGGGGCGCGGCTCGGGCGACTCGCCGCCTTGCCCGGAGAGATAGTGGTTTCAATCCACGCGCCCCGCGCGGGGCGCGGCGGACGCTCGTAGCCGAGATCGTGACTCGACGAGACGTTTCAATCCACGCGCCCCGCGCGGGGCGCGGCTCGCCGAGTACGAGGCCGCGCCGTATTACCTTGAGTTTCAATCCACGCGCCCCGCGCGGGGCGCGGCCCATGTCACGACAGGGCAGGCTGACCCGGATGCCGTTTCAATCCACGCGCCCCGCGCGGGGCGCGGCCTGAGCTTGCGACGATGGGCGCGCCGGCTGGCGCGTTTCAATCCACGCGCCCCGCGCGGGGCGCGGCGAACTGCCGCTTCTCGCCCCCGGCGAGCCGGACGGTTTCAATCCACGCGCCCCGCGCGGGGCGCGGCCTCATTCGTCCTCCTCCTCTTCGCGCGCAGCGAGTTTCAATCCACGCGCCCCGCGCGGGGCGCGGCGAGATGCTCGACCTCCAGGCGCAGGCGGAAGAGGGTTTCAATCCACGCGCCCCGCGCGGGGCGCGGCGCATCCTCGACATCGACATCAAGGCGTTCGCGGAGTTTCAATCCACGCGCCCCGCGCGGGGCGCGGCGGCTTCTCGCCGTCCGCGTTGTGCAAAGACTCAAGGTTTCAATCCACGCGCCCCGCGCGGGGCGCGGCCGAGCTCGCCGCCGTCGCCGCCGAGCTGCTATCGTTTCAATCCACGCGCCCCGCGCGGGGCGCGGCGGCCGACTGTCTAGAGGATGGGCGGCGGTGTGCCAGTTTCAATCCACGCGCCCCGCGCGGGGCGCGGCCGGCCGGGCTGGGCGAGGATGGGCGGAGTGTGCCGTTTCAATCCACGCGCCCCGCGCGGGGCGCGGCGGCCAACAGGGCCGCGGGACATCACTTTTTCGACGTTTCAATCCACGCGCCCCGCGCGGGGCGCGGCACGTGTCGCTCATCGATGACGCCGTCCCGTGGATGTTTCAATCCACGCGCCCCGCGCGGGGCGCGGCACGAGGCCGCCGACCGCCTCGCCGAGGTGGCGCCGTTTCAATCCACGCGCCCCGCGCGGGGCGCGGCTCTCCGGGATCGGGACTGCCGACGTGCAGGGGCCGTTTCAATCCACGCGCCCCGCGCGGGGCGCGGCGCGCGGGGAGAGCTTGGCGGACCAGAGCTTCTGCCAGTTTCAATCCACGCGCCCCGCGCGGGGCGCGGCCGAGCAGGCGTCGGTGCGGTTCAGCGAGCACCACGTTTCAATCCACGCGCCCCGCGCGGGGCGCGGCCCGACTGTCTAGAGGATGGGCGGCGGTGTGCCAGTTTCAATCCACGCGCCCCGCGCGGGGCGCGGCCTGGCCGGAGCGCAGCCGCGCATCACGCGGATCAAGTTTCAATCCACGCGCCCCGCGCGGGGCGCGGCCCGCCCGACTTCGCGGCCGCAAACTCGCGACGCTGTTTCAATCCACGCGCCCCGCGCGGGGCGCGGCCCAAGCGGGTCAGCTACGGCGCGGTCGAGGAGCAGTTTCAATCCACGCGCCCCGCGCGGGGCGCGGCCGGGCGGCGCCTTGACGTTCGTTCCGCGTCGTTCGGTTTCAATCCACGCGCCCCGCGCGGGGCGCGGCCTACGCGAGCCCGACGGGGCTCACGCGGAGCTGGCGTTTCAATCCACGCGCCCCGCGCGGGGCGCGGCTCGCGCTCACGTTCGGCGTGTGGCTCTCCGAGGAGTTTCAATCCACGCGCCCCGCGCGGGGCGCGGCAGGGCTACGCGACGCGGGCGGTGGACGTGATCCCGTTTCAATCCACGCGCCCCGCGCGGGGCGCGGCCTGGCGAGCGGTACGACGCGGCGCTCGCGGAGTTGTTTCAATCCACGCGCCCCGCGCGGGGCGCGGCCGCTCTTGCCGAGTAGGTCTTTCCGTTTGCGGGTGTTTCAATCCACGCGCCCCGCGCGGGGCGCGGCCGCCGACGACGGACGTGGCGCACCTGCCGACGTGGTTTCAATCCACGCGCCCCGCGCGGGGCGCGGCACCGGTCGACGCCGAACGACATGTACTAGCATGCAGTTTCAATCCACGCGCCCCGCGCGGGGCGCGGCAGCTTCGGGCTTTTCTTTATGCTAGGGGTCACCGGGTTTCAATCCACGCGCCCCGCGCGGGGCGCGGCTCCGGCTCCACGGGATCGTCAAGCTTACCGAGGAGTTTCAATCCACGCGCCCCGCGCGGGGCGCGGCGAACGGCCAGCGCGAAACAGACGATCCCGCTCGGGTTTCAATCCACGCGCCCCGCGCGGGGCGCGGCGGAGGGCGCTAGGCCGCACCGTCCGGCGGGGGGAGTTTCAATCCACGCGCCCCGCGCGGGGCGCGGCGGGTGCGACCTTGCAGAAGTACTGCGAACCGATGGGTTTCAATCCACGCGCCCCGCGCGGGGCGCGGCCCTTGACGTTCGTGCCGCGTCGTTCGGAGCAGTCGTTTCAATCCACGCGCCCCGCGCGGGGCGCGGCGGGCGGGGATCGTTCAGCCGGCTGGCAAGAAGCTGTTTCAATCCACGCGCCCCGCGCGGGGCGCGGCGTCCTTTAGATGCGCGATGCGCACGCGCGTAGCACGTTTCAATCCACGCGCCCCGCGCGGGGCGCGGCCCGAGCGTACGGTAGCACTGCTCCGCGCGGGCTGTGTTTCAATCCACGCGCCCCGCGCGGGGCGCGGCCTCCCGCGGTACAGCGGCGCGAGTTTTCGGCCGCGTTTCAATCCACGCGCCCCGCGCGGGGCGCGGCGTGGCGGAGGCGGAGGAGGAGGCCAAGGCCAAGGCGTTTCAATCCACGCGCCCCGCGCGGGGCGCGGCTTCGGGTTGCCGGCGGGGCCCCATACCCCGGCGGTGTTTCAATCCACGCGCCCCGCGCGGGGCGCGGCGCGGGGCGCCAGTGCGCCGCGGCAACGTAGGCGGGTTTCAATCCACGCGCCCCGCGCGGGGCGCGGCCCTCGGCTTCCAGGGCGCGCAGGCAGCGTTCGAGTTTCAATCCACGCGCCCCGCGCGGGGCGCGGCATACCAGGCGCCGCCCCACCCCCGGCCGGTCGGGTTTCAATCCACGCGCCCCGCGCGGGGCGCGGCTCGGCTCGGCGACCTACCTTGCGCGCCAGGACGGTTTCAATCCACGCGCCCCGCGCGGGGCGCGGCCTCCGGCCGCCGGAAGGGACCGGCGACCGCTCATGTTTCAATCCACGCGCCCCGCGCGGGGCGCGGCTCGAGATCGTCGGCGCGCTCCGCGACGTGGCCACGGTTTCAATCCACGCGCCCCGCGCGGGGCGCGGCGCAAGCAGATCGTCGCGCGCGCCGTGCAGTACCTCGTTTCAATCCACGCGCCCCGCGCGGGGCGCGGCGCACGCGCGGGAACTGGGTTTCGATCTACTTCGAGTTTCAATCCACGCGCCCCGCGCGGGGCGCGGCCAAGCGCACGGTAGCATGGCGCCGCGCGGACTGTGTTTCAATCCACGCGCCCCGCGCGGGGCGCGGCCGCCCACCACGCGCGGCGGGCGTCCGTCCGCGCGTGTTTCAATCCACGCGCCCCGCGCGGGGCGCGGCATCTGGTCCGGCGGTACCGCCGCGGCGTCAACGGCGTTTCAATCCACGCGCCCCGCGCGGGGCGCGGCGCGCGGGGGCGGGCGGTCATGATGCGACCCTCTCGTTTCAATCCACGCGCCCCGCGCGGGGCGCGGCTATACATCCTTTTACTCCTTGGCCTTTGTGGCCAGGTTTCAATCCACGCGCCCCGCGCGGGGCGCGGCCCAGCACGCCCCCGGCCTCTACCATGCGGCGCGGTTTCAATCCACGCGCCCCGCGCGGGGCGCGGCCAGGCGTCGAGCCGCCACCCGCGCGCGAGGACGAGTTTCAATCCACGCGCCCCGCGCGGGGCGCGGCAGCGTCTCGTTGATCAGGGCGTTCATTTCGGTGCGTTTCAATCCACGCGCCCCGCGCGGGGCGCGGCTCCGGCTCCACGGGATCGTCAAGATGACCGAGGAGTTTCAATCCACGCGCCCCGCGCGGGGCGCGGCTCGGCTCCACCTTCTCGACGGACCAGGGCGGGACGTTTCAATCCACGCGCCCCGCGCGGGGCGCGGCAGGTGTGGATCGACACGGACTACGCCACCATGCCGGTTTCAATCCACGCGCCCCGCGCGGGGCGCGGCGGCTTCGGCTCGACGCCGACCTTCCGGGGCATCCGTTTCAATCCACGCGCCCCGCGCGGGGCGCGGCACTCGCGGCCGATCGGCCAGCGGGCCGACATGGAGTTTCAATCCACGCGCCCCGCGCGGGGCGCGGCCTCGGCTCCGACCTCGACCTCGCCGGCTTCCACCGGTTTCAATCCACGCGCCCCGCGCGGGGCGCGGCTCTTCCGCGTCAACGGCCTGGCCTACGACGGCCAGTTTCAATCCACGCGCCCCGCGCGGGGCGCGGCCGCATGAGCGCCGCGGCGTTGCGGACGTTGTTGGCGTTTCAATCCACGCGCCCCGCGCGGGGCGCGGCGCCGCTCCGCGCTGGCGGCGGCTGGGAGCTCGCGTTTCAATCCACGCGCCCCGCGCGGGGCGCGGCCGTCGACCAGGCACCGCAGCGCCAGCCCGAGCGAGTTTCAATCCACGCGCCCCGCGCGGGGCGCGGCCGATCGAGCTGGATGGTGCAGTCGAGCCCGGAGTCGTTTCAATCCACGCGCCCCGCGCGGGGCGCGGCCCGCTGGCAACGAGAACGCGAAGCGGCTTTCGGAGTTTCAATCCACGCGCCCCGCGCGGGGCGCGGCTGCGGGTGGGCCAAAGCCCGCCCGTTCAATATGTTGCGGGAAACGAAGCGCGAACCTCGCTTCCAGGGGTCCCTAGTGTTTCCGTTGTCAACGAGCATTCTCGACTAGGTATTTGAAACACCTGAGATTACGCACATCGCGAAGCGCCCGGCATTCTGGTGGGAGCTTCCGGTTCGCGCAGCCTCTCAGGCGATCAGCGGGCCATCCAGGTCCAGCACTGTCTTGGTCCCATGGTGCTCGACATGGCTCCTCCAATTGCTCCCCATGAAGTAGAAGCGAAGACTGTCCTCACCCAGGTCGCAGATCCGGAGGAGAGATGCTCTCAGTGTGGCCCACTGACCAGGGTCGACCACGCACTCGAATACCGAATTCTGGACACGCTGTCCCCAGTTCGTGCACGCTTTCGCGACCTGCCGAAGCCGCCGCCGTCCTTCCGGATTCACGGTCGAGACGTCGTAGCTCACTACCACCATCATCGTTCACACCTCCTCGGTCCACAGCCAGCACCGGCAGAGTTCACCTCCAGAAAAAAGGTGGATAGGCATCGAGGTCGCCACGAAGGTACCGGGCAAAAAGGAGGGCTTGCAGGTGAGGCAGGAGGCCAACCGTCGTCCTCTCCGCCAGAAACGGGTGCTCCAGTTCCTCTTGTTTGCGCTTCTGGTAAGCCGTCAATACCGTCTTTCTCCCCTCGTCGTCGAGAAGCACCGCCCCTGACTCGGAGAGGCGAAACCGGTCCGCATCCAGCTGGCGCAGGTTGATCAGCGAGAGAACGAGCCGATCTGCAAAGAATGGCCGGAACTCCTCCATTAGGTCGAGGGCGAGCCCCGGGCGGCCCGGCCGGTCGCGATGAAGGAAACCGACCGCCGGATCCAAGCCGACGCCCTCGAGTGCACCCTGGATATCGTGCACCAACAGGGTGTAGACGAAGGAGAGCAGCGCGTTGATCCGGTCCATGGGCGGCCTCCGGCTGCGGCCCCGGAAACGGAACTCCTCCTTCTGCTGCGAGAGGAGATCGTCGAAGGCGGCGAAGTAGTCGCGCGCCGCCATCCCCTCGATCCCCCGAATGGTGGCGAGGTCGGATTCGGCCTGGAGCGCACGCAGGTGACCCGCCAAGTCCGCCGCCGAAGACCGCAGTCTCTCCGCGCCCTCTGCCTCGGGGCGATCCCGCTGGGCCCGCAGCAGGGCCACGCGGCAGTTGGCCAGCTTCGCGGCCACCACGGCCCGGGCGATGTCGGCGCTCGCCGCCGGGTCGTCGGCTCGCCGATACTGCTCCCGCCGCAGCAGGACGTTGCCACTCGTAGCACCTTGAACCCGGGCCAGGAAGCGTCCGTGCTCACTGAAGAAAGAGACGCCGACCGCGTTCTCGGCGCAATAGCCGAGGAGGAAGGGGCTCACCGACACCTGCCCAAAACAGATCACGCTCCCCAGATTGTGGATCGGCAGCTGCATCCTGACTGCACCGTCCACCTTCACCACCAGCGTCTGACCATCCTTTGCGAGATACGCACCTTGCGTGGTCACGAACAAGGTGTTCAGGTGGCGTTTCATGGCCCTTCCCTCTCCTCGTTCACGGAAAGGGCGGCGCGGATACCGCGGACCAGGTAACCGTACGCGGACCGCTGCCCAGCGTCGGGCTGGCACAGCTCGATGAGCGAACACCTCTCGCACCTCTTGTCTCGCCTCGCAGTCGGGGTCTCCCGGCTCCCTAGCAGCTCCCGTGCTCGCTCTGCAGCGCTGCCTACCAGCTGCCGCAGCTCGGTGTCGAACGCGACCTCTGTCCGCCGCCTCGGGAGCCCATAGAAGAGTGCTCCGAGCTGCACCTCGACGCCCAACATCTCTTCGAGGCAGAGTGCCTGGGCACAAAGCTGCACTTCGTCGGCGCGGTGGTTCTTCGGCCTTCCACGCTTGTACTCGATCGGGTAGGGCCGCCATCGCCCCCCGAGTCCGGGGATCCTCGCTCCGGTTTCGTCTCTTCGCAGCTCCACGACATCGGATCGTCCGGTGAGACCGAGAGCGAGGCTGCGCAGCGGCACCGCACGCGCGATGCACACCTCGCCCCGCCTCTCGGCCTCACCGCCGTCCACCTGGGCGTGCAGCTCCGCCCCTTCGACGGTGAATCGGTTTTCGGCCCACAACCCCTCGACGTACATCAGTGAGAATTGCCGCTCGCAGAACACCAGGTGCTGGAGGGCCGAAATCGGGATCAGCTCATCTTCCGGGTAACCCCCTGCTCGATCCCTCACGGTGGCAAGCCTCGTACGGCCTTGGGCCGAAAACCGCGCTTCGGGAGCACCACCCCGCTCAGAGCCGCTCGTGCAGGTTCACGCCACCGGGAATGACCGCACGGTCGACTTCGACCTCGAAGTCGCCGAACTCCCGCGTTACGTCGACCCCAGAGCGCCGCTTCACCCGCACGGCCTCGAAAAGACGGTGCGAGGGAGCGTTCCCCAGCTCGCTGTCGTGCTCGAAGACGAGGAGCTTGCGCGCCGCCATGCTCCCGGCCGGCCGTGCGGCGGACTGGTCGAACTGGAAGGCGTTCTCCAGCGCCTCCCAGAGGAGCGCGAGATCGTCCTCGCCGAATCCAGTCTGTTTGGCGAGGAACGGATTGACAAACCCGTGAGCGCGGTAGAGGCCGTAAGGCACGGTGAATTTGCGGCCCATGGTCCGCTCCTTTTCGAGGTCGCGCTCGTTGGTCACCGAGCTGCGCGTGATCGCGTGCTCGACGGCAACCACCGGCTCGACTGAGCGCGCGAAGGAGATCTGAACCGGTCCCCGCACCTGACCGCAGTTGACCTCGGTACCCATCACCGCTCCGAAGGTACGGATGTCGTAGTAGTTGCGGCACATAAACTGCTGGAGGGCTCGGGCCTTGGCGACATCCTTTGGAAGGTTATTGCTGGGCTCCTCCCCGATGCTCTCCCAAGCCTTCTTGTGTTTGTTGTTGAGCACAGCGCCGTCCGTGAAGTAGATGTCGAGCGGCGGCTCGTAGCCGCCCTTCAAGCCGACGTAGTTGCGGATCTTGCGCTTGAGGCAGACATCGGTGACGAGGCCGTGGTTCGTCTCCGGATCGACACGCGGCAGGTTGCCAGCGTCCGGGTCGCCGTTCGGGTTGGCATCCTTGGCGTCGAAGAGATAGACGAAATCGTACCGGTTCATTCCTGCGCCCCTCCATCGGTCGAGTCGGCGGCAGTCTCGCCGCGCTTGGTGTAGAAGTCTCTGGTCTGGTGGTAGTAGCCGATCGCGAAGAGCCCCTGCTCGGCGAGACCCAGGTGCGCCGGGAAGCCGTCGAGCGGTGCCAGGATCTCCTGGATGAGCCGCTCGCGGGCGATTCTCCAACCACCGTCGAGCTTGCCGAGATGGTGCTGATACAGACGCAGCAGCCGTGGGAAAGCCACTCGCGGCGTCGCCGAGGCCGCAGCGTAGTAGCTGTCCCGGATCGTCCGGTTCAGGCCCTCGCCGAGGGCATCTTTCTGGGTCTTCTCCAGGGCCGCGAAAAGGCGCCCCAGGCGGTAGGCCGGGTCGGGGCGCTCGGTGTCGAGGCTCATGCTCACCTCCATTCTCAGGTTCCGGTTGAGGTATCCCTTGAGCACGCAGGCTCGCGGATAATCGAGCCGGCCGTCGGCGCGAATCCTCCGCATGACGGCGGCGAAAAGAGCGTCCGGGTACGGGTACCCACTCACGACGGAGCGCAGCAGCGGCCCACCGAGGAGCGGCGGGATGTCCTCCCTGGTCCGTGCCGTCTGGTCGAGAAGCAGCCGGAGGGAAGGAAACTCGGGGTCGCCCGCGAACTTCCCCGCGGCGGGACGGCGCACGATCGCGATATCCCGGTGATGTTGCCGGAGGTTGTCGAGCAGGGTGCCGAGAGTGTCACTCTGAAAGAACCGCACCGCGACTCGACCGGCGTTCGGAGAGAGACCGAGAAGGTAGAAGCGGGTCCGGTCCGGTTCTTCCTCGAGCTCGCCGTACGCTTCCTTGCCACGTCGCATCGCGCGCAGGAACACCTCCAGCCGCGAGCGCAACCCCTCGTCTTGACTCTCGCTCTGATCGAGGAGAGAGGATCCCTCCATTGCGAAGCGAGCGAAGATGTCCTCGGTCGTGCTCGGCGCGTCAGTCCAGAAGGCGATCGTCATGTCGCCGAGGATCAGCCGATGCTTCTCCCGTTTCGGCCCGTCGAGCAGGGCGTTGAGTGCGGTCATGTACCGCAGCGCCGCCTGTTCGGAGACGGGAGCATTGAAGCTCTGCTCCTTGCCGTATGACTCGAACGCTTCCGCATTGAAACCCACCAGCGACGAACCGGAGCCCTGACCTCCGGCCAGATTCTTCACCTTGTCGTGCAGGCGGGCCAGCGGAGCTTCCTCTCCCGTCAGGAGACATTGCCCGACGACCGGCGAAGCATCCAGCGCAGCCTGGCTTCGCTCCCACCAGGCGAGAATCCGCGGCTCCTCGTGGACCCATGAAGGCTGGCCGAGAATCTGGAAGACGCCGAAGCCCGTCTTCGCCGCTTCGGTCAGGGCCGGGAACTCGGCTGCGCGCCCCGGATCCCAGGTCTCCAGAAACGCACAGACCGCATGGAACCCAGGCGAATCCACTTCCTCGCGAAGTGCCCGGTGGCGCTCCCTGAATGCGGCGAACGCCTTGCGCTCCCGCTTCTTCTGCCTCTTCTTCTCGTCCGGTTCGAAACCCAGCATGTAGGCGGGGTTATCCCAGAGGAGACATGGGTTGAGTCCCGATCCCGATGGTTTCGTGACACCCGGAACTCGGAGTTGCCGTGGCCGGAGCTTCCCGTCCACCAGGATCCTCGCGTCTTCTATGCCGAAAAGCCTGCCATCGGGATAGAGCACGACCTTGTAGGTGATCTTCTGCAGGCTGAACCCGGGCTCCGGAAGCTCGTACCCCGGGTCGGTGCGCAGACGGGTGTGCAGCGCATGCAGGGACTGGAGGATCACGATGTGCCTCCCGGCGAACCGGCCAGAGGCGGCAAACTGATGACGCCGTCGCGCATCCGGGCCAAGAAAAACCGGGGCGTCGCGGAACAACGTGTCCCGCGATGGCTCTCGACAACCTTGCCCTTGGGGTCTGGCTCGAAGAGGACGTCATGGAGCATCAGTCCCAGGTCGCGTTCCCCGCGCAACTCCTCCGGGCACGCCCCGAAGCTCTCGACGAGCGCCCACTCGGCGGGGAACTCCCGCGTCCCGAGGTAGGGGTGGTGGAAACACTGCCCCCGGCTCGCTCGACGCCGGAACATCTCGAGATGCTTGGCCAGCGAGTTTCCGTTCTCGTTCTCCGCCGTCCGTTCCGGCTCGAGCACCTCAACGTGAGCCTCGATCCCGTAGCGAACGTCGCGGAGGATGATCGCCGCGCGCTGGGCTCTGATCCTGGGATTGCCCACGTCGATGCCCAGATCTCCGGCGCCTCCTTTCATGGCCCTCTCGACGAGCTGCGTCGAGATCTTCGCCGTGATCTCGTTGCGGCGAAGGCTCGTGAACCGGATCGGGCGGAGAACGTGGATCGCGTCGACGATCCACCGCATTTGCGGCTTCCAGTAGATAGCTTCGAGGATCCCCCGCGCCGCACTGGGGGTCATCACCTCGTAGGAGACCCTCTCGACCTTCATCTCCGGCCGATTGAACGAGGCGTAATCGCCCCACACCTCCAGTTTCACAGCGTTGTCCATCAACACCTCCTTTCAACAGATCCACACCCCACCCGAATCGCCCCCGAGTCGCAGCCCGAGGTAGTCCGAGTAGAGCGCCGGGTCACGTACCAAGACGGCAAACCGATCGTGAACCATGGTGAAGGCCCGATCCCGGTGCTCGGCCCACAGCCGGCCGGGAACCTGGACCGCGTACCGCTGCAACTCCCTCAGGAGGCGCCAGTTCGCCTCGCTCCCAGGCTCCGCCAGTCGCTCGCAGAGCCGCTGGCCTCGCACCTCCCAGGGGATCAGGATCGGACGCTGTCCGTCTTCGATCAGCCGGAATCGCTTCGCGGCCGACTCAAAGTCGAACAGAAAGGGGAGTCTCGGATCCTGCCTGTTGAGACGGAAGAGCCCCAGGATGCCCTTGTCGTCCCACCGCGGCCGCTGGCTCCAGTAGTAGAGCCGGAAATACTGCTCCACCGCATCGAGTGCGAGGGGATCGGGGTGGCTGGCCAGGGTCTGGCGCGCGCACTCGGCCGTATCGGCGAGAAACCTCTCCGCGCCCGGGTGCTCGGACTCGAACAGATACGTGCGCCCGAGACCCGCAAGCCGCCCGTTCCGGTTGCAACGTCCGGCCGCCTGGGCCACGGAGTCGATTCCGGCCATCGCGCGGAAGACCACCGGGAAGTCGATGTCGACTCCGGCCTCGACGAGCTGCGTGGAGACCACGCGACAGCTCGCCCCCGCCGCCAGCCTCTCTCGAATGCGCGCGAGCACGACCGAGCGATGCGCGGGGCACATGAGGGCACTCAAATGGAAGTGCCCCTCGCTCTCGGCCAGCAGGCCCGCCAGAGCAGCGGCGTGGGCTCGCGTGTTGACGATGCAGAGCACCTGTCTCTCGCCCAGAAGCCTCTCGGCGAGGGTGCCGTCCGCGAGTGGCCCAAGATTCTCCACCTCGACCCGCCGCAGGGAAGCGTAGAGGGCCTTCGGGTCGGGGACGATCTCGCGTGTCCCTTCGATTCCGATCGGGAACTCCGATCGCCTGTGGATGGCCGGTTGCGTGGCGGTGCAGAGCACGACCGTCGCGCCGTACCGTTCCACCAGCTCGCGGAGCGCCCGCAAACAAGGAGCCAACATGTCGACAGGCAGTGACTGGGCCTCGTCGAGGATGACGACGGAACGAGCGATCCGGTGCAGCTTCCGGCAGCGCGAGGTCCGATTCGCGAAGAGGGACTCGTAGAACTGGACCGCGGTTGTCACCACCAGCGGGGCATCCCAGTTTTCCGTGGACAGCCGGCTGTGCACGGTCTCGCGCCCGGCGTCGAGGTTGCTGTGATGCTCCAGGACCGCTTCCGGAAACCCCGCCCGAATCAGCGGTTCGAACACCTGGCGGAAGACTTCCGCGTTCTGTTCGATGATGGTCGTGAAGGGCGCGACATAGATCACCCGCCGGAGGTAGGGATGCAGCAAGATGTGGCGCAGGGCGAAGACAAGAGAGGAGAGCGTCTTGCCCCCACCGGTCGGAACGGTGAGCGAGAAGAAACCCGGGGCGCTCTGGGCTGCGGCCAGACATGCCTCCTGCACCCGGGCACGCTCCAGATCGATGTCAGTCTGGGCTGGGCCGAAACCATCCAGGAAGGCCTGGAGCAGGAGTTCCATCCGCCCGATCACGTCGTCCGGCCACACCGGCCTCTCGCGCGCCCGAGCGGGAGCGAGAAAGCGCTCTGTCGCCAGGAAGTCGGCATCGACGAGGCAGGAGAAGAGGAACCGCGTGAAGAAGGCGATCGGGAACGGGTCGCGTTCCTTTGTCGACAACGCCTCCGTAACGGCTCGTGGCACCCCGGGCAACGGCGCATCGAGGATCTCTCGGGGCGCCGCCGGGATCGGATCGATCGGCTTCTTCAGCCGACTGTCCAAACAGGCTCCTTCGGCTACCGCATCGAGCAGACCAGAGTGATGGCCCGCGATCACGTAGGCGAGGAGGCTTCCCAGGATCTCGATCCGCTGCGCGGCATGCTGCGCGCCGGCGGTCGAGTGATCGGTCTTGCCGGTGCGCTCGGCCAGGTGCACGTCCGGGCCGGCGGAGCCCCGGAGGTAGTTCTGGAAGGCTGTGGAGTACTTGCCGAGGTCGTGCCAGAGGCCGGCGAGCCGGGCCCAGTCCGAGACTCCGAACGGCTCGGCGAAAGCGCTTGCCAGGGCAGCAACCTCTTCGAGGTGGCGCTCGAGTGGCTCCCACTCCACCTCCGGCCGTCCGGGGAGGGAGTGTGCGAATGAGGTCATGCGGCCCATCCTCCCGGCCCTCCAGGTCGCAACCTACTCGCTGCCCTTGTCAGAACCTGTCAGTGAGCACTGGGCACGACGCGGTCCCGGAGCAGAGCCAAGCATAGCGGTCGACACCTGGTTGCGGGTACGTCTGCCCCGTCGGGTATCACTGGGACACCCGGGCATTAGCCGGAGTTGCCCCGGGTTCTTGGACAGCCCTGCTCCCGCGAGCGGCGGAGCCCAGGATACCGAGGTCGCGCCCGCCACACCCTGCGGAGTTTCGGGTCCGGATGGTCGAGGTGGTTCGGTTCGGGTGTAGCCCGGAGGAGATGGAGCGGGAGCGCGAGCCGTCGAACCCGGCGATGCGCAACTGGGTTCGTCAGGTTGAGCTCGACGAGGGTCGTCGTGCCGACGGCCTGACAACGGCCGAATGCTTGGAGTTCGTCCGGCGGTGCCGGCAAGTCAGTCAGCTGCTGACAGGGCGGGGGATCTTGTCAAAAGCCGCGGCTTGGTTCACTCGAGAGATGAGTTCGATCCCGTCAGGATCTTCGAATTCGTGAGAGCGCATCTGCCCGCTGGCCGATCGTCACTCAGTACCGCATGCTGGCGGTCCCCACCAGCGGGTACCGCGCGACAGATAGTTCTGGTTGCCAAGATCCAGTTCGCATGCCGACAGTTACTCACCGGCAGTTGGCTGGGGAGCGAACCTCCCGCGCGGTTCGCCGCGCCGGCCCGACGCTCCGGGATGGAGCTCGCCATGTCGTTCCCGCGCCTCCCCGGCGAGCGGCGCCGGGGGTCGTGCCGGTCACCTTCCCCAGCGCTGCCGCTCGCTGCCCGCCCTCGCCGGACCCGGGGACGTTACGGCCAGTGGCGCGACCAGCGATCGCTCGTGCCCCATTCGAACCCATCCGTGAACAGGTCCCAGAGCACAAGGCCGTAGATGTAGGGGGGGTCCTCCCAGGCCACCAGCCAGCCGGACGCTCCACCGGCAGTAACGGCATTGAATCCCGGATACCCCGTCATAGAGGCCAAAGGGATCAGAGCGCTCTGTTCCCCGGTGACGCTGTTCACCCGCATCGCGCTGAGGACGCGTCCCCCGGGCTGCCATCCGCCCGTCTCCAGGGAAATGGGAACCAGGAACTCGTTCCCGTGGTACCGGCAGGCCACGGACATGGGGAAAGTGTAAACCGTGGGGCTGTCCAGAAGGGTCAGAACGGGTCCCCAGAACACGCCGGCGCCGAGCACCATCTGTCCGTAGACAGTGTGGTTTCGGTGCCACACCACGAGAAGGATGCCATCGCAGGCGGCGACTCCTCTCAACCAGCTTTCCCCGATGGACATCTCGGTGCCGAGCATGCCGTCGGAACCGACCGTCCGCCCCATGAGCGAGCCATCGCGCTCGTAGACCGACAGGAAGTTCTGGAAAAACGGATCCCAGGCGACGGCAGAAAAGTCGAGGGATGACGCGGTATTCGTGGAGAGGTCGAAGGGGGAACCGATACCACCATCGAAGGTGACGAACACACCGCGTATATCGCTGGACATCGAGCTCGACGTACTTTGGGTCCAGGTGACCAGGTACTTCTCGCCCGAGTCGCTGGAGGCGATGACCGGGACGGTCTCCTGCTCCACGGAGGACGCGATGAAGAAGTACGGAGACGGGTCCAACGGAACCCCTTCGCCGCTCACGAACCGTGCGCGGACGTCCTGGTCCTCTCCGCTGGGAGTCCACCGCTCATCCCATACGACGAGGTAGCGGTCGTTGTGGCTGTCGTACGCCACATCCGGCCACACGAGGTCATTGGTGAACGAAGTCACGTCGAACGGTGCACCGATGGGGCGGCCCCAGCGATCGAGCCGGATGGCGCGCAGCCTCCACTCATCGAGTTGCGCATCGAGATACCCCCAGGTCACGAGGTACTCGTCCCGCTGGGTGTTGTAGGCCGCTCCGTGCAGGATGGATGCAGTCGTCGCGGTAGGGGAAGCGGCGATGACGGTCACCGGCGTCATCGCCTGCTGTGCCGCTGCGGGGGCCGCGAGCGCCGCGAACAGCGCACCGGCCCAGAGCGTGGGCTTTCTCATCTTTCTCTCTCCTGGTTGATTTCTTTGCGTGCGAAACGATGCGGACGGGCGCGCGACGGTGCCGGGCCGCGAGCGGCCAGGGGCCGCGCTTTCCCCAGCGCTGCCGCTCGCTGCCCGCCTCGCCGGACCCGGGGGCGCTACGGCCAGTGGTACGCCCAACGATCGCTCGTGCCCCATTCGAACCCATCCGTGAACAGGTCCCAGAGCACACGGCTGTAGATGTAGGGGGGGTCCTCCCAGACCACCAGCCAGCCGGACGCTCCACCGGCTGTAAGGGCGTCGAATCCCATAAACGGCGTCACAGAGACCAAAGGGATCAGGTCGCTCTGTTCCTGGGTGACGGCATTCACCCGCTTCGCGCAGAGGGCGCGTCCCGTGGGCGGCCATCCGCCCGTCTCCAGGGAGATGAGAACCAGGAACTCGTTCCCGTGGTACCGGCAGGCCACGGACGCGGGGATATCGGAAGCCGGGGTGAGCGCCGAAATGGTCAGAACGGATCCCCAGAACACGCCGGCGCCGAGCACCATCTGTCCGTAGGCATTGTAGTTTTGGTACCACACCGCGAGAAGGATGCCATCGCAGGCGGCGACTCCGGTCAACCAGCTAGACCCGATGCCCATCTCGGTGCCGAGCGTGCCGTCGGAACCGACCGTCCGCCCCATGAGAGCGCCATCGCGGTCGTAGACCGACAGGAAGTTCTGGAAAAACGGATCCCAGGCGACGGCAGAACGGTCGTTGGGTGACGCGGTATGCGTGGAGAGGTCGAAGGGGGAACCGATACCCCCATCGAAGGTGACGAACACACCGCGTATATCCCTGGACATCGAGCCCAACGCTGTTTGGGTCCAGGTGACCAGGTACTTCTCGCCCGAGTCGCTGGAGGCGATGACCGGGTCTGTCTCCTGCTCCACGGAGGACGCGATGATGAAGTACGGAGCCGGGTCCAACGGAACCCCTTCGCCGCTCACGAACCGTCCGCGGACGTCCCAGTCCAGTCCGCCGTAAGCCCACAGGTCATGCCATACGACGAGGTAGCGGTCGTTGTGACTGTCGTACGCAACAGCCGGCTGCAGGAGGTCTTTGGGGGACGAAGTCACGTCGAACGGCACACCGATGGGGCGGCCCCAGCGATCGAGCCGGATGGCGCGGAGCCTGTACTCGTTGAGTTGCACATCGCGATCCCCCCAGACCACGAGGTACTCGTCCCGCTGGGTGTTGTAGGCCACTCCGTCCAGACCGACGGATTCACTCGAGAAGGTGGACGCGATGACGGTCACCGGCGTCGCCACCTGCTGCGCCGCTGCGGGGGCCGCGAGCGCCGCGAGCAGCGCGCCGACCCAGAGCGTGAACTTTCTCATCTCTCTCTCCTGGTTGATCTGCTTGCGTGCGAAACGATGCGGGCGGGCGCGCGACGGTGCCAGGCCGCGAGCGGCCTGGGGGCCGCGCCTCGAGATCCGATCCGCGTCTGGGGGTGCCGGGCGCCGCCTCCCGTGCCGGCCGGGGCGCGAGCGCTCTCCGGTTGCCACCCGGAACCCGCACTTCGGCCGGGGCGCGGGTCGTTCTCCCGTGGTCGGATCCGGCGACGGTGGGCGAGGTCGCCGGAGGCGGCGCAGACACGGCTCCGCCGCGTCCACCGCAGCTCATCGCCGCCTACCCCGGCGAAGAGGAGGTCGGCGGCGCCGGTGCCAGCGCCCGGGCGACGACGGCGAGCGGGATCACCATCTCCAGTACCGGAGACCTGAGGAATCGCCTCATGGTGACCTCCTTCTGACTGATGCCGACTCTGAAAGGATGGTACTCCTCCGACGGGGCGCCGGCAAGCGGGGTGCGCGGCGCCGGGTGGATCCCCGGGCCGGGGCGCCGCCGGCCATCGAATCCGGATCCGGAGTTCGTTTCGATGAAGAGGGAATTGGTGGAGCAGAAGGGATTCGAACCCTCGACCCCCACGTTGCGAACGTGGTGCTCTCCCAGCTGAGCTACTGCCCCACGGCGGGAGGCGCCGAGTCTATCCTCGCCTTCGAGCCGGCGGCAAGGGGC
>Ga0255345_1003328_pt1 | contig 18854 bp, 19 predicted proteins | sample wastewater_treat_6_FD_192415 | JGI IMG/M metagenome (GOLD analysis project Ga0255345, IMG submission 192415) | Wastewater microbial communities from Lulu Island WWTP, Vancouver, Canada - plant20 | ecosystem: Engineered > WWTP > Wastewater > Unclassified | place: Canada: Vancouver, British... | reverse complement strand
TAGGTATAAACAGGATCGCCAAAATACTCACTATTGCTTGTCTCGGAAGTTTCCCTTGGAGTTGCTGTTAAACCAATGTGAGTCGCTTTCTTAAAATAAGTTAATATTTCTCGCCATGCACTATCTTCATTTGCGCTACCTCTATGGCACTCATCAACAACAATAAGATCAAAGAATTCGGGTGTAAACTGTTTGTAAACATTAGCACTTTCATCGGAACCTGATAGACCCTGATATAATGCTAAATAAATCTCATAGCTTTTATCTATTTGACGATGTTTAACGATCGTCATTTTATCCTTAAAATGTTTGAAGTCACCTTTCTTTGTTTGATCGATTAATGAATTCCGATCAGCTAAAAACAGAATACGTTTTTTAGCTCCACTCTTCCATAAGCGATGAATAATTTGAAAAGCCGTATATGTTTTCCCTGTACCTGTAGCCATAACGAGTAAAATCCTGTTTTGCCCGTTTGCAATAGCTTCAACAGTTCTATTGATCGCTATTTGCTGGTAGTAACGAGGTTTTCGACCTGAGCCATCGAAATAATAATCTTGCGAAGCAATTTTTTCGGAAGTAGGAGTATTAATTCCCTTATACTTCTTGTATTTCTCCCAAAGCTGCTCAGGGGTAGGAAAATCATCAATACCTAGTTCGGATTCTATATTGCCCTCAGTTGCGGTTCTATCGTGGAATAAGAAACCATCACCATTACTGCTAAACACGCAAGGAATATCGAGGATTTGGGCATAATCGAGTGCCTGCTGAATTCCCGCTCTAACGGAGTGATTATTATCCTTGGCCTCAATAATGGCAATGGGGATATTGGGTTTATAATACAGAACATAATCTGCACGTTTTTTAGCCCCACGAGCGGTCAATTTCCCTCTAACGTAAATTTTACCATCAGTAAACGTTACCTCCTCTAAAAGTTGCGTAAGTCTATCCCATCCCGCCTTTTCCACTGCCGGAGTAATAAACTTAGTACAAATATCTCGTTCAGAAAGCGTCTTCTTGTCGATCATAACAGAAAATAATTAGCGAAAAATACGAAATATTGGGGGAAACTATATGCAAAAAAGTGATTATGATCGAAAATAAGATGAAAAGCACTATTTTCGTTAATGAAATAACCAATATTATAAAGCATAAAATATCATCACTTTACATAAAATAAATCATTCATGAAATATTTCAAACTTTCCAAGATTAAAAGTTTTAACGAAGAAAAAAAAATTGAATTTGCCCCGATAAACCTATTAATCGGACCTAATGGTTCAGGAAAAAGTTCTCTAATAAATGGGTTATTATTAAGTAAAACAATAATTAATAATCAAACTGCTAGAATAAGTTCAGGCTGGCAATTTATCAATGGTAAACTTAATAATGCATCTGAAATATTTCCTAAATCTTACAACAAAATACAATTAAATAATCGCATAAGTAATCCGACAAAAAATAACTTTGTTTTCAATGAAAAATACATTAATTTAAATTCAAAGAAAAGAGAATTTAGTTTAGCATTTCCAATTGAACTTAGTTTTTTCCCAGACAATTTTGAATTGAAAATCACTTATAGTTTAGATAAATTAAACAATTCAAATATTAAAAGCCTTGAAGTATACAATGCAACAATAAAAAAGCCGTTGTTTAGTATCAAATCACAAGAATTAACTGACAGTGTCACAACAGAGTTATTCTTTAATACCACCCCAAATTCAAATAAGGCAGACTACGAAGATATAGTTTATAAAATTGATTTGAATTATATTATCAAATTTCTCGAAACAACTAAAAAGGCAATAGAAGAAAAACCAAAAAATAAATCAAAACTTGGTGGTGAATTAAAAGATCCTCCTTTAGATGCATTATTATATATTGAAGAAGTACAAAAGAAGGAAAACGAAGAATTTCAAGCATCCTTTTTTAATGGATTCTATGAAACTAAAATTTCTTGGCTTAATACAGAAAATGGCTCCTCAAAATCATTTGATCCACAAATTTATAGTTTATATAAACCTCTTGAATCACAAAACTTTTTTGAATTTACAAAAATTGGTGATGATGATTTAGATTCGTTTAACGAAAAAACAAAAAATGCACTATTATTCGAAATGGAGCAACAATGGATTGAAAAGTTAAAAAACGGCATTGCAATCCCATATGAGAAAAACAATCTCTCAAATCATTTTAACTCCTCAATAAATGGTGATACTCCCATAATATCTAGTGATGTTTTTGAACTTCTAGGTATAGATAAACTTTCAATGTTGAATTTAAAATGTGAAGGCACTTCAAAATTAAGATTTGTGATTTATACTCTATTGTTTGAAAATATTAATAATGCACTTTATAATTTGCAAGGTTTAATTAAGGAGATTATTTATGTTCCTCCTTATAGAATTAGCAACAAACAGCTAATGGCATCAGATATTGATGTTGTAACTTTGATTAAAGACAAACTTATTGCTTTGCAATATTATAATGGATGGGAGGAACCAGCAGACTTTTTTGTAAATTATTGGTTGAAAGAATTTGGAATTCATGAGAAAATTAAGTTTAATTCCACAAGCTCTGTATTAGAATTTCTTGATGAAAATATGGCTTCAGGGAAATCAAATTTAGTAGAATTAGGATTTGGTATAAACCAATTAATTCCTCTTATTTGCTTAGTATCACTTGACTTTCATGACTCGCATAAAAGGAAAGATGACTTTACCGATTTTCAGAGAAATCTATTCTTAATAGAGGAACCTGAAGCGAATTTACATCCTAGTTTTCAGTCAAAATTAGCTGATATGTTTATTGATTGTGCAAGTAAGTTTGGGCATCAATTTTTGATTGAAACGCATAGTGAGTATATGGTAAGAAAATTCCAATATTGGGTTGCTAAAGGTAGAATTAAGCCAGAGGATGTTAATATTTATTATTTTGACAATAAAAATCATGATCCAGCTATAAAAGATGTTGTCATCAAAAGAATTAATATTCTTCGTGATGGATCTTTATCAGAACCTTTCGGAAATGGTTTTTTTGATGAGGCTACTAATTTGCAGTTTGAATTATTAAAAATTAAGAATGCACAGAAAAACTAATGGAATTTTATTTTGACATAGAATTTATTCGGTCATTACCTTTCGTCAATTTTAATAACGAGGAGGAGGAAGAAGTTTTTTATGATTTTAAAAGATTTTTAGCAAGATTAAATGCAAATTGTTATTTGTTTCTTGCTTCTGATATAGAATTCACTGAATTCAATGAAAATCCGTTTTATAAGCTTCTTTTAAATGTCACGGTGCTTAAGTATTTACCATATGAAGATTTGGGGTCAATCTTAAAAAGCGAACAAACTACTGGTTTTAAATACTTCTTTCTAGATCATGTTGATTCCGTATTATCGATTAGAAATGAATATGGGTATTATTGTACAAATTCAAATGATTTAATTTCATTTTGGAAAATAACTAATAGTAGTAGAAATGATTTAAAAAAATTTATTAGCAATACAATTAGTCCTTTCCATTTTTATAATTGGAAGCAACTAAATGAATTTAGTTTGCCAATCAATTCTATAATTATCTCAGATAGATATCTATTTACAGGACATGAAGAAATTAAAAACAATTTATTTCCCTTGTTGATTAATATTGGGCTTAAAGCATTAACCTTACGTAAAATAGATATAGTGATTTTTGGTAAAGAATATTTTGACTTAGCTACCAAAAGGAAGACAAATAAGCATTATACTGGGAACGCAGAATTTGAACTGGCATTTAACACTTTAAAAGAATTTTTAAATGAAAAAATTGGTGTTCAAAACTACAACTTAGTTTTTCTTAGAACAGATTCTAGTTCGACTCCTAAAGATAAAGAATTTCATATTAGGGCGTTAATCACAAATGTACTTGTTCTTAATCCAGGCGGGTCTTTTACGATTTTTGAAAGAGAAAGATTAACGTTGAAAGTTAAAGCTCCTGAATTTCTTGATTTAAATTTTTTCCTTCATTCTGGAACGCGAGGAAATAACATGGAAAATTTAGTAAATCTTAAACGTGCATTTAATTTAATTGCTAATAAACCCGGTGAAGGGGGTGCTATTCGGGTTTTAGTTGAAAACGAAAAGAAATGTAGGTTGTTCAATTAAATTTTTTGAGTCCTAATTGAATCCATTTTATCAATGTTGGCAAAAATACACTTTAAAAATTTCATTGGCTCGTTGGGAAATTCGTTCACGAAAAGAGTTAGGGGTAATAATTCTTATATTCTCGCCAAATGACAATATCAATTTCTCAAGTTCAAAATTGGGTATTACCTTAATACTTGTTTCGAATCCATCTTCCACTTTCTTTATTTGCTTCTGTGTTTGGTGTAGTGGATTTGTTCGGATATAAGCTGCTTGCTTTTCGTCCTTAATATGGAGTTTTATTTCAATCGATTCTCCTTCTCCTCGCGTTACTCCAATAAAATCGGAGAAATAGTCGTCCCAATTGGTATAATCATCAATATATTCTTCTTTCTTTTCACTAATTTCTTTAATGCGATCTAAAGCAAAGGTTTCTATCCTTTTTCTTCCTTCATTTCTACCGAAAACATACCACCTGCTATTAAATTGCTTTAAATAATAAGGATGTAAAATAATTGAGTATGGGAACTCGGACCTGAAGTCCTGATATATTACCTCTAAAACACGTTTATTTATTATACCATTGAATATTGGAGTAATAAATGGCAATCCCTCATAATCCGGGTTACTTTCAAACGACATTACTGACCTATCCATTGACACTAGCCCAAGTTTTGACTCGATAGCAGGAATAACCTCATGTATCCAATCAAATTGTGGATTACCATTAAAACGAGAAAGCACTTGAATAGCAGACTTTAATTGGTTTGCTTCAGTATTACTTAGTGGCTGGTTGTTAATGGAAAAATTAGGATCACTATACCTCAAATACGATGTCCTTCCTTCCTTGTATTTCTCTATGTCCGCCTTAAATACTCTAAATTCCAGATCCTTTAAGTCCTCGAAAAGCGTTGTTTTCCCAATTCCTTTATTATTTGGATCATTCTCAATTAACTCATTATTTACTGCATTTAAAAGATCAACCCACGTCCATCTTCTGCCACGATTGCTTAGACATTTATCGAGGATTTGGTACCTCAGCATAGCATTTTTGTTTACTGGCATATTAGTTCGGATAAGGCGGAATAATAGGTGTTTTCTTTGCTGAACAATTGAACGAAAATACTAATTATTACAGTCAAATTACTTCTATTAGTTCAGATTTGGCGGAATAATAGGTGTTTTCTTTGCAAAGTAAAATGAGAACAATCAGAAATTATTTTCAATCCTTTAACGAAAACGAAACTTACAAAAATTTTCTTCTTCATAATCAATGGAAAGAAAAAAGAACTGAAATTATTAATCGAGACGGGAAAAAATGCAGAAACTGTGGATCTCTCTATTATTTACAAGTTCATCATCGTCAATATCACATAAACAGTAAAACTGGCAATAAAGTAAAGCCTTGGCAATACAACAATAAATATCTGGTAACTCTATGCAAATCCTGCCACGAACTCGGACATAAACACTTTAATATTCAAACATTTCACATTTAAACTAGAATCAACCCAACTCTATATCCATTCACGCATATGAAATTATTCAACAAATTCTTCGGATTGAACTCTAAGCCATCAACTAAACTTTCTACGCCTTCAGTAGAGTTACCAATACAGGATGAAATACCATCTGATTTATTAAAGGACTTGTTTTCTGACAATGAACCTCCTGCCAAAACTATTCCAATGGAAAACAAAACAAGTCGGCTTCAGGAATTCTTAAAAGTTAATTATTCAATACTCGGATTTGGAGATGGCTATGAAAATCATAGCACAGACCTATTGGACCGAAAAATTTCAATTCTCAAATCCGAATTCCGTCAGATTATTGATGAATCGATTGATAAACGCAAACAGGAAGTATTCCAATTGCGCAATCAACTAATCGAAACACGTGGTTTATCCGATAGATTAGTCGAACAACTTGAACTGCGAATTCAAGAGCTGAAAGAAGTTGTTTCGAAATTAGAACGTGAAAAAGAAATGTCAGTCGAAGACGAAGGATTGGTAATTAATGCCGTTCATCAATACCAAGAGGGCTTTTTACGTGGATGTAAAGAATGGCATGAAGCAAAACTATTCGCACAATGTACGGGACTATTTTAACCTTCCTTTTCTTTAAACAAAACTACTATATCTAACCCTTTAATATTACTACTACATGTTTAAACTCTTAACAAAAATTACAGCTGATGACCATAATATGCTCATCAACGATACTCCTGCAAGTAGAAAAAAAGTGGTACTCCTCGCAAATGCGCTTTTCGTACCCGTTTTACTTTGGTTTTTTAGTGCATTTGCTATTGCAATTAGACTTTTTGAAACTTCTATATTCAATGGACTAATTGCAGGGTTAATAGCTACTGTATTCATTTTCATTATAGACAGGTCAATCCTCATATCTAATGGGAACAAATTTATTACGGCATTCAGAATTGTTATGGGCTTATGTATCGCCACAATCGGCTCAATAATGGTTGACGAATGTATTTTTCATGATGATATCAACCACCAATTTGAGGCGAATAAAGAAAATTCAATTCAGGCAATAAAAGACAGCATAAATTCAAAATACGCCATGCCTTTAGCCCAATTAGCAGCAATACAAGAACAAAAGAGCCAAATATGGAATAATGGGATTCAAGATGCGAAAAACGAAACTGATGGAAAAGGCGGCAGCAATCAGAGAGGTGTAGGCAAAATTGCGAGTGTTAAACTTAATTTAGCTTCATTACAACAGGCTGATTATATTGAAGCAAAAAACAATAGGGATTCCTTAATTCAAGAAAAAAATCAGACGTTACAACGAGCTGAAAATAAAATAAATAGCTCGTATGGGAAGGCAATGCTTTTACATAGGATTGAAGCTCTTTTCGAACTTGTATTAAGCAACAAAATAGTGGCTTTAATTTACTTTATTTTCACTATTTTTATCTGGTGCCTTGAATTCATAGTTATACTATTCAAAATTAACTCAGCAGAAACAAACTACGAAAAAAAGATTCGTATGATTGAAAAAATAGGTTCTTCTCGTATTGATAAATTAGTGAGAATAGATAATGAATGGTATGAAGCAGGACGTGGTCATAATTCAACACAAGAAGTACGTAGTAGTATAAACAAAAAGTCTCCAACTATTTACAATTAAGCTTTATAGGAATCATGATAAATTTTATCACATTAGAAAACTACAGAAATATTTTAAACAAAAAACAGTTTAGAATAAAGCCCATTACTTTACTTGTTGGTCCGAACAACTCGGGTAAAAGTTCACTTATCAAATCTTTATTGCTACTAAAAGATAATTGTGGTGATTTTGAAAATTTAATATTCCGAAATGGAATTCATAAGCTTGGGAACTTCAATACTCTTTGCTCTAATACCAATAAAAATAAATCAATTGCATTTGAATTACCCTTTTTCTTATTTGGCTCTGACACAATAAGATTAATTTACCAGGGCAGAAAAAACAGTATAAACAATGGACGACTAATTGAACTTTGCATATTTAACTCTAAAAATAATGTAAATTTTTTAAAAGTTGAAAAAATCGAATATGCAGCAGATAGTAATTCCATAGTCAATTTTAATTGGAAAATTAACTATTTGTCAATATACGCCTATTTTATGAATAATAAACATTTTAATAGTACACTTTTAAATGAAAGCAATTTCCTAACTACAGATTGGGAAAAACTCACAGACCCACATAATATTAAATTCAACTTTGATTTGCCTATTTTTGATTTTAAATTACCTACAGACGCAAAAACAAATCATCCATTTAAAAATTTTACAAACGGCGATATTGCTTTCTTGGAACTACTAGTTATTCAAAAAACAAGTCATAACCCAAACCCAGACATTGCAAACCCTTCAATTTTCACAGAACTAAGAAAATTAATTTATGACGACTATAGAGGAGAATCCGGAATTGCAAGCATAGCAATAAATGAATTTAAATTTTTATACAAGATTTCATCAATAAATCCAACCCCGAATGGTAAAGCCTTTTTTGAAATGATTATTAGCAACATCGATTTCGCACTTAAATCGTTACAAAGAGATTTAAACGGTCTCTATTATTTAAGCTCGACATCTGCTCGTCAAGAAAGAATACATACTGAAAAAGATGGAATTTATTTCCAAAATATTCTTACAAGATTTCTAGAATTGCCGGAATGGAAGGATAGGGAATACCTAACAAAATGGATGCGTAAATTTGAACTTATTTCTAGCTTCGAAGAAGTTCAAATTAAAAACATAGCTCAAGCAGGATATGAAATAATATTGAAAAACAGTAAAACTAATACTGAAACAAATTTAGCAGATTGCGGTTTTGGTCTTACACAAGTTTTAACATTATTACTTGAATTCGCCATTGATGAAAGTAAGCAATATTTAATTGAAGAACCCGAAGCGAATTTACATCCAGCATTACAATCGAAATTAGCTGAATTATTTTGCTCAAATCTGACAGGACGTAATTTTATTATTGAAACACATAGCGAATATATGGTTCGAAAGTTTCAACATCTTGTTGCAATGGGCGAGTTAAAACCTAATGATATCATCATACATTACTTTTGGAAAGATGAAGACAAAGCGTATTCAAAACAGATAAACATATTACCTAATGGACAATTATCCGAATCATTTGAAAAAGGGTTTTATGATGAATCAGATAATATAGCATTGGACATATTTAAATTACAAAATTATCAAAATAATTAACTATGGACATTTTTGTAACCGAGAAATTTATTGATTATCTTAGTAAAAATGAGGGATCTTCGAATTACAATAATGAATATTCCATTTCTAAATCTTTAATAGAAAAACTACTACTGTCTGGATTAGAAATTAAAACTAATATGCCTAGTAGTTATATAATTAATGAATTTAACAGGACAGGCAACAAAGATTTCAAAAATTTCAGAGAAGCATTCATCCATTATTTAGTTAAAAAAGGCAACTATTCCTTTTTATCATTCCAAGAGGACTTAAAAATAGAAAATTATCAATCCTACTATTTCTTAAATAACTCATCATTAAATGAAAGTAATTATGGAGTAGCTGCTATTAGTGAAAAAAAAGAAATTAGAAGTTTTTTTGAAAAATGCACAGTAAATTCAATATCAATAACTGATAATTATGACCTAATTAAAGATGCAACTCCTCCTTGCAGTGCTATGTTAATCAATGACGCATATTTATTTTCAAATGACAAAAATAAATTGGCCAACCTAGTTAAATTAATTGAAATTTATAAAGACAATAGTTTGTGCATTCCTTTTCACTTAACTGTCTTGACGAAATACACTTATCAAAATAACAAATATGTTAGTCCTACATTTATGGAAAAGGTTGTCGAAACCTTAAATTGCATTAAAAATTTGAAATTTGAAATATTACTTAGTACTAAATTACCTTTGGATGACCGACTAATTTTAACTAACTATACAAAGGGTAGTATTGGTCATCCTTTTGATGATCGGCCGACACTTTTCAATCAAAATTTTTTGGGCACTTCAAATAATATCCTCAGAGATTACAAAGATTACTTTGATAGTTTATCAAAGTTTAATTCATTTATTACAGATTGTCCTGATAAAATCGGACAAATAATCACAAAATATAATAATGGGTTGTTTCAAAACAGGTTGTTTCAAAATGTAAGGTAATAAATATTCAATACAATTTATTAAATTTTAATTCATTATCTCGATTTAAAAATATGGATTGAGTTCGGGCTTGTAGCTTTAATTGAAGGGCTATTGGCTTCAGAAACTATATACTCCATAATTGATCCCATATACTTACTTTCCACGATCTCTAATTCATTGTATATTTTCTCGAAATCCCAATTTAATTTCCCTGTCGCCGAGAAATAGAACTGTTCCTGTTTTTCATTTTCGATAACAACTGTGATACAAGATTCCCATCCTTTTTGCGGCGAAGATGCTGTATTAATAAAACCACTAACTCTAATGATGTTTACTCCAAATAATAGTGGGCAAATTATTTTCTGACTTTTATCAACGCATTTATAATTATAACGTAAATGTTTATTACCCCAACTAGTGACTTCTTCGCTTATTAATTCGGAGATAAAATAAAATTGACCATCCGGCAATGCTAGGATTTCTTCTAAGGATTCCTTTATTGTAATTGCGCCAGTTTTAGATACTCGATAAAAGTGAGGATCCTTATATTTCTTTTCGCTTATGTACATAATTTCAATTTTTGTAAGTAAGTAGCTTATTGGCTCTTTGAAAGCTATAAAAGGTTAATAACTCTCCTTGTGTTTTTATTGCCCTATTATTGCAAATTTTACTACCAATGATCATGATCCCTTACATATTCATTAAACGTAATTAGTGGTCGTTCCGGTTTATCATCATCATAAAAATTTATTTCTTCTTCACTATTTTCACTATCTTGATTTTCTCGCAATGAAGGGTCATTAATTAAACTAAGGATTTGCGGAATTTGTTCTTTTGAAGACAACCAAATGAAATTTGAAGTATCTTCAATTGAACTTCCGTCCTCTAAATTTCTTACTCTAATGCCGCTTAAATAAAACACTTCTTTTACCACACCTGTAACTTTAACAGCGGTAGGTTTCCAATCATTATCAATAAAATGGTACAATATAAATTCAGTCATCATTTGGCAACTATTTTTAATATCTCAATTTTATTCTAAAACTATTCAGAAATGCTAAATATATATTTTAATTTATTAACTATAATAGCACTTTCCGCACTAGAATTTCTCCTGAATAATCAAAAGTATTGTATTTGAGCAATAATTCCAAATAAATTCTTATTATAAAAGATTTTTATTACCCATTGTTTAATTTAAATAATAAATTTACTTTCGATAAAACTCGCTTTCAATTTGAAACCCCTCCTCCCCACCCTAGCAGCAATTATATGTTGCACCTTCTTTTCCCTCGCCGACAACCTCCCTGCCGAGGTGGATACCGGTATTTACTCCAACACAATCGATACTAATTATCATGTTCCTACCTCGATAAGACGTTCTTTAAAGTCGGCTTTTGATGATAGCTTGGTGAGGTATCAAATTAGTGGTGCTTATTACCCGAACCCTTATTACCCGAACCAAGATGGCAACGGGATGCATTTTGGTAAATGTATGGGCTTATGGTTGGCGAATATGACGGATAGCACGATCATTATTAATATTGATTGCGGTACACAGCTTATTCCATTGGATTCATCGCTGCAAACTATGATTGTGACTAAATCATTGGCTTTTGAAGTCCCGCCGCATTTACAAATGTCGAGGATCTTTGATGCTATGTGCGGACAAATTCACGATGGTCCTCCAAGGCTGGATTCCCCATATAGCGTGGGAGAGCTTGCCGACTCTAACGTCATAAAAATTGCTTCCTATCTTAATTTACACGATATTCAAAATGTGGCCGGACAACATGCAATGTGGGCTTATACCGATAAAATCGGTATTGAGGATATAAAACCTTATGGCATGGATAGCCTTTCGTTAAAAAACACAATTGAAATCTTAAATAGTGTCCATGTATATACCAACTTAAATCCGGAACCCACTTCACAAACAGCTCTTCCCAATGAAGAAAATGACACCTACATTGTAAAGAAATGGTATGTATATACTGCCGGAGGAGTATTTGCACTATTACTAATTGTCATTTTCGTTGTTTCGACAAGAAAAAAAACAAGCTGAGCATGTCAAACAGTCCATTGGAATTAGCAACCTCCATCATGCAAATGTGGAACGAAACGAATGTATTTTATATTCAAGATAAACTTCATAAAAACTGTCGTTATGGTTCGCAATGGGTACTAAATGACTTAGAAGGCGAATTAGAAATCATGGTCTATTTAGGAGGGAAAATGCAAACCATGAAAACGTCAATCGCCAACAAAGAAACAAGCGTTTCCGCAGCGCTGGCATGGCATCCAAATTACGATAATACTCCATGTATCATTCTTTCACAAACCACAAACGGAACAACTACAAAAGTTCTAATTGAAATTAAATCAAAAAACGGTCTAATCACCGATATTGATATATGTGGGGTGCCGAGGGCGGATATGGCGAAGTTGATGTGAATTGAAAATTTATTGAAATGAAAATGATGTGTAATGCTGCGTTATCCTTATTTCAATAATTTTATTAGTTCCTCAACATACAGTTCACTTTTACCTCCGCTATATGGCCTTGAAGTAACAATAATCAGCGTGTTTTTGTATTTTTCAATAGATTGAATTATACCGTTGGAATCCTTTATAAAAGAAACTTTCGAAGTGCCGATTTTATTTCTAAACGGCTCCCACCAAGGATCATTTGTTAAAACAATACAGAATCTTGGTTTTAATTCATCAAGTTCCTTTTTAACAAGTTCAATCGAAATTTTCTCTTGCCATTTGCATTCAAACTCATCGGGGTTTTTTCTTTCTGAAGGGGCTATTTTGTACAAATTAGACCAAACTATTTTTTTAGACCAATCCCATGAGTTATAATCATAATTATAATACTTTGAGATTAATTTATATGTTACATTCCAAAAAAAGGAACGGCATGCGGAATATTTTATCTCGGGATAAAACTCCTTCTCTTCCTTGGTTACAATGTGCGTTTTATACGTAGAACTACTCCAATATATGTTTATCCAATCTAATGGTGTATGGCCCTCAAAATATCCATTGGAAAAATTCTTGGCACACTGTGTCAATTCATCAATGTCTACTTTATCAGTAATCTGCGGAGTCCATCCTTTTATTGACTGACCATATACAATAAAATCACATTCCTTTTTGTCTGTAATTCCAAAAGAAGGATAAAAAACATCATATTCCTTTGTCCCTTCGTTGTTCTTTTTGAAGACTTCGATATTTTTTTTGAATATTTTATCATAGTCTTCAGAAAGTAGACAATAATTGCCTTTTGAGTTATTGTTTGACACTTTTAATTTCTTTAATATTACTTTTTTGCGATTGAGAATTTATATTTCGCTTGAAAATACATTTTATTGATTAACACACTTTCTTTAATACTCCTCGATTCATAAATCTATTTTTACTTAAACAAAAGAATTAGAAGGCCCAGATTTATCCCAAATGCTATTCCAAAATTTTGCCAAACTTTTTTTGTTTTCATTTGATTTGCTTGATCGCTATATCCTCGTTTATAGTCATAGTTTTTCATTAAAGTAGCATTTGGAAAATTATAATTGTATTCTTTGGGTGGCGTCATTGAGCAACTAATAGCTGGTATTAAACCAGCAAGTGGTGATAAGAATATTGTTGTCACAAATGTTCCTGTGCTGGCGTTTTTATATCCTTTATAATTATAAAAAGCGTCAAATACTCCAAGTTCATAGAAATTAGTGTCCTTGGCTGTAGGATTTCTTTCAATAGAACTATTAATTGAATTGTTGATGAATATATCTTTAGTCCCGTTTGCATAACGAATAATCAGCACTTCATTTTTGTCAACTGTATAAATAGGCCCATCTAAATTGTCGAATCGTCGATACATTACCGAAGTCTTATTGATTTCGAAGATCTTCACTTGAATATCTTCTCCGGTTTTTAAAGTTAATAAGTCTTGTGCACTTAAACAAGAACACAAAGCCATTAAACAAATCAATAGTAAATATGTTTTTTTCATGGAATTCTTTAATTTCTATTTTGGATAAATATTTCTAATGGATCTTCGCTTACATTAATGCTTCCAAAAATCTCCAGTACTTTTATAACGATTATAAAACTTTTCGGGACTCTTTATTTTGATGTATTTCACTTTTAATTGGGATTTCTGGCCACAAAATTCGTCGTAACGTCTACCGGTAATTTCATTCTCAGTGAAATTACTTATTTCAGAAACATAAAAATGATTTTTAATTATGACTGGCGCTGCAACTCCTTCGGTATTGTATTTGATGATATTGGTAAAAACCAAAGGGCTATTGGCTTCTTCATAGATTTTGCTACTCCCTGCCCCCTTTGATGGATATTTTAACAATTTACAATCTCGTATAAGATCATTGTTAATTGCATATCCTTCAATTCTTTTGAATGTGTGTGATGGAATTGAAATGACTTTATTCTCAACATAAGATGTTGCTTGTCCTTTTCCGGAAACACTATTCTTTGTGTTTGCAACACCAATCCCTGAAGCTATCAATGCACCGGCACTACTGTTTCCAAGATTCAATGATGAATATCCAAAGGAGGACGAAGATGATGACCCTGCAAATCGCGATTCAGTAAAAACTCTGTTTTTATAATAATCAATAGCCTCATCATTCAATACAAAATAAGATTCGTCCATTAAAATTTCAATAGTCTTATCCGATTTGTTATAAAACTTAAAGCTAACGTCACCTCCTTTCGCCCACAAATCGTAATAGATTATACAATTAGCATCTTCATAGTAAATGCTGTTGGCTTCTGACTTCAATTGCGTATCAGGCGTAACTTTGTATACTTGGTAGAAATTAACGGGAGAACAGGAATTGAGTAAAACTATTAAAAAAAGTAAAAGTGTGCTAGGTATATGGCTTATTGCTTTCATGATCATATTTTAAAAAGTAGTCGATTATTTAAATTTTTCCCAGACTTTTGATTTTTCCCACAATGTAGAAACTTCTGTTGGCAAACTACCAATTTTTCCATAATTAAGTAGACGTCTATCTTCAGTTATTTTCAGCTTCTGAATACCATTTGAATTATACGCTGGTGCGCAATAGTATAGCAACAATTGTTCAGCTCTATCAATTAATGTCTTTTCATCTTCCTCGCTCTCTACCCCTTCTCCATATTCATCAACGACAGTTCCAGTGTAAATCGTTACTTCGTCATATTCATACTTTATCCAAACATCATCGTGCGCAGATATTCTATTTATAAAATTATCATTGGTTTTACCTATATACAAAAGCACATTTCTTCCATAAATAGGATGTGTACCGTAAATTTGATACACCCCTTTGTTATTGTCAATTGTGCTATTTGTTTTAAATGAATCCACCTTATGGGGTCCCGACCATAGTAAATGAATTACGTTTGATTGCTGTTCTTTGCTCATAGGAGTTGTCTAAAGGGTATTTTAAAAATTGCTAATAATATTTATTATGAAGAATTAACCCCACAAACCTAACCCTCCCACCCAACTTTTCCAAACTTTCCACCAATTATCATATTAATATAAACCCTTAAAATCACCAGGAAACATGCATAAAGCGATTAAACATCCAAAAATCGCCCCTATACAGCCCCTAGGACGTGCGATTAGCCGGAGTTAGGCATATTTGGCTTGCTTGGGAATTCGTGTTTCCTAGGGCTTCTATTGCTTGGCAGAAGGACTTCTGCTTTCAACGCTTTAACTTATCTCAATTCAGGAACATCTTGTATCCTGCGTCTTGCTCCTTGTATCTTTCTTTCACCAACTCCTATACATTCCTAATCTCATCTCAAAACTGAAATCAAAAATTTTATTTCTAATAAAGAAATTTCTTTCTTTTTTGGGACTGCTTACTTCACGAAGGGTTTCTTCGAGTTTTTTGAGGTCGTTGGTACAGAGCTTGATTTGCTTTTCGGGATTCCAGATTCTTAATGTGTAGGCATTGTCGACGAATTTTCTTATGAAATTATATTTGGGCTCATATAATAGTCTTGCTTCTTCGTTTTTTAGTTCGTCAAGTTGTTCTCTTAAAACTTTGATGTAAATTTTTATTTGTGCTTCTGTTAGTTCATTCAAACGATCAGAACTATCTACTATCAATTCTTGCTCTAATGATAGTAAAGTAAAAAGATCATGGTCGTTGTAGGCCTGGTTGACCTTCTTCATGAATTCTTCTTTCTTTAGCCGCTCTGTTTCATCTTGCTCTAAATCGGGATGTACTTGCTTTGCTAAGTTTTTGAAAATCGTACTTACATTTTTTTTCTTCGCTTCTTCTATTTCTTTTTGCTCTGCTTCTTTCTTTAGTTCTTTCTTGCTTTTCCGTGGACCAGTTCCTTCAAAGTGTGCCTTTTGTTTGGCTTGGTTGAGACGGTGGATTAACTCCGCATTTAGTTCTTCCTCCGACATAAAACCATTCAAGTTGCTTATGTCAACATCGTAACCTTGTTGCAATTGTTGAAACTTGAAATCAGCTAAAAACTCTTCAAATTCTTCTTGATCAAACTCTCCTTCTTCCTCTTCATCCTCTTCATCTTTACTTTCACCTGCATATAAAATTCGCAATTCATCAAAAATGTTATTCAAATATCCATGATCTTTTTCGGTTAAATTTTCACCCCAGGTTTTGATCAACTTAAATTCATTGAATAAATAGAGGATAAAGATTTCGTCCTTTTTATGCGCTTTCCTTTCGTTAAACGTTCCCCAAAAGACCGAAAACAACTTGATTCTAACCTCAACTTGATTGTCAATAATTGGTCGAAGATTAGCTTCCGCAAATTCTCTCTTACTCTCTAGCAACGCCTTCGTTTTCACATACGATTCTTTGGCTGCTTCGATTTTTAACAATAAATTATTGAACGTCGCTTCTTCTTTCGATAGCTCTCGGTCTTTTTTTATTATGGGAATGATTTGAGACATTTTTTTGATGTTTCTTATTGCTTCGAAAGGCGTTTAAGGAATTAAACTATTACTAATTCGACATGATAAAATTACGCTAATTATTTAAATCAATTTGAACACCCTTGAAAATAGTTGTTAGTTTATATAACAGGGCTAACGGAAGCATTCTGGTATTTGTTGAGTTGCTTTTTCAATTAGTTTATTCAATGATAGAGATTCAGTATAAAACATAATACTTATTCCAACGCGCTACTATTGAATAGTCGAATAAAAGATTAAGTTTTATGGAAACTTTTTAGGTATTTAATTCTGTTGTGGATCCCATTTTAATGCACACCTACAGCGTGCCGTGGGTTACCGTTATGGGTTAAGTTACAATAAATCGCCCCTACAGGGCGAATAATCATAAAACTTCAATGCCAAGAATAATTCGTTTTAACCGCAAAAATTTAAGGAGGACGTTTCGCTACGAATAGAGATTTTGATATACCGTTCAACAATAATAATATAACTAGAATCTAATTTATTTTCGGTAATTAACAAAGATTAATCAATTCATTCATTGTGGTAAATAATATTTAAATGGGATTGCAATTTCAGTATGTCAACCAATGTTAAAGACTAACATTATTCATCCTTTTCCCATTGTATTTTTACAGCTGAAATATTGTCGAGTTCAAGTCTGGTGGATGCAAGTATTTTGAATCCGCATTTCACATAAAAGGGTAATGGTGAAATATAGGGTTGTCCATTTTTTTTGTTATCGTTGTTATGGTCAATTACCCATCCGTTTAATACGGATTCACTTTGTTTTATCGTTTCTATCATTGAGCGTCCGATACCTCGGCCTTTGATATTTTCTTCTAGAATTATTGCAAACCACTTTTCGTTATCTCTCAAAAATGTGAATGCCCAACCCAATATCGCATCCGAATTATCAAGCAATAAAAAATGTTTCGTGTTGGTTAAAGCCGACAAGTAATTCTCAAACGCCTCTAAATTCTTATGAGAAAGTCCTTCGGGATATGCATTATTCCATAGTTGCAATAATTGCTCTTTGGCCGAAGAATTTAATTCCGTTGTTTGAACTATTCTCCAATTATTTTCCATTCTCAATTTTCAGACATTTTAATAGTCATAATAATTTGAATCATTTTCTTTGCTGTGTAAAATACTTTAGATATTGATTTGCAAAAATCAAATATTATCGTTCGCAGATTACTAATTATACTTTAGAAAGCGTTCTCTTTCTGTGCTCTAATCCCCATGCTACCATCGAATCGAGTACACTCTTAATACTTCTACCGGAGTCGGTAAATTCATATTCGATTGTCACAGGTACTGTATCGTGAACAGTTCTTTTTACGATTCCGTTTAATTCGAGCTCACGAAGTTCTTTCGATAACATGCGAGGAGTAATCCTAGGAATTTCTCTTTCTAGCTCTTTAAATCGCTTTTTACCAAAAATTAATGATGCCATAATGGGCAGCTTCCATTTGCCCGTTAAAACGTTCATGGTATCGTTTACAGCCATGACAAATGAATTGGGACATTCCTTTATTACATTGATATCAATTTTTGCTTCCTTCTGCATTTCTTTTGATTTAAGTTTCGAGTGGCACTATACTAGAGTATACCGGGAAAAGCCGCTATACATTAGTATACTACTATCTTTTGTATAGCAAAGATAGCATAATATTGCAGCATCAAAAAAATAAACAGATGAAAAAAAATAAAACGATTTATTGGATTACTACAATTTTAGCAATGTTAACTGGTGCATCAACTGCATTTATGTATTTCACTAGTCCGAAATTTATTGAAGGCTACAGACATTTAGGTTACCCTGATTATTTCCGTATTGAACTGGGAATAGCAAAAATTATTGGAATGATGATTATATTATTACCAATGGTGCCCGCTAGAGTTAAAGAATGGGCCTACGTTGGCTTTGGAATTACTTTTATTTCAGGAATCATTTCACACGGAATTGTTGACGGACCAAGCGTTGCGTTCTTTCCAGTGATTCCATTGGTGTTTCTAATCGTTTCTTACATCTACTTCCACAAAACGAAAACAGCTACGCTATCTTAATTTCAACAACGCAAAGGTTTCTTGATTCAAGAAAAAAT
>Ga0255345_1003324_pt1 | contig 18884 bp, 11 predicted proteins | sample wastewater_treat_6_FD_192415 | JGI IMG/M metagenome (GOLD analysis project Ga0255345, IMG submission 192415) | Wastewater microbial communities from Lulu Island WWTP, Vancouver, Canada - plant20 | ecosystem: Engineered > WWTP > Wastewater > Unclassified | place: Canada: Vancouver, British... | reverse complement strand
TAAGACAAATGCTTGCACCACACCTTCAGGAGACTATGGTCTGTGCCGTCTCGACAGCAAGCTGAATTGCATATGCAGTGACAAAGATTCTGTTGTGCAGGATCCATGTGTCATAGGCAATAACCCGCAGTGTGAACCAAAGGATTGTGTGACCGAGGAAGGTTTACCTGGCAAGTGCACAAGATATAAGGAGGGGTTTTGTTACTGTGAACCTGAAGAAAATCCAGTGGATCCAGATAAAGACCCTTGTGGTGAAAAGCTGAATCCAGAATGTAAACCTGAAAGATGCCCGATGGCCAACGGGAAAGAGGGGATCTGCATAATGGTTGCCGCCGAGTGCATCTGCGATGAGCCGGAGGACCCTAAGGACCCATGTGGTGAAAAGCTGAATCCAGAATGTAAACCTGAAAGATGCCCGATGGCCAACGGGAAAGAGGGGATCTGCATAATGGTTGCCGCCGAGTGCATCTGCGATGAGCCAGAGGACCCTAAGGACCCATGTGGTGAAAAGCTGAATCCAGAATGTAAACCTGAAAGATGCCCGATGGCCAACGGGAAAGAGGGGATCTGCATAATGGTTGCCGCCGAGTGCATCTGCGATGAGCCAGAGGACCCTAAGGACCCATGTGGTAAGGAGCTGAATCCTGAATGTAGGCCTGACAAATGCACGATGACCAACGGAGTTGAAGGAATCTGCACACGGACAGATGCCGGCGACTGCATCTGCGACGAGCCAGAGGCCCCAACTGACCCATGTGGCGCAGTGCTAAATCCAAGGTGTTCGCCTGAAGCATGCAAAATGGCCGATGGAACTGATGGAATTTGCAAACTGAACGCTGCCAACGACTGCATCTGCGATGAGCCAGAGGACCCAACCAACCCATGTGGTTCAGTGCTAAATCCAAGGTGTTCGCCTGAAGCGTGCAAAATGGCCAATGGAACTGAGGGAATCTGCAAACTGAACGCTGCCAACGAATGCATCTGCGATGAGCCAGAGGACCCTAACGACCCATGTGGCTCAGTGCTAAATCCAAGGTGTTCGCCTGAAGCATGCAAAATGGCCAATGGAACTGAGGGAATTTGCAAACTGAACGCTGCCAACGAATGCATCTGCGATGAGCCAGAGGACCCAACCGACCCATGTGGCGCAGTGCTAAATCCAAGGTGTTCGCCTGAAGCATGCAAAATGGCCAATGGAACTGAGGGAATCTGTAAACGGACAGATGCTGGCGACTGCATCTGCGACGAGCCAGAGGACCCTAACGACCCATGTGGCTCAGTGCTAAATCCAAGGTGTTCGCCTGAAAAATGTGAATTGGCCAATGGCGATGTTGGGATTTGCCGTTTGAACGCCAAGGATGATTGTCTATGTGTTGATGATAATCCTTGTGGGGAAGCGCTGAATCCAGTCTGTGCACCCGTTACTTGCCAAATGTCTGATGGCACAAGAGGCAAGTGCCAAGTATCCAAAGACCTCGAATGCCTGTGCGAAGATCCTGGCACCGTACCTGAAGATCCATGTGGATCTATTGCTAATCCTAAGTGCACAGCAGACCCATGTGAGACAACCGCTGGCACGCCGGGAACATGTGAGTACCAGGAACGAATGTGCTTATGTTTGGAAACTACTCAGGATGAACCGTGCTCCGATTTAATCAATCCCAAATGCACACCCGACACCTGCGAAACCGACAACGGATTGAAAGGTAGTTGTGCTACTCGATCTGTGGAACCCATGGGGCCCCAATGTCTTTGCCTAGCCTTACCGGATGCCTGCAAAGAGGCTTTCGATTGTGTGGAACTTGAATGGACTGTCAAATGCTACGGCAGATGGGAATGCGTATCAGGCAAATGCGAACCTACCTGCGAACAAGTATATTGTGGTAACGGTAGCTGCGAACCAGAGTTTGGGGAAAGCAGAACGTCCTGCCCAACAGACTGTGAAGATTACTGTTTCAAAAACGATGACTGCTTAGAAGGTTCCTTCTGTGAGTATCCTGATGGTCAGTGCAAGGCACCTGGCAAGTGCCAGAGAAAACCAGTTAGATGCTCTGATACTAATGATCCTGTCTGTGGATGTGATGACCAAACCTATCAAAACTCGTGCATGGCAGGCATGGCCGGTGTAAGCATTTTGGCTCTAGGCGAATGTCCTTCCCCCACACCCTGATCATGTCTCCGATTTCTAGCCCAGATTTAATGTCATAAGCAGCGTATTTAGCCTCGAATAGGATCAGCAGCATAGTGGACAAATTGGCTTTTGTGCGGATAATTCACTAGCATTACTTCGATGGTTTTTTTGGGAGGAAGATATGTCATTCTCAAGATTTACAAAGCTTTTAATAGTGGTATCCGTACTAGGATTGGGTTGTTCAGGCCCATCGGAACCAACCCTGAACAACGATACCGAGCCAACAAACGACAACGGCGCGGTTGAATCTCGTGAGTGCGGGGAAATCTTAAACCCAACATGCCAGTCAAACAACTGCAAGTTACCATCAGGTGGCTACGGTCTGTGCCACCTCGACAGCAAGCTTAATTGTGTATGTGACGAAAAGGACGATGTTACTAATGACCCCTGCATCCCCATCAATAACCCAAGGTGCGAACCAAAGAGCTGTGAAACCGAGGATGGTTTACTGGGTAAGTGCTCAAAGTTCAACGAAGAGCTTTGCTACTGTAATCCTTCCGAAACTCCGGAGGATCCAGACAAGAACCCTTGCGGTAAGACATTGAATCCCGAATGTAATCCTGATAAATGCAAGATGACTGGCGGGGAAGACGGAAAATGCACCCTGACCGCTGATAACGAGTGCATCTGTGACAAAGAAGAAGGTGAACCAGAACCAGACAAGGACCCATGCGGTAAGACGCTGAATCCCGAATGCAATCCTGATAAATGCGAGATGCCTGGCGGAGAAGAAGGAAAATGCACCTTGACCGCTGATAACGAGTGCATCTGCGACAAAGATGAAGGTGAACCAGATCCAGACAAGGACCCATGTGGCGAAGAGTTGAACCCGGAGTGTAGGGAAGACATATGCGACCTTCCTGATGAAACTAAAGGCTTCTGCCAAATGGATGGGGAAAGTTGCATTTGCGCTCCATTGCCGGATGAGCACCCCTGCGGTGAACTCCTGAATCCGGTGTGCGATCCAGCTGAATGCACCCTTCCAGACAATGAAAAAGGCATTTGCGAGCTTGACTTGGCTGGCGAGGACGAGGCATGCGTTTGCACCAAGATAGACCCTTGTGGAAGAGGCGTAAATGCGATGTGCTCACCTGTTAAGTGCCTGATGCATAATGGCCTAGAAGGCAGATGCGGTAGGTCTTCAGCCCTTGATTGCGACTGCCAAGACTCTAGCGTAATACCTGATGACCCATGTGGACCCATCGATAATCTTAAGTGCGAACCTAACGGCTGTGAAACCCTTGGTGGAAAGCCTGGTGTATGTGGATTACGAGGCTTGGTGTGCAGTTGTGTGGAAACTACACACGACGATGCCTGTTCCAGTTCAGTCAACCCCCAATGTGAACCTAGGACTTGCGAAACCGCGGATGGACTTAAAGGTGAGTGCACTTCTCGATCCGTGGGCATGGTAATCAACAGATGTCTTTGCTCGGCCTTACCAGATTCATGTAAGGAGGCCTTTGATTGTTTGGATCTTGTGTGGCCTATCGACTGCCTTGGCCGGTGGGAATGCAAAGAGGGCACATGCTCGGCTGTATGCGATATAGAGCAGTGTGGCAATGACGAGTGCGAACCTTATCTTGGGGAAAGTCGGACGTCATGTTCAGAAGACTGTGAAGATTACTGCTTCAAAAACTCAGACTGCGGGATAACTGAGTATTGTGAATTCCCTGAGGGTCAGTGCAAAGCACCAGGCAAATGCGAACGTAGACCACCAGCATGCCCTGGGGATTACGACCCTGTTTGTGGATGTGATGACAGAACCTATCCAAACTCGTGCTCAGCAGCACAGCGCGGCGTAAGCCTTTTTAGCGATGAAGCATGTATTAGCACCTTCCCGTAGCCACACTCTTGGCCAAGTGTCTTGACCCCGTGACAGCTAGCAGGCGGTATTACTAGGACCAGCAACCAAAACCAAAATGTATTTTTGACTTTCGCAATCAGGATTCGATAGGATCCGGCTCGCTGTTTTGCGGTTGAGGGAAATATGACATTGGCCAGATTTACTAAGCTCTTTTTGGTGGTAGCGGTAGTAGCGTTTGGATGTTCGGGACCTGCTGAGCCAATCGCGGATAAGGACGCAAAAAAGGACACGACGGTTGAGACCTCAGAGTGTGGAGAGTCTTTAAATCCGATGTGTGAACCAAACTCCTGTCTTTTGGCTTCAGGTGCTGTAGGCCTTTGCCGGCTTGATAGCGAGCTGAATTGTGTATGCGACGAAAAAGAGGTTGTCACCAAAGACCCTTGCATCTTGCTTAATAACCCAAAGTGCGAACCAAAGAGTTGTATCACCAATGATCAACATTTTGGCCAGTGCACGAAATACCAACACAGGTTTTGCTACTGCGCCCCAGAAGAACCTCACATAGATCCAGACTTCAACCCATGCGGTGGCGATTTAAATCCAATGTGTGAAGCAAATCCATGCAAAATGAACGCAGATGAGGACGGAATCTGCATGTTAAATGCTGATAATTACTGTCATTGTGTGAAGGATGAGGAACCAAATAAGGACCCTTGTGGCGAGGAGTTGAATCCTACGTGTGAAGAGACGGCTTGTGAGCTTGATGGTGGCACCGCTGGCAGCTGCAAAATGGCCGGTGATCAGTGCGTCTGCGAGCAGCTTGTGGAAGAAGTTCAGGACCCTTGTGGCGAGGAGTTGAATCCTACGTGTGAAGAGACGGCTTGTGAGCTTGATGGTGGGGGAACCGGTTTGTGCACGCAAACTGGGGGAAGTTGTACCTGCTCTGCTGAGATCCCAGACACAAACCCTTGCGGTATAACGCTGAACCCACAGTGCAGTCCTGTAGATTGCCTGCATGAAGAGGGTGGAGAAGGCACCTGTGAATCGGATGGAGTTAGCTGCATTTGTGTCAGGAAATCAAACTGTGGAGACTACTTCAACCCCTTATGCGCACCAATCAGGTGTCAAACGGAAAACGGTTACGGGGGAAGATGTATTCCCCATGTTAGTGGTGATTGCCACTGCAAAGACGCCATCGTCATACCCATTGGCCAATGTAGTGTTCTAAATAACCCTATGTGTACCAATGAACCTTGTGAGACAGCTGATGGAAGGCCTGGGCTATGTGGTCGCCGAGGACCCGCGTGTGTTTGTTTAGAAAACGGTCATGCTAAGGCATGTTCTGATTCAGACATCAACCCCACATGTGACCCCAGAGGCTGTGAAACCGTCTTTGGATTGAAGGGCAAATGTATCTCTCAAACCTGTGCCACTGGTGACATATGCCTTTGCTTAGCCTCACCAAATTCCTGTACTACAGAGCTCGATTGTCTCGACCTTGAGTGGCGTGAAGAATGTAATGGCAGATGGATATGCCAGTCTAACGTGTGTACTGCTAGGTGTGATGCCGACTGTGGCGACCAGAAGTGCGACCCACTTTTGGGGGAAAGCAGGCTATCTTGCCCACCGGACTGTGATGCTTACTGCTTCAAGAACGAAGACTGCGACGATACCCATTATTGCAAGTTTACTGAAGCCCCGTGCCAATTACCTGGCAAATGCGAAGCTAAACGGTTGAATGAGTGTGGCACCCCAGATGACCGCGTATGTGGATGTGATGGCATCACATATGACAGCTCGTGCCATGCCGAAATGGCAGGAATGAGCATTCGGCATAGTGGCGTTTGTGAAGCCCCCAGAGGTTAGCTTTCCGTAATCGCGAGCCAGCCGTCGATTCGGCGGTGATCTAGGGCGTTAGACCTCCTGTTGATCTTAAGACTCCATCAAACCACAATTGACTTCTGGATTCAGGAGTGGGTAGGATCCCTCTATGCTCTTTTGCTAAGGGGATATGCCTATGCGCAGATTAGTTAAGGCCCTTGTAGTAATGTCCTTGCTCGCTTTGGGATGCCCAGGTGCGGATGAGCCAACGCTCAATAATGACACGCCAAGTAAACCCTTGGAGTGCTCAGATGGTTTGAATCCGACATGTGAAACAAGCTCTTGCACCCTACCCTCTGGAGGCCTTGGCCTGTGTCATCTCGACAGTAAGCTAAATTGCGTATGTAGTGAGAAGACTGTTGTCACTGGGGATCCATGCATCTCGATCAATAACCCGAAGTGCGAGGAAAAGGGTTGTACGACCGAGGACGGTTTGCTTGGCAAGTGCACAAAGAACAAGAATGATCTTTGTTACTGCAGTTCTGAAGAGGGCCAAGAGGATCCAGACAGGGATCCTTGCGGAGAAAAACTGAATCCCCAGTGTTTAGAGATGGAATGCGACGTTACGGACGCCACAAAAGGTACCTGCAAACTTGAAGCAGATGATTGTCACTGTGTGGCGCCTCCGCCGGATGACCCAAATTCAGGCCCCTGCGGTAAAACGCTGAATCCCCAGTGTTTAGAGATGGAATGCGACGTTACGGACGCCATAAAAGGTACCTGCAAACTTGAAGCAGATGATTGTCACTGTGTGGCACCTCCACCGGATGACCCAGATTCAGGCCCCTGCGGTAAAACGCTGAATCCCCAGTGTTTAGAGATGGAATGCTACCTTGCAGGCGCTATAAGGGGTACCTGCAAACTCGAAGTGGATAATTGTCACTGTGTGGAAATCCAGGATGACCCAGATTCAGGCCCTTGTGGTAATGCAGCCAACCCCAGCTGCAATCCAGACCCTTGCAAATTGCCCGATGATACAGATGGCAAATGCGAGTCGCTGCCGCTAGATGGAGTTGGCGAGCCTGTATGCCAGTGCATCCGAAGTGTCATCCCTACCGGGTGTGGAAGCACAGAAAATCCTAGCTGCGAATCTTACGAATGCGACACATATTTTGGGACGTTAGGCCAATGTCAATCAATAGGACATCTCTGCATTTGTGTGGACTCTGCGCTTACCAACGCATGCTCCCAAACGGTTAACCCCGAATGCAGGAGCGACGATTGCACAAACTCGGATGGATTGAAAGGTCGGTGCCTCAGTCGAGGTGGTGGACCCATACAAACATGCGGTTGCGTGGTCTCACCGGATTCCTGCAACGAGAACATTGATTGTGTTGAATATGAATGGCCTGAAGACTGCACTGGCAGATGGGTATGCGAATCAGGAACGTGTAAGGCCACGTGTGACGGTACCCTGTGCGGTGATCAGGAGTGCAGCCCAGAAGATGGAGAGAGCGAGGAATCCTGTGCAGCAGACTGCAACTGCACCGTAGACGCCGAGTGCCTAATCGATAATTCATTTTGCAAATTCCCCGAGGGCCGATGCGAGGGACCCGGCACATGCACTGTAAAGTGGGAATGCAAGCCTGCGAAAGACCATGTCTGCGGATGTAATGGGCAAACCTATGAAACCCGCTGTTTCGCGTATAGAGAGGGCGTAAGCGTTAAGAGCGCGGGCAAGTGTCCAGCCCAATAACAAGGGGTCTGACTTAAAGATAAAATCGAGCCCCAAAAACTGATTTGTAGCCGCTCACCAAAACTGGGTGGTGAATTTGTTTAAAGAATCATTGGATTGACTTTTCTGATGAAAATTCGCTAGGATCGTTGCAATGTCCTTTTTAGAGGTGAATATGTTAACGTCAAGGTTCAACAGGTTCTTTTTGGCGGTATCAGTTCTGGCGCTTGGCTGTCCAGGTGGAGGAGATCCGGTGCTGGACAACGGCACTGGTCAGTCTGTGGAGTGTGGCCAGACTCTAAATCCAACATGTAGTTCAAGCGCCTGTACCACACCCTCAGGACGCAATGGTCTGTGCCATATCGACAGCAAACTAAACTGCGTATGTGGCGACATTGATGATGTGACTAAGGACCCTTGCCTATTGTTCAATAACCCAAAGTGCGAGCAAGTGGAGTGTAAGACCGAGGATGGTCTAGTTGGTAAGTGCGCAAAATATAAGGATGAATTTTGTTACTGCAGCACTGGAGAGATTCCAGATGACCCAGACAGGGATCCATGCGGCGAGAAATTAAATCCCAAGTGTGAAGAAAACGAATGCAAGACCAGCAACGGAGACGAAGGGATTTGTAAACTGACGGATGACGATAAGTGCATCTGCGACAAGAAAGAGGTCGTGGATCCCGATAAAGACCCTTGTGGCAAAACCTTAAATCCCGAATGTAAAGAGGAAAAATGCCAACTTCAAGATGGAGGAGAAGGCATTTGCAAGTTGGTTGGTGAGAACTGCCTATGTGGCGAGGCGCCAATGGAAGACCCTTGTGGAGCTATAAATCAAAGCTGTGAGCCAAATGAATGCGAACTTGAGAGTGGCGAAAAGGGTGTTTGCCAGGTGGATGGGGATGAATGTGTATGTGGCGAGGCACCACTGGAAGACCCATGTGGAGCTATAAATCAAACTTGTGAGCCAAATGAATGCGACCTTGAGAGTGGCGAAAAGGGTGTTTGCCAGCTGGATGGGGATGAATGTGTATGTGGCGAGGCACCACTGGAAGACCCATGTGGAGCTATAAATCAAACCTGTGAACCAAATGAATGCGACCTTGAGAGTGGTGAAAAGGGCGTTTGCCAGCTGGATGGGGATGAATGTGTATGTGGCGAGGCACCACTGGAAGACCCATGTGGAGCTATAAATCAAACCTGTGAGCCAAATGACTGCACGCTGGAAGGTAACAGACCTGGTAATTGTGAATTGGTGGACCAAGAATGCACCTGCGTCGCACATTTTGTACCACCGGACCCTTGTGGAGCAGATGAAAACCCTGAATGTACAGCACAAGAATGCACCTTGCCTAGTGGCGAGGCTGGCAAGTGCAAAGACGTCGATGGGAATTGCACCTGTGTAAAAGACACTGGACCAGGTGATGAAAATCCATGTGGCGCCGATCTGAATCCCGCCTGTGATGCCGATGAATGCGAACTGGATGACGGAACAGAAGGGGTTTGCCAAAATGATGGAAGCGGCTGTCAATGTGTCAAAAAAACAGACCCAAATCCATGTGGCGCCGATCTGAATCCCAGCTGTGATGACAGAGAATGCGAACTTGATGACGGAACTGAAGGGGTTTGCCAAAATGATGGAAGCGGTTGTCAATGTGTCAAAAAAACAGACCCAAATCCATGTGGCGCCGATCTGAATCCCAGCTGTGATGAAAGAGAATGCGAGCTTGATGACGGAACAGAAGGGGTTTGCCAAAATGATGGAAGCGGTTGTCAATGTGTCAAAAAAACAGACCCAAATCCATGTGGCGCCGATCTGAATCCCAGCTGTGATGAAAGAGAATGCGAGCTTGATGACGGAACAAAGGGAGTTTGCCAAAATGATGGAAGCGGTTGTCAATGTGTCAAAAAAACAGACCCAAATCCATGTGGCGCCGATCTGAATCCCAGCTGTGATGAAAGAGAATGCGAGCTTGATGACGGAACAAAGGGAGTTTGTCAGAGGGATGGAAGAGTCTGCTTCTGTGCTGATGCCACACCCCCAGACCCTTGTGGCCTCAAGTTGAATCCCACCTGTGATGATAGGGGATGTACAACAATCGATAATAAGCCGGGAACGTGTGAAATAGTAGGTAGGCTCTGCTTATGTAAGGCTACGCCTGTCGATCCATGCTCCAGTAACCTCCAGTGCACAAGTGCCGCATGTACAACCAGCGGTGGATTGAAAGGCAATTGCGGCTGGGTGTTTGATATGGGGGGAGGAGGGAGGCTATGTGTTTGCAAGCAAGCTCCGGATTCCTGCCATGAAAACATCGATTGTGTGGACCTTGCTTGGCCTGAAAGCTGCTCTGGCCACTGGGAATGCCAATCAGGCACATGCAAGGCTACGTGTGAGGATACCTCGTGTGGTGATGAGAGCTGTATACCAGAAGACGGAGAGAGCAAGCTATCCTGTCCAAGTGACTGTAACTGCTCCACAGACAGCGACTGTGGCTTATCTTCACAATACTGCAAATTCGCCCTTGGACGCTGTAAAGAGCCTGGCACCTGTTCGATTAAACCTGCATCTTGCGCCCCCAAATTAGAACGGGTCTGTGGTTGTGACAACACTAACTATCAAAACAGCTGCTCGGCAGCAAAGGCAGGAGTAAGCATTAGAGCGAACGGCCTCTGTCTCCTCTGATTCTAGCTTTCCTTTCGATTAGATGATCATAATTTTAGGCCTTAATTGGTGCCTTGGACTTCAAGGGACAGGAGGCAGGGACAGGAGCAGGGACAGGGACAGGAGCAGGGACAGGGTCAGTTTTTCTTGGGGGGTGTCAGGAGCTCTTGGATTCTGACTTGTAAGGCCCTGATTTTAATGCAGTCAATTGAACGTTTGGAGCTTCCAAAGCAGACAGCAGCCTCTTCTGCTGCTACGATTGGCAGCAATTGTGCGAGCTTGGTTTGTGCTTTGCCCCAAAACTGGGAACTTGCTGGAATCTGCGCCAAAAAACCTACACCTTGCTCATAGCGCTTGGCTTCAATGGCGTCTGTACCAGCTTCTAATAAAGCCTGTGCATTAAGCTCATCAGAAATCCTGGCAAGCAGTGATATCGCCTGCTCATTTGCAGGTTCCAGTTCTAACACCTGGGCTATGATTTGGTCAGATTCGTGCAAACGCCCTGCTTCAAATTCCAAGACCGCCCTGTCAAGCATGTCTGTAACGTTTACAGTCGCCTTGACTTCAGGCACCACCGGAGGGGTAACTTGGGTTGAAGGCCCGACCCTCCAATAGATGATTCCAAATATTGCCAAAAGCGCCAACACAATTAGCGCAGAAAGAGCAATAATAACCGGGCTATGGGAACTCTTTATCTCTATTGTACGCTTGGTGATTTCATCAGTTGCTTTGGCCCATGGAACAGGCATCTCAACTCGAAACTGCGCATTTCCAAGCCGAATCAGCTCACCACCAGACAACTCCCAACTTTTCACTTTTAAATCATTGACATAAACGCCATTTGCAGAACCAAGGTCATGTATTTCTGCAACTCCGTTAGTGCGAACATTAATCCTGGCGTGTAGCCTTGATATGGATTCATCCAAAATCACAATATCGCACTCGGGGCCACGCCCCATGGTGGTGTTCTTTTCCACGATTTGGTAACGACGGTTGCCTGCGGCTTGGCCAAGCCCTTGTAAGGTAAATAACGCAGGCCTAGTTGATTCTTTTGGAGGCCCAGACCTGACTCGCAAAGAAAACCCGCCGACACCAAGCGTGTCCCCAACGCGAACTTTGGCGGCCCTTTCAATGGGTACGCCGTTAATGGTGGTACCGTTGGAGCTGTCCAAATCCTCGACAAACAGCTGGTTGTCGACAACATAAAGGCGTGCATGTCGCCTTGATACATTGTCTCCAGATAAAAGAATCTGGCAGTCCTTACTGCGGCCAATGAACAAGCTAGCTTGGTCAAAGGAATACTCGCCAACCAAGCGGCCAAGGCTGTCTTCAACAATCAAATTAAACTTGGTGGCTGGTGGCATCTGGCCTACTACTATTAGCTAATTACGACAGGTTTAGAACCATCCAAGGAAACAACTTGTTTTACAAGAAACTCTCGTTTGTCGTTAGGTTCTAGTTGGATAACACAGTTAACCGCATCACCCACAAAGCGCTTTGCTGATTCGGCGTCCATGTGTGGCGACTGGAACTGCAGTATCGATGTCAGTTTAGAGATGCTGGATTGCCAGGAGTCTGACACCATAGAACTTATGACTCCCCCTTGACCAGACAAGGCCAGACCAACCAAAAGTCGAACATCAGATGTGGTCAGGTCTGGCATGACTACAAAGGAGCCATCAAGCCTAGTAATCAGGGGAATAACCTTGTCTTCCATTAAACGGACCACGCTGCGATTCAACGAGACCACATTTGGCTGATTAGTCAAAAGGTCCCTACGTTCTTCCAGCAGCACCAAACGCTCTTCACGCTTTAGGGATTTAAGAACGGCGCTGATGAATGGTGACTGCCCTCCTCTTTTACAACCAATCACCAAGATTGAGCGATGCTTACTTGTAGCTTCGTTTATCGCATCCAGCGCGGCCTTGGAAATTCGCCCCTGAGTCAGCAGGTCATCCAACGTGTCGCCAGTAACGACAGGTCGGTTTATCACGATGGAAAGATCATGGTCGCAAAGCGGGTATCCCATGATCAAAATCGACGAACCATCTGGTAAGCGCCCTTCGAAGGTGGGGTCAACGGTTTTCTGGCCACCAGCCAAGTTAATCAACTTGAGCACAACTCGATTTAAAGTGGCAAGGCCCGAAAATATCTTGGCCAGTTGATGTACACCATCCTTCCTGGTCACAAAAATCTTGCTTGGCCCATAAACCGTAATAGTTTTGACGGAGTTATCAGCCAAAAGCTCTTCCAGTGGGCCAAGCCCAACAAACTCAAACAGGATATCCTGGGTCAAGGGGAATGGGTCTACGCTGGCAGGGAAAAGGTTCTCTCTCCGAAGCCGATCAATCAGCTTCATGACCGAATCAGAAAGGCTTTGCCACTCACGATCATCAAAATCAGTCTGCAGTGGATTTGTTGTAGCAAATACAAGGTCTTGGGCGCGCTTAGACACCAATTTCAACGCCATCTGATATTCGTCGTTGATTCCGACATCGGCAACCGGTGGTAAAACACGCCGCGGGGCGCTATCTTGTGGTGGCTGGTAGATTGGAACTGGTTTGGGAGCAGGCATAACGCGGGGTTCAGGCTTTGCTTTCCGAATGATTGGAGTAGGCGGTTCAACGACAGGCATAGGTGGCTTTTGCTCGACCACCACTGGCTCCAGCAATTCCGATGGTAGCACCGGCGGAAGATCAATCTGGGATGGTTCATCATCATCGTCGATAACCTCAACATCCAACATAACGTCGAAATCCTCGACAACGATTGGTTCAGGTTCAAGATCAGGAATGGCCTGTATAGAGATCGTATCAGTAATCTCAGACTCAAACTCTTTTGGGGCAGCAGTAGCCGGTTTTAGCACGCCGCCAGCAGGCGCAAGAAGGGCTGTAATAGCAAAATCACCTATTTGGATCTGGTCCTTAGCTTCAAATGGACGAGCGCCACTTATTCTGCGCCCATTGAGCAGGGTACCGTTGGTGGATTTCAGGTCCTCAATGAATAACTTGCCGTCCACCACCCGAATCAAAGCGTGTCTTTTCGATATGTTTGGCTTGGCCAGAACAACGTCGTTACCCCGAACTCGTCCCAAAGAGATCTGTTCTGAATCGAAGTTGAATTCCTGTTCTTTACCGCCCTTTTCCATCACAAGAACTTTGAGCATTTCTATACCCCAAAAGCCGCTGGCTCACACATTTTTTCAGAGGATCATGGGGTTGTCAAATAAGCTTTGGTTAGTATAGGCTTGGCTTGGATTTCGACTGGTGTGTTCATGGATCGAACAGCCTGTGGCTTTTTAGTTGTCATTGTCGTCTCGCTGTCGTTTGGCGCATGTGGACCGTCAATCCAAACAGTGCGAATGGATCCAATGACATTCACGGCTTCGAAAACCGATTCAGGTGTACATGTTGACGCTTTGGATCCCGAGTTTTTGTTTAAAGAGGCCTCTAAAGATTTTGACGACAAGAAATATTCGGACTCCATACGAAAATTCAGCTTACTTATTGAACACTTTCCTGAAAGTGAACTGGCTGTGCCTGCTAGATTTAACCGAGGTTTGACCCATCTGGCTGCCAAGAAACCAAGGGCTGCAAGCTCGGATTTTATTGAGTTTCTGAAGTTGACCAGCGACTCTCAAGACCAAGCTGATGCCTTGTTGCGACTCGGAGAGGCCTCTAATCTGGCTGGCGACTGGAGTCAGGCAACTGATGCTCTTAGGCGACGCTTGGCGATTAAACCAATGACTTTGAATCAAGAAATTGAAACTAGGGCTCGATTAATCTTTAGTCTGCGCATGACAGGGATGTTCAAAGACGCTCGAAACGAGGTTGAAAAGGTGGCGTCATTACAGGGTTTGAACGCTACGCTTCCTGAAATTCAGGCCAATTACTTCGTGGCAATGTCCGCATTTGAGGGTGCTGCTGTGTGGCACGACATATTCAAGAGCATCCGCTTTATTTTGCCAACCGACCGAATGGAAAAGGACCTGACAGACAAGGCGACCCTGTTTTTGAAGGCCCAGGCCGAATATCTGCGCACGATCAGGCTTGGAAATCCGTTTTGGCGGATACAGGCTGGCATAAGTATTGGGCGTATGTATGAGGAATTTTATGATTCGTTACTGTCAGCCCAAACGCCTCCAGAGTTTACCAAGGAACAGCTGGATATCTATATTTCTGATTTAAAGTCAAAGGCTAAGCCACTTCTTGCCAAGGCTTTGGTCACCTATGAACGCAACTTGTCAACTGCCAAGATGTACAGGGGTGGAAACGAGTGGATCGAGGAAATGGAGGCCAGAATCAACCGTTTGAAGGAGATTTTGGAGTCTGATTCGCAACCGAAGTAAACCTCCAGAGGGGAATCGCGTCTTCAACTGATAGATTCGCTACGCGAGTGCGCCTTAATTCAGTCAGGTGCGCCCCACAACCTAGTGCCCTGCCCAGATCCGTTGCTAATGAACGCATGTAGGCCCCTTTGGAGCATTCGACTTCTATGACCGCGTCAGGAGCCAGCCATTCTAGGAGCCTGATCGATAGAATCTGGATAAGGCGCGGCTCTTTTACAACAGTTTTCCCACGTCTGGCATACCAGTAAAGGGGGCGTCCTTGATGCTTAAGGGCTGAATAAGCAGGTGGTTCTTGCAGAATTTCGCCCTGAAACCGCGTCAAGCCTGTCTCTATCGCGGTTTTCGATGGCAACTGAGCCCCACGGCTAACAACGACTCCGGTCAGATCACCGGAGTCTGTCTCAGACCCGAACCTGACCTTTAGGACATACGTTTTGTTTCCCATTAGCAGGCTATCTGCTTGCTTTGTGAATTCGCGTCCAACCAAAACAGGCAACAGACCGGTGGCAAAGGGGTCCAAAGTCCCGCCATGCCCTGTTCTGGGAATCCCGGTGTGCCGTTTTATGTGTGAAACCACCTTGGCAGATGACAATCCCGCGGGTTTATCAATCAGATAAAGACCAGGTCCATGGGGCAACTCAAAACTAGACATCAGTCGTTATGAAATCCATCAGGCGCGTTTAATTTGGCTAGCAACTCATCTATCCTTGCGACTTCATCCTGGAAATCATCGAAATAGAATTCAAGGCGCGGAGCACGCATAAGATTAATTTTTTTGGCCATGGCGGCTCTAAGAAAACGCTTGTGATTTGCCAATTCTTCCAAAAGTGCCAGCCGTTGCTCCTCATCCGCATGTAACATGGTCCTGACGTAGATTCGCGCCAACCCAATATCTGGAGTAACTATGACGTGCGAAACTATGGCTGCCTGGATCTTTGAATCGTGCACTTCATACAAGAAAATCTCGGACATCGCCTGCTTGATCAAACTGGCAATCCGGTCTGTACGCTTGTAACTTCTCACGCCCACACCTCCTTTTACTGAAGATGCAAAAAGATGAGCTAATTCGATGAATTATGCTGTTTGAATGGTCTCACGGATCTCGTCGTAATCAATGAACTCAAGCATGTCTCCTGGAGCCAACGCCTCAAACCCTTCGATTCCGATACCACACTCCATCCCCTGCTTTACCTCACGCACGTCGTCTTTCACACGCTTCAGCGAGGTAACTTTACCCGTGTGGATAGTTTCACCATTTCGAACAACTCTAACTTCCACATTACGGGTAACACTTCCCATGGTTACCAGGCACCCAGCAATCTTTCCAATCTTGCTGATGTGGAAGACTTGGCGTACGTCGGCACGGCCCACGATCTTCGAAACGTACTTGGGTTGAAGCAGGCCTTCCATGGCCCTGGCAACCTCGTCGATTGCATCGTAGATAACCGAGTACTTCTTGATGTCGACCTTTTCCATTTCGGCCAAGTGTGAAGCCTTGGGGTCGACACCAACGTTAAAACCAACAATTACGGCATCTGAGGCCATGGCCAAGCTGACATCGCTCTCGGTAACGTTACCGACAGCACTGTGGATGATGCGCAACTTGATTTCAGGATGGCGCAGTTTAGTCAGGCTGTCGATAAGGGGGCTCAATGAGCCTTGAACATCAGCCTTAACTACGACGCGAAGCTCCTTCACGCTGCCAGTTTGCACCATGGAATAGAAATCTTCCAGTGATACGCGGCTGGCCGAAGAAGCGGCCCTGGCACGTTTTGCCTGCTCTATCTGCCACTGTGCGACTTCCTTGGCCTTACGCTCGTCGGGCATTACCACAAATATGTCACCAGCGTCTGGCACAACCCCAAGTCCAGCGATCCTGACAGGGATTGAGGGGCCTGCTTCGGTTATAGCGCGACCTTGGTCGTCTGTCATAACCCTGGCACGTCCGTGGGCTATGCCAGCAATGATTACATCGCCTGTTTTCAAGGTACCGGATTGCACCAACACGGTGGCGACCGGGCCCAAAGTGCGATCAAGCTCGGCCTCAAGGACTATGCCGCGTCCAGGCTTGTTTGGATTGGCTTTTAGCTCAAGCATTTCAGCCTGAATCAAAATGGCTTCCATCAAGTTTTCTATACCAAGGCCCATCTTCGCCGAGATCTCGCAAAAGATGTTGTTTCCACCCCACTCCTCGGAAACCAATTCTTCTTCGGCAAGTTCGCTGCGAATTCGGTCCAGATTTGCCCCTGGTTTGTCGATTTTGTTAATCGCGACAATGATTGGAACGTCTGCCGCCTTCGCGTGGGAAATCGCTTCTCTTGTCTGGGCCATAACGCCGTCATCAGCTGCTACCACGAGGATGACGATGTCAGTTGCACTTGCGCCCCTGGCTCGCATGGCAGTAAAGGCCTCGTGACCAGGGGTATCAAGAAAGACTATCTTGCCACCGGGAGTATTGACCTTATAAGCGCCAATATGCTGCGTGATTCCACCAGCCTCACCATCGGCAACGCTGGCGTTTCTGATGCGGTCCAACAAAGTGGTTTTACCGTGGTCAACGTGGCCCATGATGGTAATAACAGGAGGCCTAGGCAGCAATTCCAGTTCACCATCTTCTGGCTCAGAAAGATACTTAGTTGGATCAAAGCCAACCTTTTCAACAACATACCCAAATTCTGACGCCAAAATGCCGGCCGTATCCAGATCCAAGGCCTGGGTCAAGGAAGCCATCACCCCCATACCCATCAGCTTGCGAATCACGTCATTTGCTCGAACGCCCATCGCGTGTGCCAGTTCAGAGACCAAAATGGCCTCGGCCTCCACGCGGACAACCCGTTTTTCAGCCTTGGGTGCCACTGTTGAAGGCTTTTGTTGGGCCCGGCCACGTCGCTGCTGATGGGCTGAACGCCCTTTACGGCGATTGGACTGACGAGTCGGCTGTTCGATAGTGTCCGGGTCCTCTTCGCTTATACCGATATAGTCTCGAATAGAAAAGACATCTCGACGCTTGTCAACAATCAGGCGTCGCCTCTTTCGATCAGCAGGATCGTCTGGAATTCTGGCGTCGACTTCCTTGGATTTGCCCTTGGACCTGACTGGGACAACATCGTCGTCGGCTTTGTGCTTGGACTTGGGCTCTTCCGGCTCAACTGGCTCGATGGGAACAGGCGCTTCTTCTACAACAGCCGGTTCCTCAGCGATTACAGGAGCTTCTACTGCAGGCTCAGGTTCTGGAGCGGCAGGAGTTTCCGCCACGACCTCAACGGGCACTTCAGCGGCAACAACGGGCTCAGGTGCCGGGCTCGACTCCTCAACAACAGGTGCTGGCTCAGGGGTTTGTGCAACCGGATCTGGTGCTGGAGGAGTGACAACCTCGGGCTCGGCGACTGGTTCAGCCCTGACTCTGCGGCGAACGACTCGGCCACCCGCGACCCTTCGAAGCTCCACCTCTGCTTGCTTTGCTTCTTCGAAAAGTTTTTTGGCTAGGTCTTCCTCTTCCTTTGACAGCGAGGACAAATGGTCTTTGACGTCTACTCCTGATTCTTTAAGGCGCAAGACAATCTGCTTTGCCTCAACGCCGAGTTCTTCCGCGACTTCATAAACCCTTTTTCCCATCAATACACCTCATGAAACAGCCCCCAACAGATGATCAAAAAGCTCTTTCGAGATCATCTCTTGTGGTACTCGAAGTGCCCGAGTAAGGGCATGCCGAGTGAGTGCGAGCGTCACGCATTTCCGGTCGCGGCAAAGATATGCACCTCTGCCACCCTGCCTAGCACCTACGTCGATCCCCCCGGCAGGTCCCGGCAGGATGCTCAGCCTCAGCAGCTCCTTCTGAGGCCTAAATTTCCCACACCCTACGCATCTTCGCAGGGGAATGTGTGGAATCGACGCAGACGTCACGCCATCTCCTCCTCGGTAGTGTCGCTACCATTTCGAACAGGAGTTTCAGTCAATCCTTCCTCCGCTTTTTCAGCAGTAGATCCCTCTGCAGTGGCAGCATTAAGCTGCTCCTGCTTCAACGTTTGTTTTAGTTCATACGCCACCTGCTGGATGCCTTGGGCCAAAGTGGCGCCCACCCCAGGAATGGCAGCCAATTCCGCCTCGTCGGCGTTCAGCAGATTGTCTGGAGCGTGGTAACCAAGCTTGAATAGATACTCGATCGTGCTTTCGTCCAGCCCTTCCAGCTTAACCAACTCGGCCTTAAGCCTGTTTTTCAATTCGGCGATGCGGCTTTCACCATGGATCTCGATATCCCAGCCTAGCAGTTTCGTCGCCAGCTTAACGTTCTGCCCTCTGCGGCCGATGGCCAAGGACAGCTGA